>Ga0181612_175256_pt1 | contig 27412 bp, 12 predicted proteins | sample HoacroProtozoa21_FD_119630 | JGI IMG/M metagenome (GOLD analysis project Ga0181612, IMG submission 119630) | Hoatzin crop microbial communities from Cojedes, Venezuel. Combined Assembly of Gp0051906, Gp0051904, Gp0051908
ATATTCAAGACCCGCCTGGACAAGGTCCTCTACAACCTACTGTAGGTGACCCTGCTTCGGCAGCAGGGTTGGACTAGCTGGCCCACAGAGGTCCCTTCCAACCCCTGGCATTCTGTGATTCTGTGATTTAGCTTGGGCATTAGGAAGGAATTTTTTGCAGTGAGAGTGGGGAGACATTGAAGAGATTGTTCGAAGAAGTTGTGGGTCCCCATCACTGGAAGTGTTCTGAGATTCTAGGATCACTGTAACTGTAGTAGCATATCATGAGATACGGGTTAGTTTGGGTCCTAAGTCTCCTCACAGATTAGCTGCATGGTTGTATTTCTGACTGCACTGACTTCAGTTTGTTATTCCTAATTTCCCCATTGTAAGAGAGAACAGAATTGAGCATATAAAGTGGGTTTATTATAGCTTTGTATGCATGTACCTGCACACAATGAATGGAAATGCTCTGGCTATTCTAAACTGAAGATCAAAATGTTGGAAGTAAAGGAGTACAGCATTGCCTCGTAGGTACCTTTAGGTGTGATTCTATGGTTTTTGAGTGTTAATTACTTCATATAAAAAAGTATATGAGGTAATAGTAAATACTCATTTGGAACATTGTATTATACGTCACCAATAACTGAGGTGCAATATATGCGTATATGCAGTGGCTTAACATTAACCAATACTGAACAATGTGCTCTACAGTCTACCTGTTTGAATAGCGAGGTGCTTTGCATTTATATAGCACTCTTGATACAAAAAACTGAAATACTTTAAAAATGGGCTTAAGCATTGGTATCTCCACATCCTAGCTGGAAAATTACGGAAGAGAGATTGAACTGTTTTAGCAAAAAGTTGGTGATCATTTGGAATGGAATCCATCATCTGATATTCATTTGACTGCTGTGACATTAGAAAGGCTTCTAATGTGCTAGATGGATGAATGTTGCTAACCCCTTAGTGTGTATATATATAATATATATTTTTTTTAAGATTTTAATAATCTTTCTATACAGAAAAATACTGTTACTTTTCTGAGTTTCCTAAATGAGCCATTCTATTCATTTTGTCACTGACAGCTTCAGACATCAACTTGTTTCTTAAAACATTTTTTTGGGAGCAGATACTCATTTTATGACATGGGCACTTTTTTGTATGTTAGTAGCTGTTGAGACTCTTGCTAAATCCTAAGGTTTTGTTTCCCCACTGGACTATCTGTCCCTTTAAATGAAAACTAACTGTGTGTTCAGGAGGTGTTGGAGAAGCTCTCGCTGGGGATGTGCTGTGACCTTGGTGTTGTGTGCCATTTGTGCATCATTAAAAGGTTGTAATGAAGTTCTGCCGCATGCAGATTGTAAAAGGTCAAGCAGAAAGTTGGGAGCCAATGAGGTTGGGAAGAAAAATTGTGCTAGCAGCAGAGGTTGAGGGATTCATTATACTGATGGTATGGGGTTTTCAGCAGAGTAATAACTGAGTTAGCAATAGAATGTAAATCTTCTCAGCCACTTAGTCTGAGCCTGCTTCCTCTTGATTTGTGGGGATATATTTTTACTAGAGTACAGGAAAAGTCATTATGCTTTCGAGAAAGCCACTGGAAATAGTTAATGCATTGTAGGTAGAAAGACAGAAGATAAACAGAACTGTATGTGGCTCATCTGTAAAAGCAGGGCATTGGTGACAGAAAGAGAATGATTGTACCAAAAGAAAACATTGATGTAAATAACTAGAGTAACTACACCACATAACTGTAGGTTTGGAGGTTTGGGTTGGCAAGTTCTATTGTGTATATGTAGAATGCTGGGATAATAACTACAGAGGCTGGCTTTATCGTTCATAGCATGGCACGTGGTAGTGTCCTTCCAGAATCATATCCACATGGGAAAGTATCCTTCAGTCCCATAGACTTCACTATTTCCCTCTATTTCTGTGAAAAACGGCCCCTGTAATTGCAAAAGTATAGATGTTCACCACATAGTGCAACATCTAACAGACCATGTAACTTCCTTGCATTATAATTGCCTTAAAATTAATTTAAGCTGTTGTGCATTATAAAATAAAATGGAAGGATAAATCTAAACTCCAACTGCCATGTCCTTACAAAAATTAGGACGAACTAAATATATGGAACAAATCTACTTTCCATTTCTCTGGATATGCTAAATTGTGTTCTGGCATAATTTGTCACAATCTGCACATAGACAAAAATTTATATGAAAGGCTGTGGGTTTGCTGTACTTTTATATTCTTGCATACGGGACTTTCCTCAACTGCTCTGTAAAATAAGAGTTTTTTTCATACATATGGAAAAATCAGCAATTTTTAATCATTCTTCATGTTAGTAACTTGATTTCCTAGAAAGGGATTTCCTTAACATGGAAGAGGCACCAACCTGGCATGACTGACGTACCACATTTTTTTTGTCAGTGACTTAGATATGCGAATACCCAGTTGGGGGAATTAAAAACCCAAATATCTCTAATTCTCATCTATAGCATATGGAAGTCACCAGAAGTCTTTCCATTGCTTTTTTCCAGTGATCAGACCTGGCAATATTCCCATATTGTGCTCCAAAGTATTTGTGTTTCATCCCTATATTTATTTATTAATTTATATTAGTTAGGGAATTGCATCCCAGAAGAGAATAACTGTGCAAAAGGTGCTATCAGCTTCGCTGTTGCCCCATGGAGGCTCATTATTTTCTGTACTTGAGTGGTATAGGAAGGATCAAGCCCATTACTCCTTAATGGTCCTAAAAAAATAAATGTCAGTGTTCATCCCTTTTCATTCCTGGCAGGTGATCTTGTAACTAATCTAATGTGTCAGTTACAGTCATCTTTGAAAAAAGATACTCAAAGTATCTGGAGGAAAAAAACCCCACTGTGACTACAACAGGTTATTTGGCATCCAGTCAGCTTCCATCAGATCACTGTAAATTACCTGTCACATTATTCCGTTTCTGAACATGCTTTGTTTCAACATCTTCAGCTAAACAGTTACATATTTTGTACCTTTATTCTGTCACGCTTTCACACTTGCTACACAGTTCTGTTTTGTTCTCGAAAATACCATCTCTTTACAGACTGTGATGAAAGAGCTCAGAGAGGTTTTCAAAGAAAGCTTTAATCAATATTGGAGGCATATTCTTTTGTGCATTGATTATGCTAAGGTGTTTAATTAATCAGCAGACAGTATTTTAATAGAGAAAAATGTTACTGAAGAAACGATAATGGAAAAATTACAGAAATTTCTTTTTAACACCATCTTGACGATTTCTCTTAACACGCATGCACGCACGCATGCACGCACACCAATGCTGTGAACCTGAGACCATCCTGCTAATCCAATCTTTTTTATTTTGGAGGCTTTAAAATTCATTTGGTCCTAGGCTCCATCATTCATTTATATCTCTACAACTGAAAATTTCAACCCCGAGATTTTCACAGTGTTTCTCTCAAAAATTGAAGGATCTTATATCCCGGTATGGCCCCTCTTCCTCAACTATATTACAGGATCGATCCCTGAAGTCTGTTGCAGTGCTTTTGAGACGTATATCCTTTTGGATGCTAATTCAGAGAGACCCAGAGAGACAGTCTCAAGAGTCAGGCTCCCATAGGTTGTCTAATTCATACATCTGCCCCAGACAGGATCAACCGTACTTCTGTCACTCCTGATGGGTGTTATGATCCATCTTTGTAAACTTCCAGAGATGAGATGACTGTATTTAACTATCCTGTATTCAACTATCCTTATCATTAGATATTTTTTCTGAATTGTTAGCCAAAATCTCCCTTGTTTCACTCTTATTTCTGATACTGCCTTCCATGAAGGAAGGATTAATTGCAGGAGTCATTTACATAATGGCAGACTGTTCTCAATTCTCTCTTTTATATCCTCTTCCTCAGCTTCAATATTTTATTTCACATTGTTTCTTGTCTTTGTTGCTGTTCCCTGAACAATTCTCTCTCCTTTTAGTTCCCGTCTGTGAAGGTGGTGTCCAAAAGCAGAGGCAGTACTCTAGATGAAGTCTTTCCAATGCTTATTAGAACAGAAAGGATCATTCTGCTTGTCCTAGAGGTGACACTTCTGTTTGTACATCTTGTTTTATGAAAAGGCTTCTGCTGAACATGTGAGCTTTGGACAAAGACCAAAATGCAGATCCATTCTAGGCAGTAAGGGTACAGATGCTGTTGTATAACTTCATGCCTGCTGCTTCCCTGTCATTGCCATAGCAAATGCATTCAGTTCAAAAGCTAAGGAGTCTCACTGTCTCGCAGCTAAAATGCATTTATTTACTTACTTTTTACTTAATCCAAGTGAGGTACATACAATCTTAATTAACTACAAACACTTTCTTTGAAACTTCAAATACTGCATTTTACCTCCCAGTTGGGCTTCCAAGGGTTAAGAGTCTGGACTATGCCAATATAACCAGCATATTCAGGTACAGGCTTCGTTATCTTTACCCCGCCTGCTCTGCCTTTGCTGTTTAGGATCCATAAGGATGAAGGGAGTAGAAGGCTGTAGAGAAGTAATAAGAAGGAGTTATTAATAAGCTGTCGCTCTGTGCATTCACATAAGGCAAAGCTCTGTTGAGTAAGTAACACCTTCTTGCCTAATTATTTCTAAATCAGAAATATACTTGGTTATGGCATGACATTTCGTGTCACATTGTATCTGGAAAACTTACTTGCGTTGAAGAATGTAAATCACACAGTGATTTATAATATTTGCTATTTATTTTCACTTCTCAAGATGTACATTGCATCAAGTAATAAGGCTTTCATGTGTATTTATCAATTCTCTTTTTTCTAGTATGTTATAAATGTTTTGCTAATTATAATTGATTAAGACACACAAGACATTATGTCATGATTCCCATTACAGCATCATTCGTTCAGTGAGTTATCTCTATTGTTGACAGTGCAATTGTTTCACTGCTGGAAAGTGCAAACACCTATAAAAAATAAGATACAGTGCCAAAAATAGCACCTTCATAATAAAAATGAATAATAAACACCTGTGCCTTGAATTGTTTAGAATGCATATAATCTGTTTTCAATTGGTTTCTCATAATCACCCATGATCACTGAAAAATAAAATCTGCTTTTTGATTCCTTTTTCTTCTCTTATTAAAAATGTGACTGGTACCCAAATAAAAACACTTGGCAATCATTTTTGGGGCTACAAACAAACCTGAATTAAACACTTGTTTGTAAGACGACAAACACTTGCTTGAGTTCAGTAATCAGAAGATGTTGTGTTTGAAATTTTAGATAATGTATCCTCCTATTTTTTGTATTAGATTGAGATTTGCAATACCTTTGGTTTAGGAAATAAAGTTGATTAATGCATGCTTTGTTTACAGTGAAAGTAGATGCAATCAAAATTTTGAAGGACGCAGAAATATTGTTCTCATAGTAAATTTTAAATTTGGTTCAATATTTTGGGATAGACAAATTTGGGGAATGCTAGGGTACATGACTAAATGTGATCTACTACTATAATGGTTATTTTTTAGTACAGTCATAGGTTCCAGTTTAAGTCGTATAGATTTATCAGTAGCTTCAGCAAAGAAAAGGTGAAGAATGTGTTAAAGTATTGGTGTACATCTGGTGTAGGATCCTCTCACCACTGCAAAGAAATCTTATTGTATGTGACTATATCCTCTATAGACCTTGTTTAGGGTAGATAAATATGACTTTCAGAAAGAGGCAGTGACATACCGTTATACCAGCTGAAATCTCTGGAAGCTGTTGCTGACCTGACTAGGCAAAATATGGACTGTTTTCTCAGCCCGTTTTTTGCAAAGCGCTGATGGCAACGATCTTGCAGTGCTATGGCTAGTGTTAGATACAGCATAGTGGCCCAAATGGAATACTATTCTGACAAATTATGTCATAGAGTTCTGATCTATGCTGAGTTCTCCATTTTGAATCACACAGTATATTTTGTAATCCAGTTTTTGCTTTTCAAAAATGCATCTTATTATTTTCAGCAACAAATTGTGTTAGAGATTGTGAGTCTTGGAAAATGACTGAGCTTCTGTTGAGGCCAATTTTTGCAACAGTATGTTAATGAAGCTTGAAAAAAAGTCTCCATTTTCATGTTGAACCATATAATAGAGTTAGTACTTCAGTGCCCAAATTAAGTAAGTGACAGCGAAAGAGAGAAATCAAGAGCCCTGCTCCCAGAGCAGTAGATTTAAACAGGCTTCACATCATATTGAGAATCTGTGCTTGTGCTACTTCCATTATTGGACAGAAAATTCTTTCCTGTAGGGCATTGTTAATGAGCCAATAACTTTTGGAGCTACTCATTATATTCCCCATCACCACACTCGTGCTCCTCAGGATACCCACCTTCGGCGCCCAGCACATCGATACTGCTGTTCCTACTTCATTTCTGCTGAGAGATTCAGAAGGGAATGGTGTTACGTTTAATGTAATTGATACTATCTTGTGTGGTGGCCTTCAGGAGATGACAGAGCTTTGAGAAAATCCACTTCTTCTGGACAGTGCTGACTGTTTTTCCCAGTGCGAGTCTGTTGGAGCTTTGTCATAGTGTGGAAGGATACGGTCCTTACCTGCAAGTACTCATGCTAGCAAAGTGCCTTACCTAGCCCTTGTTTAGTGGGAAGCTATTGCAAATGGATGTTTTTATTTATGAAGGCTTGTCATCATTCCTATTGAAATTTAATGGTGTATTGCTGTGAGATGGGGTCATCAGGCCACTTATTAACTTGGCCAGAAGAAAAATAAAAATGCCTTTTGGGCCCTGTTGGCAATATTTCTTGAGTACCTGCTATTTAATCACCTTCCCGCTGTGTTCAGGATGTCAGTTATCTACATTACATATTTTATTTAAGTGTATAGAATGAGGTATGGTAATGATTTCTACATTCATAGTAATGAAGTACTAGCTTCCCTGTGGTATCTGAAATTACTGTGGCTCAACAGCACCATAGATGCTTATGACACCAAACCCCAAGTTGCTGTATTTTATACCTTTGCTGCTGGCACTGAATTTCTAGATGGTTACTTAACCAATTAAAAGTGGCTTATTACTTTGAATTACCTGTCTAGTTTACTTTGTTTTCTAGTTTATCAAATCAGGCTAGAATATTTTATACATGCTTATTTTGTTGCTCACAGACAAAGCAGCTACATGCCACATTGTGTACATGCAGGCAACACTATGTCTGAGAACAGCATTATGAGAGTTGGGAGGAAGGTTTTTTGAATGTCATTGCAAGGATCCTAGACCCAAATTGTGACTTGTCTTATAGTTTCAAGTGCATTCCAGGCTGTAAATAGCAATATTTTCAAAACCCCATGTTAACATCTGAGAAATTGCATTCTTTTCCTAGAAGATGTTGTAGGGGAATCATTTTGCTCTTATTGCCTTGCTGAATTTACAGCAAAAACAGTTAAGTAAGAGGGTGCTTTTCTCAGAACTGTGTACGTACTTCTGACAGTCTTGCTGACTGAAGAAGGTATGTGACCACCAAGCAAAGACAGACCAAGTGGAATCTGCAGGGCTCCAACTGTGGATGGACGCGTGCTAAGTTACTTTTCACAGCTTCCCCGCCTTCCTCTTCTTTTCATCTTGAGCTTGTGGACAGCGATAACAGTTCCCAAGTGTTATCCAGGACTTCTCTTCTGGAGTTCTGGACTAAATGCTAGTTCTGTATTTCCTTTATGTTAATAAAAGTATTTTGATCATTTCCTAGGCAAACCTCAGGATTAGTTCTTGGTTCTTACCCTGGACCTGTTGACAGTTGTCAAGGGAGTGGACTCTGTCTTCTGTTTCCTCCTCTTACTCTTGTTGTTCTTTGACTGCTTTTCAGAAAGTCCTTCTTTGATGCCATCCTGCTTTCTCTGAGGGTTCCTTACAGCTATGTCCTAGTTGCTTTCTCTTTTCCCACTGCGCCTCATCTTTGATTGGTTTCATTTGCAGCTAACTTAAATAACCAGTTCTATGATGCTGAATCAAAACCCTATCTATCATCCTGTCATTTTTCCAAACTAACACCCCAGCAACTTCCGAGAGCCTGTGTGACTTTAGTTTTAAGCTAAACTCATCACAACTAAAATGGAATGCTTCCTCCTTCTCTCTCCCCCATTTCTTTCTCTTTTCCTCCCTGGTTGCTGCTCTTTTACCTGATGAGGATGGATAGCACTATATTCTGCCTCTAAAAGCTTATTTAAAAGTACTTTATAAGACTTGTAAACAATAACACCACAAGTGTGAGATCAGCACTTAGCTATATGGAAAGGTTTCGAGAATGTTTTTTAGTTTGTCTCTCTCAGTTTTGCATTGTTTTGTTCCCTTGTTGTCTTGATTATAATCAAGATTTCAAACTCTTTGGGGGAAAAATCTGGCTGTACAGCATCTGCTGTTAAGCTAACCTGACTGAGACTTCTAAATGATGTTGTAGTGAAAGTGAGTCAGAATATACTAATAACAGACTGCATGAAACTATAGGAAACGATTAATCTTTGGAGAGTTATTGAAATGAAAGCCTTATTTCATAGGACTTCAGTGACAAACTGAAGCTGAAAGTCAAAGGAAATGTGTTCCATTAATTTTCAGTAGTCCTCTTATCTGTGTGTGTGTGCCCTGTAAGACAAGGAGGTACTGTATGTTCCTCCTTGCTGCATAGAAAGCCTTCAGCTGAATCCTGCAGGCTGGTGTGAACCTTGCTCCCAAACCTAGTAAAGCTCTTCAATGTTGGCTGATCTTGATAGAAAAGAGATTGAATCCTGGAAGAGTTTGTGTTTAGCATGTTCTTTTCTAGCTTTTGGTAAGACCACTCAGTAATTGTGGCCTCAGTGGCTTCAGAGAAAATACTTTATGCAATTGCTAGTGCAACGTTCAAGGCAGACAGCCAGTGAGTCTACGGAGATAAATTCCCATCCTGACGTGTGAAGCATTGTTAAAGTGAGTTTACATTGTTCGGTGCACTCTTAATACACAGCACTTGGAAGCCTGCAGTAATCACACAAAGGAGTCGTGTTTATGGCCAAGCTTCAATATATCACAGAATCTGCTTAGAAAAGGGGAGAGAAGGGGGAAAGTAATTGGCAACGCTTGAGGCACTTGGGTATAAATTGCATGCTCTTCTGTGTCTGACACAGCTCAAGAAAACAAAACTCATTTTGGGAACTTGTAAATGAAAGTTTATATGCCTGTTCACACACATACAGCTATTCAGTGCTGTGTGACAACATGTCATGAAGAACGTACAAACATGCTGGTGCAATGACCTCTAACAGTGAGAAGTCCTTCTGGAACTGGCAACCATCAGCCTTCAGAGCACTCTGAACTGTTAGTTGCAACTGTTAGGCAGCAAATTTCCCAGAAAATAGACCATTAATCAATTTAGACAGCAGGAGATCTAACCGATCAGAGCAAAGACTGGCATCTTGATCAAAATACACATTTTATTTACTTGCATTCATAGGTGATATGGGCTGATTTGAGCAGAGGTAAAGCCTTCTAATTTGAAATGTTTTGAGTACAGAGTTTATAGAAGCCAAAGAAATTTCTATTTGATTGCTTTTCATGGATTTCCATATACTGAGGTGACTGGAGAAAAAAACTCCACCTATTTACTTGTTAGTAGCTCAGAGAACTACAGGCAGCTTAAGGCTGTGGGAGTATTGGTCTTTCCCCAGCAGAAATACTGACTTTTTTTTGAGATAACAAAATAAAGGCCTTCATAAAGACTTTTTGGTTACACTTCTAGTGCTTGACCTGCAAAATAAACTTTGAGGATTATTAGGAACAAAACATTCACTTTAAAAAGCAAATTGAAACATACTGCACAGGAATAAACAGGGTTCAGCCGTGATTGTTGGGTGATAGATCCTACCTATTTCTTTTATTGTGCTTTATGAGCGGGAAGACATGAAACTTGTAACATTTTGAAAGTACTACTAAGTGAATGAGGCGGATGGAGGAATAGAGCAGAGACGTTTGGGAGAATTTGTGGTGACATGCTGTAAGGACACGTGGTTAGAAGCAATAGCTTGTCCATAGTTTATCAAGTTCTATTGGCAGGCAGCCTGTAGAAATGCTTCCCTCTAGTCCAACACAGCACAGGGAAAAGAAAACAACTTAAACCACACAGAAGTACTGGGCAGAGGAAAGTCTCAGACTGTACATGTGGTCAGCAAGCATAGGTCATTATCCAGTTTTCTCCCTCTCTGCGGTGTCCAGACCCCGATGTGCAGGCCTGCGGGCCAGGTTCCAGCTGCAGAAGCAGGGGTGCGTAGCACTGTTCCAGGTACCCTCAGGCATCCAAGGCACCCTGTGCCTGGAAAGAAAAATGCAGCACGGGAGTTAGGGGAGACTCCCAGCCTTTTTGGATCGGGGCAGGGTAATTTGCAGAGCCTGAAAAAGGCTAGACATCCAAATCCTGCCCTTCAGATGAAATCCCAGTCCCGTAGGATTAGTGGGATTTCTATTTCAGAAGTTAGGATTTATGCGTTAATAAGTAAATGTCCTAAATTCTCATAGGGGTAAAATTACATAATAGACCTTATTTGCTAGTCAAACCATGGATTTAGGCAGCTGTAGGTATCCAATTTTTTTTCATTAAATAACTAGCCCAGCATCCAAGTTTACGGCAAATGTAGAAGGACCTTATCCTGCAGGTTTTTCTGCTAATGTAAACATGCGCTAATTGAGCTATACAGTCCATACAGATGCTCCGCTGTATGCAATATAATACAGTAGGAAAAGGAGACAAGCAGCAAGCCAGTTCCTCCTACCACTTATTGCTCAATTCATGTATTTTATATGGTAGCATGTGGGTTCTTAAAACTGTTTTGGAAAAGCAGGCCTGCCTGCTGGAAAATGAAGAAGTCAACTGGGACATTAATATTTTGACATAATTACTAATCCCTTATGCTACCTCCAGGAATGATTTGTCTCATGGCTGTGCCAAAGCAAACTTATTTCAGATTTATTAGACACACTAAGCATGTGTGTTTTTTCTTGTATCTGTGATGAATACACTTTTTTCTGTGTCGTAGTTTACTGCTGTCTGAACGTCTCTTTCAAACTGCACAGTTCTAAATGACAGGAATGAAATAATCAGTTGCTTCAAAACTTATCATTTGGGTAATAATGAATGAATAAAGCAGATGATAAAATATAGCTTTAACAGGGTCTGACCACATACTATTGTCTCTCTCTCTAAAGTGCATGTAGAGGTTTTCCATTCCTGATTTGTACCCTCCAGTGAATCTTTCCTACTTTGGTCCTGTGTTTATGGTTTTAGCAAGTGCCAATGGTAAATAATCTTGCACGTGATTCCTATATGTACTAGAGTTTGTATGGTTTTTATTGTTCCAGTTCTAGCGATCTATCTTTATTTCCCATGAGTCCAAAAGAATGTTCATCTCTGCTTTCTGTCTTCACCCTCTTGAAAGTTCAAATTGTTGGGAGCAGCCTTGCATTTGTGGTTGAATTCTTTCATGGATATTCTCATCTCTAAGGGCACTTGGTTTTGTTGTAGAAATATTGTCTCCAGTGAGGCTCATCTCCTTGAAATATTTTCTCATTTTCTAAATACTGAAGACAAGGTAAACTGCCCTGCCTTAAAAGAAAACACTACAGCATTGCAAGACTATTGTTTTAGTTATCATTAGGGAGCTTCGTGTAAGTTCATATTTGGATTTCTTGAATGAAAATCCATGAGAGGTTTTAAAGCATTTTGAAATCTTATTAGCTGTAATACAACCTCAGTGAAAACTGTGTGGATGCCAGTATGAGTAAGATAAGTGTAATTCAGGTGTAAAGGACCAATTCGCTTTAGTTCAACAATGCCAGTGTATTAGCTGTCACCTTACGCTCATGTGCACGAAGAATATGGGGTAAACCAGCAGTGTTTACCTCCTTCTTGCATCTAAAAGAGGTGGCCTAGAAGGCTACTTTGTTCTGTTCCTGCAGCAAGATCTTCTAACAGCCACAACTCTTCCTCACTCAGGAGGGGTGCAGAGGCAGTCTTGCAGTGAGAGCAATGGGGAAAGGAGAAAGAAATACACATTTTTATGTTAATGATGTGTGTTAGCCCCCCAGCCTAATTTGTAAAGGCTTAGGTGTCAACCACGTACTGTGAAGTTATGATGAAGAAATTCCAATACATCAGCAGTATAGCCATGTAAATGCATTCTGTGCACTTTTCTGCTCTCCTCTCTGTTGTTGTGATTGGGTTTTTTTGTACCCAGACAACCTCACAGATTTCACAGGAGTGCCTCTTAAATTAAGTGAGATCAGGATCAGTGCTCTTTTGCTTTGGGCCTGATTTTCCTGGTTCATCTGCAGAGTTGTGCTTTCCTAACCTCACAAAATCACTTTAATTTCAGTTAAACTATTTGATGTTATCAGTGACCTCAAAATGTGCTACACTGGTTATACAGGATAAGGTTAAGACTTCTCTCTCAGAACTAGCTCGTTGAATTAGGGGGCAGATTCTGAGCCACTGTGGGGAGCTACGCTACTTTGCATCAAGTGAGAACATAGCTTTTTGTAAATCTTCATTCTCATTTTTTTTATTGGCTTTATTATTGTAAGTTAACAATTATTCTCTTACATGCATCTAGCTGCTAGTGCAATGGAAAGCCTACAGTGTAATACAAATCAGAAGCTAGCAGAGGCTTTAATGTAGTCAGAGACAAGCTTTGAAGGCAGTCAAAGAGCCACTGATGGAGTTCAAATGCTCTTTGTCCTGCAAAAATAAAGAGCCCATTTGTTCTGCCTTTTTACATTAGCATCTTCTACCTTGCTGGAAGAAAAGGAGGAAGAAGTGTAATCCCAAACTCTTGTTTTTAAAAAAACATTGAACTCCTTGGTCTTACCAGAACTTCAACTCTATGGCAAAAAGATGCAGTTTCCAATGACGTTTAACAAGTTTTCCAGGCTGGACATTTTACACCCCAGAAGTATTGGGTGGTAAAGTAACTATTTCTCCTTTCTTATTTTCCGTTTTACTTCTCCCACCACCCCATGACCAGTGCAGTGCTGTGACAGATGTTGCCAGCAAAAGACTAGGTTTTGAGAGCTGCCGCGTACCAGGCAGCTTCCACCAAAGATGAAACGCTCAATGTCTCTCATTCACAGGGCTCGAGCCATCAGACACAAGACCCTCAACACTCGCCAAGGATGAATACCTGACTGTCAGAAATTTCTTTGATAGCAGTTTTTGCTACCTAAGGAGAAAAGTAGTTATGATAAGAATACCTGATTGTAGGATAACCACAGTGGACTAGTTTCCTTCTCAAACAGTAGAAAACCATTTTAAATTCTTACCTGATGAGGCCGTTAGTCTTTGCTTTGTTCCTTTTAGATCAAGTCATTCATGTGTGCTTGTAAGAATTTCCCTGTGCTAAGCTGAAGAAACTCTTTTTCCAGTCTATATCCTTCTTCTGCACCTAGTAAGACCTAACATCAGGCAAGCATCATAACCCCTCTCCTCCAGCAATTTTTTCAGTAATTCAAAGAGTGAACAGGAGTTGAAGAATCCCTTCTCTTTTGCTTTGTTTACAGGAAACCGTTTGTGTAGCGCACTTGCTATCCGCAGCATTTTCTTTCTCCTAAGGACACCACCTTATTCTCTTTGCAAATTACTTTTATTTTCTGCAGGGTTCAAAGAGGGTCCCACGCTTACCGCTTGTAAGTACTGCTTACTGCTCCTAGCGAATAGATACGATTTCATCTGTACAGCATCCAGTGGAAGACAGTGCTTTTATCCTTAGCTTTACCTTTATCCCAGGGAATAACATTAGAGTCATTTAGTGTTCAGTACTTTTGAAGAGTCCTGTTTGAGGCTGATTATACCTGTGCAAAGCTCAAGTGACAAATTAAGTTCAATTATTATCTGTTCACTTGCCTTTTTTACCTATTTTCAGAGACAGTTGTTTTCTCAGTTTTATCTCTGGATTCTATCACATAAACTTCACCAACTATTTCTAACCCAGAATCTCCGTAGAGTACCCGTTAAAAGGGCTATCCAATTACATTTAGTATGGACAAATACTTCTTTTAAAATCTCAGTCTGCAGCTTGCCTGCATGCCTTTAAGGGCAAAACAGTAGTGTGAGTGTCTACACAAAACAGTAGTAGATCGAATGAGGATTCTCTTAACATGGTTCACAGTAAAATCCAAATTCTTCTTAGTTTTTTTATTCAGACACTGTACCAAAGAATAAGATGTCTTTCCTTCATTAACTCTTGAAGCCAAATAACAGTGTTTACCCCTCCTTCATATGCCTGGCTAGGCCCTTTTGCCAGCCCTATTCTTGATCACAGATTTCCAGCACCTATCCCATGTGTAAGTCTGCCTTGATTACTATATACAGTTGCCTGATGGAAGATTGTTTCACAGACTGAATGGGGGAAAAGGTCAGCATTTATGATTAAACATTGGTGTCATAGGAATTCCTTTAAATGGGAATATGTAAGAATTGCAATATTCTTATAATATGTGTCTTTATTCTATTGCTGTCACTAAAATTATCATGTTTACTAAACCGTTAGTATGTCTGGCAAAATAGAATGGAGGATGTGTGTAGATCTGTACATAAAGGTGTGTGGAGATGTGTGTGTATATATATGGATTTCTAGCCTATTCCACAACACTTGATAATGGATGGACTTCAGAGGTGAGCTGTGAAACTTAAAGGGAAAGACACAATGACTAGTCTGAAATTTGCCCCGCAGAATAAAATAGGCCACAGAAGAGGGATGGCTTTATCAGAGGTTGAACTTATTAGTTATGCTGTGTAACTTTGGAGCTTTTGGGCTTATTTTCTCTGGTGTAAAGTGTGACTATATCATCCATAGACACTGAGCAACTACAATATTTTACTTCAGGATCTGATTTTTTAGTGACTGACTAGACTGATTAACAAAAACCAGTTGTCTTAGATTTAATTTTCTATATTTTATGTGCAAATGAATATATTATTTCAATAAAATACATATTTTGATACTTTCAAAGTAGATTTAATCAATATGTGCCATATTACTGATGTTGAGTCTGAAAATTAAAAGTAAAATAAATTATAAATTAAGGGAAATTTTAAATTTAAAAAGAATTGCTGTGGCCAAGATTAAGATACCAAAATGTCATCCCATCAATGTCTGCTGTTAAGGGCTGTTGCTGGCTCATTTAATGTTACGAGTTCTTCCCAGAATCTTAATTTTTCCCAACATCTTGTAATGCAGTAGAACAGGATATTGTCATCATGCACTTCAGTCCGGAAGGAACTGAATATATGGTAGAGTGTCTTGATTACTTGAATTGTCAAATTATCCAGAATTTATTCAGATCTTGCAGTTCTTTGGCATAAAAAATTCTCGCTGACTTCAACAGCAATTCCCTGTGTTAAACAGACAAAGTACATTTAGTCTATAACTGCAAGAAGTCTTCTTTTTTTATGTGACCCCATTTTGAAAAAAGCATAAATTATTCTCAAAGGCTACTCAACACATTTAAGGTCTGATTTTGCAATTCATATTGAAGAAAAGCACTCTGATTTTCATAGGCCAAAGGTCTAGTAAAGGGTACCTTTTACTTTCAAGAAGAAAACAGGACACTGAACTTCTCTGTACTTCTTGGGAATTCCAGCTTAAAGGATAATTTCTTTCTGGAAGTTGAATCATGGTGTATAATTTCTCATGTTTACAGAATGTGCAAAAATGAACAAATACGTTAAACTATTGCAATATTTAAGCTATATGTAGTGTGTGCCGTAAAGAAAATAGGCTAAAAACTGGAATTTATTGAATAGATTATAAAAACGCATTGCATACCTTTAGTGCTACCTGTATGCAAGCAATGATGCAAGAAAGTTAAAGCACATTCCTGGAAAATATGTTGATTGAACTCACTCTGTCAGCAACATTTACCCACAAAGTAATCGCAAATAAGTTTATTAAATGGGAAGCTGCCAACTTAATAATAAGTTATTGTCTTCTAGTATAATGACATAGTATTACTGTAGCCTATGAAGAGTTCTTCCAATTAGCCAGCTTTACAATAAGACGCAATACTAGCTTTCTATCATATTGCTTTGAATGAGATTCTTGCAATTAAACTTTTGAAACTACCTTCATCTTTTTAAAAGAAAACTTTAAAATCAAGGCTGAAAAATCATAAAAGTTATTGTATAAGCGCTTGTTGGCTTATCAAATTTCATTTGTAAATCACAGAGACTTTGAGCTGGCTTCTATTTCATTAGTTGTATCTGTTTTGTATTTCATTTTGTGCACATCACTTGCAAGATTTAAGTCTCAGTACTTTGTTATTGAAGTTGCTTTTTTAATTTCCAACGTGACTTAGTAAGTGCAAGATACCAAGTGAAATCTTGTTCAGTGTTGCTGTTAACTTGCTGCATACAAACTATTAAGCTTTTACAGGAACTGAGATTCAGCAGCAAGCACCTAGTTCTCTAGAGTGATTATATTTTATATCCAAGTAATAAGAACAAGTTGATAACCCTGTCTGTTCCACCTGAATGTAAAGCCACAGAACTGTGTGTCTCTTCATAAAATTTTTGCTGTCTTACTAAGCTTTGCAAAATATTTATATAATTTCTCTGAAGACAGCATGAAATAGAAGCATCTACTCCAGCCAAATACAAGTAATTCAGACTATCAACATTTGCCACAAAAGCAATTAAACATGTGCTTTCATATATGAGTGTCTTTACCACTCTATATTACTATTAAAAGTTTTGAATTCAACCATTGCATGCTGTATATAATCTTGTATTTTAGTAATATATGCTCATTTTGGTCCTTGTTCATGGCAATGAGTTGCATAGGATCTTTGATGCAAATCACTTGACAAAGTAATTTTTGAAACGGATGCAGAAACAAGGATGCAGGTAGGTCAGGGGCATGTCAGAAGGCCAACAGTATTTGAAATGGTTATAAGGCCTTGGTCTTCTGTCTCCAGTCACTCAATGGTTAACAGACAATTAATGCAGACATTCAGTATAAGAATATTACACAGTTAATGCTGCAAAATAGGGAGAGGATTTATGTTTATAACAAGTCTGAATATAAATGATGAATGTTGAGGAGTTGTTGATGTATCCTACACCACTGCATTCTGCCCCTTTAGAGAAAAGACAAGTGCAAATATTATGCAGATATTATACCTTATAAATAATCCCCCCTTCCTCAATATATACAGGTTTATCTGACATTTCAGCTTCAGAATGGAGCAGACCGGGTCATGTTAGGGTTGCTTGTAGCATAAATACTTCTTTGTGCACTCATAGGTTAACAAAAAACCTAACCAAACAAGCCTGTAGATTACAAAAATCCCAATGACTTCGCTGGGGTCAGAATTTCAGCTCTCGAATTAAGACAGCAAGCTGACTGCTCTTTCCACAGAGCTCAGAGGGATGTTTCTCAATCCTTTCTCCAGATCATGCATTCAGCTCTTCTCAGAATATCACCTTCAGTGTCTAACAATCAGTTTTCATCTGAGAATAATGAGACGAAGAAGCATCTTACAATGTGATTGCCAACCTGCAAAGATACTCTTTTTTCTAAATTGAAAATATTATAATCCATTTTCAGGCTTTTCAAGGAAGAGACTTTAAACATATCACTAATCGCTAAGTGTTGTTTAAGTTGTCCTGTAATTTGAGGTTCCTTTTTATGACAGATCTGAAATAGATCTCGAGTAGGCCATAGAAAAAGAATACCATCTCTTTAAAAAAATCAATAGCTCTCAAGGCCCAGGATGGCCTCTGTGCTGAGATTAATAAAGCTTGACAATACATTCTGAATGCAAGCAATGACTTCTATTACAAGGGGAAAAATGAAAACGCTGCTATTACTGACAGAGTCAATAGATTGCACCTCAGTGTATACTGTACTTTCTACATTTTTAATATAAATGTGTTCAGTTTCAGAGACGGGAGCATTATCAGCATTCATTTTACTTCAGGCAGTAATGTGAGAAGTTGTGTCTTGTGTAATAAATAAATAACCTGTCTTTAAAACCATTTACTCAGATTGCTTTTCCCAAATGCTTATTTAGAGGTGCTCTGGAAGGTGTCATGTACCAAAACAGCCATATTATAAGAATTTTATAAAATGCAGTTTCTTTATTTTATACATAATATAATTGTTTGTGGGGTATTTTTGTTCTACAGGTTTTAGAAATAGTATAACGGCAGTCTTGTACGATGGTGGGAGAAGTTGTAAAATGTGGCTTGAGTCCCCCCTGTTTCTCAGGGGTTCTTGGTGGTCATGAGGGCCTGCCAGTGGAGGCCAAAAAGCTTTCCACCGTGGCTGGCAATTGCCCCTCTTTCAATTTGAGACTTATCTTTTTCTTCCATTTTTCTGGACTTGAAAGAATGTAAGAAATTGTCTTCTCTCTGTAAATATACATATTCAGATCTTCATAATCTTCGTAGCACCCACTCGTATTAAGAAATTATCTTATCTGCGTAAATGGATCATGTTAGATGGCACTTAATTATAAAATAAGACACTGAGTTAATTCATGCTTTGTGTGGTCACTTCTCTTTATGTGTCTTGGCAAATACATTCATGTGAACAAAACCTTTTCAATCTGTTGAGAAGGACTGGGAAGCAAACATGTATTGCACAGGTAGCTTATAAGAACATAAAAGTGAGACATAATCAGCAAACTTTCAGTTAACTTCTAACAACATCTAATATTGAAGGAGGTGTTTTGTACTCATCTGATGTCTGGCCGTAACAGATTTTTCTTTTAACATAATCAGAACAATGGGCCTGATATATCTCTAATGCCTCTTTTACATCAGCACAAATGTGCTGATTTCATTGGAGTGGCCCTTGATTTACACTGTTGTAAAGAAAGAAGAATCGGGCTGTAAATATATAAGGGAGGGAAAGCATAACTGTCTTAGACTTCCAGAGACTCTTAAGTACAGAATACAGGAAGATTTATTTAGAGTGGCTCAGGGGTTGTAGCTAGCATAATAGGCTATAACAGAGCACAGGAAATTTAGGCTGTCTGGAAACGGCATGGTTTACTTCTCTGTGGCTTAGCTATGCGTGGCTCAAGGTGAAAACTCCATTGGTTAAAAGATAGACACGTTTCTGACCATAGTTTAAATAAACAGGTGGAGGTGAAGATATAATACTGTTTATACGTTCCTAATTCTATACTCTTCTAGTGCTAGACCTGGTTTAAAACTCAGAAAAGTCTTCCTCTCCTGAGACCTCCCACTTCAAATGGCAGATTTTGAAGTTAAACCTACAAGTGTATTCTTTCTCTATTCAACAAAGAAAATCTCTTTTCGCTAGGAAGGGTGCTCTGTATAAAGTCTTCTGCAATACTTTCTTTAGGTCATACAGGGAAACCTAATTTAGAAATATTACAGAAGGCAAAACTTACCATTTTCTGTTGTAGAACACAACACTGATCTGATTACTTTTGACTGTGATTCCAGGTTATCTACCTAATTTTTCTACGGTGTTATTACCAACATGTGTTTTCCCATGAGGGACACATTAATTTGGTTGGTACCCTGGGGAAATCTAAACAAAAAAAAAAGATTAAGTACAAGAATTCTATGTCATAAAAAGGAACATGATGTACACAATAAATGACAGGCCTGTATTTAGAAGAGTGTTGAATTCAAAGTATTTTCAGTCTGCACTTTCCAATATAAACTGCTCATTTCAAAACATAATGCTCTGCGTAATTAGATCACAGAGTTTCAGCATCTGGGCTGTGTATCAGTCTGTTAGGGGATGTGGTATGGGTAGTAGGAACAATGAGAGAAACCTCCAGAGCTTCAGATGGACAGACTCTCACTCCTGTATTTCCCATTTTCTGCTGGACAGAGGTGCTATTTCGCTGGTGCTCATTCCCACCCCTCCTCTCTGTGGCTCTTCCATGGGCACAGAAAGCACCAGAACTGGAGCAGTGGAGGCAGTTTTGATGGTGACATAATTTCCATCTTCTACCCCCCATACAGCAGGGGGACCACGAGAAAATTCAGCCTTGAGCTGCAATTAGCAATTGCCCACTCATTTAGTCTGAAGCACAGTCATCTAACTAATGACAGAATTTCTTCATCTGGAGATAACGTGACAGATAAAATGAGGTTCTGTGAATCACACCATGTATGTGCATGAAAAGATTATTTCAATTTCTGATTAACTGAGTATGTCAGACCAGCAGACCCTGAGACCCCTTCCAGCTCCTTCTGATATGGAAGGACAACATAAGAAAATTCCTTAGCAAATGCTCTTGTGCTGCCTTCCTGCTGTTCTTTACTCCTCTCCCTTTGCTTTGCATTTAATGAGTAAGTGGCCAGAAGCTTCACTGTGATAGATAGGTAATGGGTGCAGTACAAACTTAAATATTGGAAAAGAATATTGATTGTTAACATGTTTTTCAAGTAATTTATAAAGGTACAGACAGTGTTACAGAAAACGATAATCTACATGGATAAAAATTAACTCTATTGTTTTTTCAGTAGACGTATCCTTTATTAGGTCATGTCACGGTTGTTGTCACATAGAGAACACTGTATAAAATCAACTTTGGATTGGTCACGTTGAAAAAATAATTTTGAAATGTGATTTTTGTTGAAGAACGATATACCATTATTCCTACTTACTGTTTTCATTTAATTCCTATAGTTTGTAGGTGTAGCTTTGTTACCAGTGACTGAACTTCAGTAAAACTCAGGTGTGAGTTTCAAGTATCACTACAAATCCCTTAGTCTCTAGGCAGCAAGGTGTGAATGAAGAGCCTGGGCAGCTTCTATTATACCAGAGAAACAGATAATCAAAGGTATCAAGCTTTTTAAAGTATAGATCTATTTCTTCATATTTTTAAAGAAATAAGCTCTTTTGAAAACATGATTTAAAAAAAAAATTAATATTTTTTTTTAGCAAAAAGCTGATTGATGTTTTAATACTCTACTGGATTTTCCAGGCTCAAAGAAAATTGTTGCTTATCTAAGTTTACATACCCTGAAAGCAATTTTGAAAAATAGGAGTCATTGAGTAGTATCTTTACCAGTGCCATAAATCAGAGGCTTATTTGCATACAAATAAAAATCTAACCAAAGTACACTAAGAAGTAACAGTGCCCCAAGTTAGGGACCAACATTAAAATATGACCCCAAGTTTCCACCCTGAAGTAAAACAGAAATCAGAGGACAGCTTCTGTTGGGAGATATCGTCTATGTATTTGTTGTTCGGTTTTTGGTTTGTTTGTTGTTTTAACTCTGAACACGTTCACAGAAGGAAGAAATTATTCACTGGTCTTTGAGATAATGCCCATAAACAATTCATTAAAATCTTATCATTGATAGTATCAGAAATACATTAAACATTCAGTAGATAAATCACATCAACAAGTCATGGTTGTAACCTGTAGCAATGCTAATTCAGAAATGTGTACCGAGCTGTGTGAAAAAGCACATTGCAGAAGCTGGAAGTGAACTCTCTGTACTTTCTGTTAACCGTTTTTTTCAGTGTTATTCAAAAGAGGCAGTGGTGAATTCGAAACAGTAAATCAAGGTTCATCAAAGAATGATTTTGGCCTTCTTAGCATAAAAAACCCAGTGAACTGGAGCGAGGGGAAAAAAAAACCCGACACTTTAAAACACTGTAACAAATTCTGAGACAAATTTGTAGGGTCAATATTGGAGTGCAAATACACAGGTGACCATTTTAGAGTTAGAATACTAAACTAAATCTAAGCTACAGTGGTCAAGGCAACACCACCTAATTAAAGGTCTAAAGAAGGAGTTCCGCCTACAGGGAACAGATGAAAAAACTTCCAGATGAAACAGATTGGAAGGCTGCAAATGAGATATGTAGTTTTTATTAAAAGAGATACAGTAATTTTCCCAATGGTAAGGTCAGCAGATGAAAAAAGACTATGTGCAAAGTTTTTAGAAATAGGATGTATTATTTAAAACAGTCCCTCCTTTTAATTTTTCAGTCTCTGAATGAGAGTGTAACTTTAATTACACATTTACTTCTTTCAGTGAAGTCTTCTCTCTGGGCTCAGGTTTGGGTTTTTTTAACCTTAGCTTATTTTGGCACTCTTTAAGCACCCCTGCAGTCCTGTTGACTTTATGCCTACTCAAGTAAGCACTACTGAATCTGCGTAAGGATTATTGAATCAGGCTGCAGGCTGACTATAAATGTATACTACAACCTATATAAATGGACAAAAAGGCTACTTTTACATAAATCAGAGAACAGTGGCTTTTGAAATTATTTGAATGAGTTGCATATTAGGTATATTTGCTGGCAAGTGAATATCATTACTGCTTGAAATTACATCTTCGATACAAAATCTGTTCCTGTGTATGTAGGTCATCATAGCAGTTTTTAATTTGTCTCAGATAAAACAGTGCAGTAGTGGCACCATCCTCTGTCCTGATTGAAGACTGAGCAAAGATAATGCGAGTGGATCTAAAGGTTACAAGGTTACTAAGGAAGGATTAGGCAGAGATCTGATCAGCAGATTTGCTTTGGCTGGCCAGCACAGCCTTTCTCTGGTCCTGAGATAAGTCCTCCTAGAAAAAAGATGTAAGTCTCTGGGATCCTTATATTCAGTGATCCAGTCAGAATTTAATGAGAAAAAGGCAGTAATTATACCAGAACTAATGGCATCTGTTCCTTTATTTTCTGTTTATATATTTAAATATTAGTCTTTAGTCAGAAGGCAACCCAAGGCTTTCTCCATCTTACTCCAAGCTCCTTTGCTGCCATGCCATCCTTGGTCTTTCTTGCTTGAAGCTTTGAACCATTGCAAACAAGGAAAACTTCAAGTCCTAGATTGGTTCCTGTTTGAGACATTCAATTAGAAGTGCCTAAACTACAGTCAGCCCCCACAGTGTTTAACAAACAGCTGTGATTGCTTTGACCATACCAAGCGGCAGTGACCACTTCAGGTTCCCAGGGTAGTCCTGCAACAATGATTCAGGTGATGCCAAAGACGAATGGGAAGAAGTGTCTAAAGATCAAAATGGAAATCAGTAAGGAGGAAAGTGCTAAAGAGGAGCTGGAGAGAAGGAAGAGTGTCACCGGTATGCTTGTGAGAGAGGGTCCGGTGCTGGTAGAGACCCTTCTGGTTGCTAAAACAAAAGCTTGTTTTGGAGCGGTACAGCAAACCAAACAGATTCATCTTCAATCTGCTTTCAGGTTAAGGTGAATTTCTGTATGCAAAATTTCTTCTGTCCTGCTTCAATGTCTGATCGCTAATATTTTAATTTGGTTTCTTTGAGACCTCTTTATTAACTCAGCCATAATTCTTCGGCAGCTCTTCACCAGAAGCAGGGTATTGCTTCTTGGAGGCTACCTGAACTGGCTCACTACGTCCTTCATACAACAAAGAATCAAAATCAGTGAACTGGGCCAATTTGCTGCACTAAAGGGAATAATCAGCCATTATGGAGACTGCTGGGTTGGCTAACCTTAGACTTCTGCAGAGATGCACCCCAAAAATTACATGAGATGTTCAGGTCAGAGGCTCAGCCTACAGCTGTGGGAGGAGGTTAGAGATGCTTGGTGGAAAAATGCTGAACAGCAGTTACTCCCTAGGAAGCTGAAGTCCTCTCAAACTATAACTGTCTCTCGAATGAAGAAGAATCTATATAGAAAATAATAAATGGACTTCGTGTTGTTAGTATTCTGGAGAGATTAGACTAGTGTATATTTTATATTTTCAATACATTACACAGTCAAACTTTGTACAATTCACCAAGGGCATCACAGCAATGTTTCAAAGGCTAAACTCTTTTCAGGAGTAAACAGACACAGTATCATCAGAGGTGACACAACATTTCATGTCTAGTTGCATTATGGAGAGGAAAATCTCATTTAACACAAATTCCACCCTTCTATAATGTCCATGAATGAGGATAGAGTGCTGGATTGGATATCAAATCAGTAATGCCTGCAAACACTGGCTTTTAATTCAAGAATATGTCTTCTGCAGACCTGCTTACTTACAACTGATCCTCTGAGATCTGTGGGAACCTGAGTAGACATGTTATAAAAATTAAATAGCCTTAGTTTACCCTCAGCTAGGCTGTGAGGTGTGAAAGATGTCAGAATTTGAGGGTAAATAGGTTTAATTTCCATCATTTTGCATATAGTATTTAAATGTTACCAACTGTATATAGTGCCACCACATGATTATCTTAAATTCAGTCTACTCTGAGGGGTGTTTAAGGAAGCTAAACTTCTATTAATATCACAGTGGACCTGCTGCACAAATTAGGGATGACAGTCATTTTGCAGTTGGTCAAATATTTAACATAGGGTTCAGGTATCACGTAAATTAGTATTCTACGCCTTGATAAAATCAACTTATTAGAATACAAATGAGTTTATTGTGACAATCATTCTTTCCAGTTTGTGTTTTTCTGCATCACAGTACAGAAACGCGCTCTGCTAAGAGTTTCTTGAAAAATTCTAGGGAGAAATTAATAGAGGACATGAACTCTGTCCTTTGAGGTGTATTAATTTAGCCAGATTGGAAGGCCTAGTAAGTATTTGATTGTAGGATGCATAAGGTGTAATATAACCAGTGGCATTAGTTACATCCCTGATCTCTGGGATGGAAGAGAAAATCTGTTTACAGAACTAGTTAGTTGAATATGCACTGTAAAAACTTTTCAGATTTCTTACCAACAATATGAGCAGTAATAAATGACAGTGTATCTCTTGTTTAAAATGGAACATCCATCTAAAAAAAAAAAAGTCTGTATTCAAAATGAGGTATGTAAAAGCAGTCATTTGTTCATTAAAGCTAAGTGATAATTCTGATTGAAACACCTGCCCATTCTCTCACCAAAGAACCAAAATATTTCCACACATATGTACATTAACCTAAATGAACGCTCTTGCTTGACTGCACCCCCTAGTACATGCTGTGAGAATGCCATGAAATGTAATCAAGTAATTAAAGGTGGCATTATACAGAATTAGATACCTGTTAGAATTTTAGCTGTAAAATATTGGAGTCAAATGTTGTGTGGCAGGCAGAATATACGTGAACACCAAAATGCCCCATTTCTCGTAAAATCTCACAAACAAAAAGCTTTAAAGAATATCGTGTGAGCCTTGTTCCATTGTGATTACAGCTAAAACCAAGGAAAGCTGATTGGTTTTGTCAATCTGTTGGTCTAAAACAAAAAAATAGCATTTAAGCTGCATTCCCATAGATCAGATTATCCTGAGCAGTTACTTTTCCATAGACACTTTGTCTGTAAAAGAATATTCCCATAAACTACAAGTGTTTTCTTTGTGTTCATGCCAAATTGCATGTCTGTGCTTAACAAACTGAGGTCATTCATGCCACAGTTGTTACAAGCTATTAAAACTGAGAGTGAAATACTTAGAACGTTCATTCTGCAATTGGCAGAAATACTGTGGGCTGATAAGCCCTGGTGGTTGACAGCAGCTAAAAAAAAAAAGAAAAGAAAAAGCTTGGGGCTTTAATGTGTGTAAAGAACAGGTATATCAATAATGTAGAGTTAATTTAGCTAAATGTACATTTTAATGCCAAGATACTGGAGGGAAGAACAGTTGTCAGAGATTTCTTCACCATTCCTTGCAGTTTCATGAAATGGACTGGCTAATAAGCAAAGTGAAACCATAAAATGATCGCTCTTCTTTGCTTTTCACCAAATACTGAGTGATCTCTTTAGTGGACTGATCATTCCTGACTGTGATTTTTGAAATGGCAGGATAAATTGCACAGCTGAATTTAATGAGGAACTCTGAGATTTGACAAATTTATTTCCTCTGACAAATACCAAATGTTTGTAGTGCTTGCTATAGTTTCAAGCCATTACAGGTGCAGCAGAGATGGCGGAAGAACTTCGCTTAGAGGTGATGATTTTGCCAGGGAATAACACAATCATCCTGTCAATCAGAAATACATTTCTTTTCAAACGCAATAATTAAATAAGCAATAGTATTACTAAGCTGACAAATAAGAAATACAAAAAAAGGAATGGAAACTTCTCAGGAAGTGAGAGAAAGTGAAAGGTTAAGACCTGGGCTACGGTCTACAAGAGGTTTGTAATTGCACTGTTGTTTGGATGTTGACTGGCTGATTGAACAGCCTTGGAGGTGTCCACAAGCTGTCAAGCCAGGGAATTGGAGTTAATGGACAGCTAATATCATGATTGAATGGTAAAAGTGAAGCCTGATCTCTTTGAGGATGGAAAATCAATAGTCTATTATATTTGTCAAGATGACAGGAGGAGAAAAAAGTGAGAGTCTGCTGTATTTGCTTGCATTACCAGGGCTGCTCTAATTAAGCACCCACCTCAAGATGGAGGGGAACCTGGAGAATTGAAGTAGTAATGAGATTCAGGCTTGAAGTAAATGAAGTAACTGCAGCATAAGGCATGCTGACAGACAATTAAACCTCTTTATCAATGCTGCTTCTTTCCAGAAATAAAATCTCATATGGCAGCTATAAAATAAGGCTGAACCTGGTATGATCATCAATCTTTCTGCAGCTTCTGGTTGTGCGCATTCTGTTTTTTGTGTGCGTTCAAGTTGTTTTCGAGTTGTTTTCACAAAAATTGTAGATGTATTGGCTAATGCTGAGCTTTACTAAATGAAAATTTCTGCACCTATGAGTACGTGTCCTGCCTAGAATTACTCTGCATCAGGGCTGTGCTCTTCTACTATTAACTACTGATATCCAACATGACACTCCTGGCTTGCTGATAGCACGGCGTCTCTGGGTACATGCCAGCCAGTTCAGTGGCACAGGGTAGCTGTCATTCTTCTCATTTTCCTTCTTGCCATCAGGAGGTAACTAACCTGCCTAATTCAATCAACATGCACATATCTCATCCAAACCTGATAGTAAAAGTAATGCTTCTGACACTGGGGATGTCAACAATGAGCCCACATTCACCAGAGTTCAGTGCTGCACGAAATTGCTGATTTGGATTAAACCTGAAATTCTCCGGGGCTTCAGATGGCTCCCACACATACAAATGTACAGTATTTTTATTTCTGTTATCTCTTTCAGATCAGTGACGTTGACCAAGTGAAGGGGTTTGGGCTCAAGTTTTCGTGTGGGAGAACATTTTACTGTCGCAATAAGCGGTGGCAGCAAAGGTGCGCCTTTCTTCTCCCAGCTTTTAAGCTGGCCACTGCTGGATGATCACGCCAATGTTCAGAGACTGCTTTGCATTGCTTTGCATCATTTTTCATCAGGCATGTTTATGGGGAAAGAAATTCCTTTACTTTGCAGCCCCTCTTTGCTCTGTGCCTGAATTGATTGCTATTCGCTGTAGCAAACTGAAGCCAATCTGGAGTACTGTGTCCAGTTCTGGGCTCCCCAGTTCAAGAAAGATGAGGAGCTGCTGGAGAGAGTCCAGTGGAGGGCTACGAGG
>Ga0181612_131941_pt1 | contig 27409 bp, 16 predicted proteins | sample HoacroProtozoa21_FD_119630 | JGI IMG/M metagenome (GOLD analysis project Ga0181612, IMG submission 119630) | Hoatzin crop microbial communities from Cojedes, Venezuel. Combined Assembly of Gp0051906, Gp0051904, Gp0051908
ATGAGGAAGAACTTCTTCCCTCTGAGGGTGACGGAGCCCTGGCCCAGGCTGCCCAGGGAGGTTGTGGAGTCTCCTTCTCTGGAGATATTCAAGACCCGCCTGGACAAGGTCCTGTGCAGCCTGCTGTAGGTGACCCTGCTTCGGCAGGGGCGTTGGACTAGATGACCCACAGAGGTCCCTTCCAACTCCTACCATTCTGTGATTCTGTGATTCTGTCATGCAAGGTGAGGGTCAGAGCCCAAAGCTCCATGAAATTGAATTTCCTGAAACAAACATCCAAGTATATTTTGAGACTGTATCTCCAAAGGTGTTCAGATGCAGAAAACTCAATTATTTGGCTTTTGGAAGAACAAAAAAATATATTTAAAATAGAAAAAAAAAAAAAGGTAGGATTTGAGAAGCTTCAGATGTATCTATATTTCTTCTTCGCAACTTCTTGACCAGTTTTTGCAATGTTCTCCCCTTTCATCTGGATTTCCTATGGAGAGTTTGTGGCAATGGTACAAATGGACATGACCAGGTTTTTCACACGGTGATTCCCAATTCAGCGTTCAACATTACAAAACCCACTTAATATTACTGAAAAAGAAAGAAGAAAATCATTTGTCAAAAAATCACTCTCTCTTAATGATTTTTCCATGCATTTCCAGAGAGTCACAACGAATGTTAGACCTTGAAGGGGAAGGATTCAAGGGAGTGAAAACTTTCTGGCTTTGGAATGAACTAACGTTTTTGATGCTGTACAATCATTCTTACCTCTCTTTTCAGCCTCTGGGGAGTCACAATCCCTTTGCAACCTTTGGGGAGTCACAATCCATCCAGGAGAATCAATTATTGAATGCAACAGTAAGAGCCTCATGCTACCATCCGTGTCGTGTCACCATCTTCTGTCAGAGAACACACGTGGGTCTGAAATCAAAGCAGACACATAGTGTGAATGAACTGCAAAAAAACAGACTGTTTCAAAACCTGGAAGACTGGTTAACACCAATGCCTTGCTCAGAGTACTACACACCACAGAAACAGGTCAAGGAAAGAATGTTTCTATTTACACCACACTCAGGCTCCACTATCACTTAATACCTCTTCATCCCTGCCAAATTCCAGCTGCAGTTTGTACTCACCTCCAAAGAACCAGAACTAATAGCAAAGTAACAGTCATATCTGTTGGCTCCTTCGCCAGCATTTCACAACAGATATCATATGATTAGGTGTTAAGTGGGACTATTTGCACTTTTCCTTATGGCACATATAATTATGTAATTCTGTATAATGCCAAAATGACTGTTTAAATAGCAGCTGCACAAAACACTGATACTGGTTGGACAGCACAGAAAACACAATCTTAAATAAAACTAGCACAGTAAAAAATACACACCTACATATATGCATAGAAGTATTTGTATACCTTCAGGACTATCTAACATGGAATGTTTTTACAAAAAGACCATGTCAATGGTTCTTAGGCAGGACTCTGCCTCTCTTCTTGCCTGTGAAAGTTTTGCCAGCGACAAGCCCAACAACACGAACTGTGGTCTGACAGATCCCTCAAACGAACTGGATGAAACCCTTGAAGCTCATGTGCTCAGCCCGCAGCGGCTGGTGGGGTTTGTCACAGAGCAGGCTAGCACTAGATGGCTCTGTCAGTGTGTTGGGTGAGGTGGTGCAGCCCAGGTTTGTGCACCGAGTTTGCCAATGCTTTGAAGCTCTGTCTGCAAAGAACCTTATGGGCAGCACAGAAGGAGAGATGGGTGTAGACAAACCGTATACAGCCACCCTCTGTGGAGTTCCTCCTGGGGAATTAAATGAAGAACTGTCCCTACTATAAAAAATATGGAGAAAGGTACAACTTACTTTTATTATTTTTCAGAGCAGATGTGCCCTAATTTCATAGCACAGTAATAGAACTTCCATGAGCTTTGATTAAAGCAATCACAAGGTATCAAGGTTAGTTAGAAATGCTGTCATATTTTAAAATACATCCTTCTAACCATACGGGTAAGGTGGTGGCAGTGGTAGGAGTCTGCCGCAGAGGTGCTCTGTAGAGGTCAAAAGAAGATCACCATTTCTTGAATTTAAATAAATCAATTTGTTAAACAAGGAGCTGCAGAGATTATACAGTTGGAGGGTGGAGAGCAAAGAAATAATTATTTTTGTTTGCATAAATCATTTTCTTATTACTGGGGATCAGGGTGGTATTGTTTGGGTTTGAGAAAGGAGGGCAAAAGAAGATAAGTATATCAATTTGCTGATCAGGGTTACATGGGATTTTGCTGCTGGGGCTGGAGAAAGGAAAGAAGATCATTATTTTTATTTAAATAAATCAATTTGTTGTGATCAGGGATCACATGGGGTTGTGCCGTTTGCAAGGAAGGCACAGGAAATTCTCTTTTACGGATAGTTAGTTGTAGAACAAATGTTCAGGCACTATTCTGCCAAATGGAGAAGGGACAAAAAAAACCTTCAAGACCACAAAGCTGGATTTCTATTCATTTCTTTTGAAACATACTGTCTTTGGCATCTTGTATTGGTCTCCAATCCGAGTTAAAACAATAGCTGTTACACTTTTGTTGCACTGAATCAGGATTTTATATATGCATGTGTGTACGTGTATATAAACTATGCATATAGATAATGAGACAGAGAGACAGCCAGCCAGCCAGATAGCAGCTAATGGGGCCTGATCCTGCAAAAGCCCTCGTACTTTGAGGCAGTGCCTGCTGCAACTAATGGAAAAACTGTGATTGCCTTCCCAGGACGCAGGACCGGTCCTCCAGTGGAGAATACTCCTTGCAATCAATGGCCATTCTGTGCACATACACTTCCCGGGCCTGATAGTTGTTGCTTCTTTTCTGAGGCAATTAATGAAGCTCTGTGTGTAATTTTAAAGGCCCTTCGTGAACTAACTGGAAATCTACAGCACTGAACATCAGTGAACTCATATCCAAAACTAATAGCTTCAGTAACACTGCCAAAAATTGACTAAGCGCTCTTTGTGCCTGCAAATGGGGTTCTGCAGGCAGTATCCTTCTATCTGCCTTCAAGGGATAATCTCCTCTTACAAATAAAACAATTGTTTCATTTGCTTATTGCAATGGTTGAATGAGGTTGTAGAAATGAATTTCACTGGTTTTGAATGTTCCCAAGTCAATTGAGTGAGAATTTGGGGAGTGGGGTTGCTTTCAATTAACATGTGTTGCTATTTGCAAAACTAGCTTAAAAAATGTATTTTCACAGGTTTGGATGCGACTCTTGCAAACTAGTAAGCAAACCATTCCTCTCACTATACCCAGTTAAAAGATGGCTTGAATACAATGTAAAAGTCAAAAATCTGTATCTGTGGGATCAAGGTGTCCCATATATTGCCCTGGAGTAAAAAGAAGGAATAGTCTAGTTAGCTTTTTAACAAATGAAAGAATGTTTAAGTAATTACAGAAAATAGTGGGCATCAACCATCCCATGGATGCTTTCAGAGCCAATGGTGTAGTCCAGGGGATGAATTTGCGTTTGTAAAAAGAATGATAAATCTAACTAAATATCTTTATTTTTACAGTACGTTAAAGAAGCATTTTTATTTAGTGCAGTCATATATCTCCACATTATTTTGAAGTATGCTTCTTTATTGCTTTTATGTCTTCAGAATTGCCTGAGGAAAGCATCCTTTTCTCCCTGTGTTTCATTGTTGTTACCCTTGTAGAGTACAACATGCACAAACTTGATTATGATTAATTGAGGGCTCTGGCAAATTATGTTTTTATTCCTTTCCATCTAAGTCTTCCATCTGCTCAAGGAAAAAAAAAATAGGAAATTTTACATTTATAAGGACACTTGGGGCTTTCTGGGTAAATCATCAGAACAACTTGTTCAGCAGTAATGGCTACAAGTGAAGAAAGTCTTCCTTCACTCTTGCATCATCAACACACTTATGCATCTTCATCCTACAAGTAAGGCTGAGAAACGATGACAACTGGTCAAACCGCATTTGATCCAAAATCTTGCTGCCAAGCTGGAATTTCAAACTGAATCAAACCAGTTCAGAATATTGCTCAATTAGATCCAGCCACCAAAGAACCACTTAAAGCAGTTCAGTACCTAGTCTGTAAATATAAACACCTGTGTCCTTCGGCATATTGCATGTAACATCAGGCACGCTATTTATAAGCGGCTCTGTTGAAGTTCTTACCCAAGGTGATGCAGCTGCATATACTAGCCCATTAAGCCTGGTGTACCACATCAGATAAGGCCCTTCCTTCAGGGTTTATGATTCAGGTATAAATGCTTGCCAGCCCCTGGAAACTGGCAAATGAGGTTGCACTTGGCAGTCTGAGGTTTTCTTAATAGGATGAATGACAGAAGTAAGAAGTCATGTTTCACTTGTACGAATGCAAGGATGAAAAGGCAGGGCTTTTTCATTTAAAGACAGCCTTGTTCTCCAGCCTTGTTCAAGCACGGCATAGAGTGGTGCCTTTGGCTGGTGAGAAAGCAAAATTATTGAGGAATTTGCTCCTCTGAGACCACAGAGTTGAAATAACAAAACCCCAAACAATTTTAGCAACCAGAATGCAGATACAATCGGTCTTGAGAAAGCTGGTCTGGACAGCTGGTAGCACACGGACAGGGGCCGCAAATTTCTGGTAAGGTCAACATCAGTAGCATTTTTCTTGCTCAGCCAATAACGTGAATTGAGTTGTTGGCCTTGGCCCAGGCCCCTGTGAATACCGCTCTAAATGACTAACACCACACCACTCATCTTGAAACACCACTGAAGAAGACAGGTTCAATCTGCATGCCCTACACTGAAGTGAACTGCAGAGCACTGGTGTGATCTGGTGCTGTCCATCAGCTGTAAAGCTGGTGACTCCAGCGAGGGGGATAATAATCAGCACCAAAGTGTGGGTCTAATTGCCTGTAAAGATGACACCTGATGACTAGCAGGGAAGTTACTGCAGTGTTCCAGCACACAGGCGGATAGAGTTGAGGCTGACTAAGTGTCAAAAAAAAAGGAGTATGAGGTTCAACCAAACCAAACTAGATTTAGAGGTAGATGCAGAAGCTGCACTTCCTCTGCCAAAGTTTGCAAAAGATCCTTGTCAGAGATGTACCGACAGCAATGCTGTAAAACCTCTCAGCAGCACACCAGAGATTAAATTCTCTGGTAGCCTCACAGCAGATGAAGAAACCACTATGTGTAACAGACATGGTTTGTCCAGACAAAACAATTCTGTGGTAAAGGCAATATGGCAGAGTGAATGAAGTACAGAGCAACAGATGAATGTCATATGGCTGGTAATACAGAGTTGCTGCCCGTACTATAGCCAAAAGCAGTCACTTCTTAACAAGGAAGCGTGTTCTATTAATCAAGTCCTAAAAGGTTTCATTCCCAGTTGAGCCTCCCTAGACGTCAAGCCACTTCAGCATTCTGGTTTCCAGGCTCACAAAACGGAGAGGCTGCATTTACCCACCACTGCGCAGGGATCTTTGTAAGAACAACTCACCAGTGTAACATTTTCCCACGATACGTATCCCCATTGCCTGCTGCAGGGACACAGTGGGGCTAGAAGCGAGGGGCTTCTGATGGCTTCACCCCTCCAAGGAGCAATCCATACACCTCCAGGCCCAAACAGGACATCACACTGAAGATCTGGTGAGTAAAGTATTCTGGTGACAAAGCTACAGGAATCTGTGGTCAGAAATGCCTGGAAACATTGTCCCAGCTTGCTCTGGGGAGTACTACAATGTAAGCGTCCTGCAGCAGTTCTCCTCACCTCCCCTTGCTCACACATCAGGTATATACAAGGGCACAAGAGCTAATTCAGTCTTCTGTGGAAAGCTCTGCATGAAGCCTCTATAATTGGGCTTTGTGCAAGTGTGTGAAGCTCATCCTGATACTTTCGGGGTACTCAGGGAGACATTCGAATGGCAGCACGGCAGAAATGGAAGATGTATTACCATCCACTGGCAGCAAATAATGTATTTGATATTCACCATCCTTTTCTTGTTTTGTTTTTTTTTTTCTGCTGGCTGTGTTTACAACTGTATGTGAAACTAATTTCTGAAGAGTTTAGAGCTAATAATTATTGGTGAGAAGATCCTGTCAGCCTCTCAAGATAAACAAGAAATGGTACCGGCTGACACATTGTGTGGCACATCACTATCCTATTTTTCTGATTTAATAAATATTAATCTTTCTGCCTTTTAGGACCATTGTGCAAGATTTTTTTTATCTTCTGATTTGACATGGGAAATGGCCGGTACATGCCAAAACTACTCCTATTATATAAAAAGGCAAATTTTCCTTATTTCATTTCAAGACAAGACATTTTTCAAATTAAAATTAATATGCATGCAGATTATATCTTCTCTTACACAAATCTATGCAAGATGCTATTTAGGGTGTGCCTTTTTTCCTAACCGCAAATTCTTCTAACATCAGATAAAAGAGATTTATTGTCATATTCCCATTTTATCTTCTAACTTTTGCCTAGTGGGAAAGTGTAAAGGAGACAGGTGACCCCACCAGAAAAGGCAGAAAATGATCTCACATCAAAGCACCTGGCAGAAACTCAGATGATCTCTTGGGAGCTGCCAACCTTGCTGAAGGTTCTCCTCACTGCCTTGAGCAAATTGCTTTCCTTCTTTCTGCCTCAGTTTCCTAACTGTAAGGCAAAAGGGACAGGAAGGTACAACAGTCCTTTCCCTTTTCTTTCTGTCTCATTCCTACTGCAAACCAAACTCTTCAAGGCAAGCCTGATTATACGTTTAGCAGATGGGGGCTCCAAACTCAGCTGGAGCCTTTAGGCATTACTATAGTATAAATAACAATAATGATGATGGAGTGTTAAAACAGACAGAATTTGTTCTTTGTTCTCCATAATGTGAATCAAACTGTGGCTGGACTTATATTTAACACCACCAGCTAGTTTATTTATGAGAGGATTTATCAGAAGTGGTTGGGTTTACTTTCCTCTAATTCACACTGTATGAAAAATGGCAACTGTCTGATTTTAATCTATAACCTGATGATAGGGCTTCCCAGAAATAACAAAAATACCGCATTCGAGGTAGCCAAACAGCTACTGTAGGAGTGCGGCACAGGCTGATTACGCCTGCTGCCTCACACCTCCGCTCCATCCCCTCCCTGCCTCGTCTCTCCCAACAATAGCTGCGAAGGCCAGAGTCACTGAAGCAGCAGATAAATTATTCATGGTAATAAAAAGAATTTCAGGAGTTCAAGTGCTTTCTTTGGCACACTGATTCACAGAAAGAGTTAATCTTTTGTTCTCAGACTGGCCTTTTTCTTTTCTAACCAAGTGGATATATGTTTGTTAAGCTGCCTTTTCTGAGGTGGAAGAAGAAGGGAGAGGTTGTGAAAAAACACTGTCATTTTCAAACAGAACAAATGCATGAAGTTAAATATAAACGTGCATTGACAAACTCGCAGATTAATGTGGGGTGAAAAATAATAATATAAAAAAGATGGAATTCCTTTTCAAACCAATAGGAGAAAGACTCAAAAGCGGGCCAATCAATACTGCCCTGTGATCAACAGGAAATGCTAAGAATAACTGTATATCATGTGTGGCTTCAAATTTACAACCAGGACATATAATCTCATTGTAAGAAGAGAGTCAAGTTCAAGAACTTAGCCTCTACAGTAAAGCTCTCATTTTAACTAAAGAAGCTGAGGTCGACGGCCTCTCAAATGAAACAGATAAGGCGACATAGGGTTCTTGTCAGAAACAAATGTTATGTCTCTCCCTACTGAAAAGCTTAAAGATATTATCAGCAAAAGCCTAGTTGGGCCTGAAATGGGTCCCAGAGAAGTAATATTAACCAGGCTCCTGGCAGATCATTTATTTATCTCAAGCTAAATTCAATAAAGAGAGCCATATATAAGTGAGGGAAAATAATGCAGCTGCTAGTAATTTATCATTGGATGGAAAGTCATTGTTATCCTTATCTCTCCAATGATGTTCTATTTCCAACTGGTAATGAATTATGGGGCTTGCCACATCTTTACTCTGTGACAGGTCAACACTACCTCATGGGTACTGTACTGTATTTATGCAATCGATAGAGACTTTGCTGAGAAAATATTGGCAACCATTTTGTGAGAGTGACCTAGAGCTGTATGGCCTTATGATCTCTGGCGGTGGTCAGTGAGTGTAACAGCATTTCCATACTCCTTTAAAAAATAGATTTCTCTGAATGCTTTAAAAGTATTTTTCACTTTGCTCTTTATAAGGCAAGCATGTGAAGTGAACCACTGGATTGTTAATTATAAAGCATTCTGTTCATTTAAGCTGGCTCAGCCACCAAAGGGATCTTTTCTGTTCCTTTGTTGCACTTATTAGAGAGGTTTATTAAATCAAACTTCAGTACAGACTTATTCAAAACTATTTGTGCCTGTGGTGTTTGGGGCACAGCAGAGGCACGAAGAGCAGAGTTGGCCAGGCTGCCACTGAGATGTGAGGGCAGGCTAACGAGCAGCCCTGGGTGCCCCACAGAGCTCCCAAACTCCACGCAGAGCTGGAAGGTGGAAGCCATGCAACTCAACACTGCCTTTACCTGCCTCAAATCATCTGTGAGTGACCCCTGCAAGAGAAGCAGTGAAAACCAGTGCTGTCTGACAGCCGGCTTCAGGAGGAAGAGCCCTGCTATAGGGATGCTCAGCAGGGGTGAGCTTTCTGGAATCGTCCCTTCTCTGGTGCTGCTCTCCCATCCCCAAACCAATTATGCTCATGTTTTCACTCTTCTATACTTCTTCCCATTGGGTCTGGCTTTCATTATTCACAAGAAGGGCTCATATGGCCTCAAAAGTTTGAATTTATACTAAAAAAACAGAAATACACTTTTTAAATTTTATATGGATTGAGGGAGGATTATATCATAGAATCATGGAATGCTTTGGGTTGGAAGGGGCAGGGACATCTTCAACTAGACCAGGTTGCTCAGAGCCCCGTCCAACCTGGCCTTGAACGTTTCGAGAGATAGGGCCTCCATTGCCTCTCTGGGCAACCCATTCCAGTGTTTCCCCACCCTCGTTGTAAAAAAATTCCTCCTTATATCCAGTCTGCACATCTATACTCTATATACCTTTAGAGTATAGATATTCATACATATATAGATATATAAAATATATTTGCAGATATATAGAGATATATGGTCTATATATATCACAAATGACTAAAAAATTTGGATTTTGAAAAACACTTCTTGAAAAACAACAAAGAAAATTTCCAAATAAATCATAATTCTTCAGAAAAAAAGAACGCCTTTTCTCATTAAAAATTACCAAAGGAAAAAAAAAAACCACAATACAACCATGTTTTTGGCCCAGACGTCATTTCTAGAGTAGGCTACTTGATCTTCCTGCCATTTAGTTCACTACCTCCCGTTGAGCCTTCTCTGTTGAGAAACACGAGACTACCCATTTGTGGCCATGGATTGGTTCAATAACTGAACAATCCAGAAAATCACATGTGAATTTATGATTATTATTATTATTATTGGTTAGGTAGAAAGGTAGAAAAATGCATCTCCCTCAAGGCAGAGCAGGGGTGTATTTAGAAAAACAAAGGGAATGACACTTTCACTGAAGTGAAGCAGCAGCCATGCCAATGGCAAAAGTTACTGTTTGTAATAACACATGGATTTTTAGCCACGTAAGGGGATGTCCAGAGGAGTGGGGCCACCAATGCTGAACCCACAGACCTTTCTGAAAGAGCACAATGGGACAGGATCGTACCCATGTGACATCCAAATGAGGCAATGACAGGAAAAGTAGAGATGTCTTTTCCCATTATTGTGGGAAAAGCAAATTTGGACATGCTGGCCAGCTACAGTTCACTTCAATAACGTGTTAGGTGACCTAAATGATATTAACTAAGGTAGCTAAGATGGACTCAGATGAAAAACAAACACAGATAGCTCTATCCTTTGTTAACTAATGAGTGTGCTTCCTGGTCACAGAGACATGCTGTGCCTTCTGGCATGCATGCATGTGTTAATATGTCTCTTTGGCTCTGTATGTTTAGGAAAGTCTTAGCAATGGAAAAACAAGGGTGTTGTAGGTGAAGGCTGAAGTCCTTTGGCAGAGCAGCGTGTGCAAGAGCCTGACCAGAGGCTGCTGGATTGTACTTCAGCCGAGCCTGTGATAGCAGTCTGTCAACTCCAGGAGCATTAACACTCATTCACAAAGATTCAGAAATTCAATGAGAGCATTACCATATCCTGGAGTAAATAACATCGTTTTCCCATGTACCGACTGAGAGATAAAATCCATATGGTTTAGCTATACCAGAAGGGGTCTTGCTCAGATCACGTTCGCATATGAAAGCTCTGATAGTTTCATAATCAGTTAACTCCAGGGGTCATCTAGCTGATGCCAGGAAGATCTTGCCTTTCTTTTAATAGTTGAGAAAGTATGACGGATTTTCACAATTTAAACAAGTAACGTAAATAGCAAAAAATAAAAAATCTAGGTGTCATAACTCATATAAACCAAAATAATCCAGAGAAATATACTCCTTGAAATCAACTATTGACTTCTGAGTCTATCATAACCAGCAAGGAGTCTGCTACTTGTCAGGTACTCTTTCTCATGTAGTTTCAAACACACTGTCAAAACTGCGTATAGCTTCTAGCTCCCAGGCTTTCTACGTGCATACCAATCTCTCAGTTCGCTTTTTCATTTCCATTGTTTGGAGTCTTATCCCAAAATTTTTAAAAGAAAAAACAACAAAAGCTAGAATACTGACTTAAAACTACTTAGGTTTACAGAGGTACAGTCTGGTAAGAATGATGTATGTGTTTAATAATATGTTCCCTGGCTAATAAAATACTAGATTATTTTTGGACTACAGAATTTAAATGGAAGGAAGTTTAACCATTAGGAACCTGTTTACTATTACCAAGAGAATAACCAGTTGGCAGGTCAACAGCTATCAGCAGAAATAAAGAACCACAGCAGCCACCTGTGCTTAAGGCTTGTCCCTGTTAGGAAAAATATAAATGAAAGAGCAAAAACTGAGAAGCAAAGCTAGAGCATGCTGGGGTTTCTTTCAGCTTAAAATTAAAAATCAGAAGACATTGCTGTGGAACTACCGATTTCAGAGTTTAGTGCAAATGGTAGCCAGCTCTTCCAGGAGGTTTAAGACAAAATGGGCAGCAAATATCTGCAACAAACTTTTTCTCTAGACAAATAATTGAATCTGAAGCATGTTGAAATATCTCAGACAGGTTCTTCGTGGCATGAGGATTAGCTGTGACAGGAAGTGTTGCACACAGGGATGTTTCCCCTTCCTGTGTGACCAGTCCCACCATTGAGCCAGTTGGAGATCGGCCATTTAGAGTTGAAAAGGCCAGCAGACACCTGTGTCAAGTGCATCCTTCCTTTTCCAGATGGAAATAATTGGACCCTTGAGAATGTTCTCACTTCTTGTCATTTGAATGGGTCACAGAGAATCACACCTGCAGAAAAGCTGCACTGTGTATCACACAGACCACCGCTCACGGGGTAGAATCACGCTCCCAGTAGTGTCAATGGGGCTTCTGTTGTGGTACTCGAGGATAAGGCTATCTGTTGCCAGCAGCAGACATTTACAGAGGCAATGGAATCTTGTTCCCACATAATCTAAGACATACATCAATCCCAAAATTAAATGCAAAGGAGAGGGGGTTTTCCCTCTGATTCCTTATTTCCACTTGAAGACTATTTTTCTCACCTTTACCAGTCAGCTATGGTTAATATGCTTTTCTAACCTAGAGACTTCTTTCCGTACATATGTATGTATGTATTATATCGACATTTACATATCATTAAAAATGAATTAGCATCATGCAGTGGTTCAGATATCCTCTAATTTAAGCATAGAGAACAACTGTATTAGTAAATGACAACTTTTTAAAGGCAAGTACCCTATTAAAATGCTCCGTATTAAAGACACAGATACATTCTAGTCTCAATATCAGCTAAATATTGAAATATTGGATGTTTAGGTGATGGATAAGCCCACAAAGGATGTAATTTTTTTCTTTTATTTCTTGGCAATGAAACACCAAGAAACTTGAATTCAGTTCAAGTTTGGGTAGTCCAAAGAAGTTCCACATCTCAGAAGGAAAGAGATTTCATTCAGTAAAAATCAGACTAAAAAAGCAGAGGAGAGGCTTAAAATTCCCAAATAATTCATTACAACTGATCCAGTCAAAAATGAGGCTGGTAATTTTTTTCAGAAAATTTCCTGTAATCACTATTTTTCTATGATTTGATACATGGGAAATTTAGGAAACCACTTGCTACTTGGCTTCCATTTTAAGGCTCTGCATGTCATACAGACACAGTAGCAGTACCTGCAGCAGAACACTCTTGTGCTCCTGACCACCTCCTGGTGAGGGTTCGTAAAGGTCTGTTCAAGTCAAATGGCACTCAGCCAGTTTTATACCAGTTATCCCATTTACAGGTTCACAGTGGCTTAACAGCTGTTACAGATATTAATGCTTAATCAATTGCTATTGATGCAGTTATTCTTCTCATCCACAAGCAGTCTTAAATAAATGGGCAAATATTAACTTAGGCTCCAGATGATAAGGCTTTCTTCCCCATGCTTGTTAGTATAAGCTTCCCTTCTGAACTTTGATAAGACCTTTACAGAGTAAGAAAAAAAAAAACAAAACACAAAACAAAATAATTAAAGAGAATGATTGCTGCTACAGGCAACCTTCATTTCACTATCACAGGACCTTAACCTGGATGTGTCTAATGTCACATAACTTTTTGGTACCCTACCCCCTGTTTGTGCACTTGAAAGATGACTAGTAGCGAGAGCATAGGCTCACTCTCCCGGCTCAGAGCCAGCATGCCGCCCAAGGAGCCCTTCAGCATGCCCTGGGACCAAGGGAATTGCCTCCACAATGGTCTGCGTTAACACGGAAGGCAGAAGATGCTGTTGCCTGCAGCTTGCTGCTTGCCAAAACACTGTTGCCAAGGGCATCAGTAAAAGGTTGAGACCACTGCCTTACAGCTTGTGCCGTGTGTTCCCATAACAAGCAAACAAGCACAAAGCGAGGCATGAAATCCGAATATTGGGACTCCATTTATCAACACAGAAATGAGCGCAATGGTCTCAACCAACTCTCAGAAGGGCAAACTCACAGGGGTTTGAACTGGACAACAAGGCTACAGGTCTAATTAGGCAGAGGCTGACTGCAGCACAACCAACATAGATGAAGACATTTTTTCAGCACAGGTGATACACAATTTTTTCTTTGAAAGCAAATTGCCAACTTTTAGTTCTATATTGGCTTGCATCAATTTTTTTCAACTTCACTATTTCCCAGAATGAAGCCTCCAAGTATATAAATAAAGTAACACTTCAGCTGCCAGAAAAATGTGTTTGTGTAACATATAGGAACTTCACCACAAATATTTAAAGAAAAAGCTCCAGCTCTCAGGGTGTCTTGTTCTAACATGCTATTTCTTTGAAATTCTGAAAATACTTGTGCTCTGATTTGTAAAAAATAAGTATCAATATATGCAATTCTTAGTCTCATCTGAGGTAATATGGTGGTTGTGGAGGGAGACACCACTATATTTTTCTTCCTCTTCTTATACAGCCTAAATTCTGTCAGAAGAAGTCAGATAATTGATCCGCAAGAACAAACCAAGGATGGGTAGTAATCTATCCAGGGCAAACTCCCCGTCATTTGAGTTTTTAAATCAAGGTTGAACGTATTTCTAAACCATGTGCTCTAGATCTACCATAAGCTCAATGCAGGAATCACTAAGTAAAATCCTCTGGCTTATGTGAGTCAGCCAAGATGATTATAATGGTTCCTGCTGGCCTTAAAAATCAGTAATATAGGTGAAACAGAAACTATGGTTGAAATTCATCCACGTGCAAAGCCCTGTGATAAAACTTAGAATAGAATTTTCAGCCAAAGTGCTTAGAAAGCCTTAGGCCACCCTGCATCCAGCGAGATTTTTTAGGGAAAGCCCCCTGAACTATACATGGAGAAGAACAGCTATGTCAAGCCTTATTAAGGTTTTGTTTTGCATACTGTGAGAGGAAATAAAAAGCATTGCCTTCAGCCCCAGGGTTGCCGCTGCAAGAGAAAGACCAGCTGGGACCTCTTGTGGAATGCAAAGGAAGCTTAACATTTATCTGCTTTTGCTCCCATTGGCATTTGTTGGAGGAGCACTTAAAACGTGCATCTCCAAGAAAGAAAATCTCTAAGGAAGCTCTTTTGACCTCTCAGCAAGTTTCGGAAGGGCTGGAGTCAGCGGTGGCTTTGCTCTGTATCCTCCGGGTTCACAGAATAGCCGGTCTCTAGTGAATAATGCCAAGGTGCCAGTGTAGGAGGACACACACCCTGCAGTGTGGTATCTGAGAAACGCTGCTCTGCGAACCCACTAACTTCTCCATTTCAGTAATGTCAATTGCAGAATAAAATTTATCAAGGGAAATGCTGACTTCACAACTCCTAACATAAATCATCTGTTGAAGGGCAAAACACATGAAATTGCCTTGAGATTTGGAGCAGTTTGGGAAGCATCTGATTTTAGCGTACCGCCTTTGACAAAGGCTTACTCCTGCCTCCTGAAACAGGCAGATGCCCACTGCTCCTCCTGCACAGGCACACGACCCAGGTAAGTGGGCAGAAACTGGCCCCAAATATATTCACACAAACTGTACGTGGGTATTAGTAAACACACAGGTTCCACCATAGCAGGATTGTACGACTCTCTCCTGGTGTCTGGAATGTGCATTGTTACCAAACAAAGGAAATTATGCAAAGATAGCCCCAGAGGCAGAATATAACCATGATCCACTCCTACTTGTGAATACTGGGCAAATACTTACTAGCCACAACTAATTACCTGCCTCTGCTCGTTTTGTTAAATGATCAAAGTAATACGTCCACTGGTTGCACATGAATGTGACCATTTGTAGAAAATCTCATTTATACAGTAGCGGTGCAGGGCCAGATCCTGCAGTATTTGCCACTATTCACTTGCAAGTCACCTTATTGAGGGAATTGCTTCCAATTACTTAGCATCAGGACTGCAGGACGCAGCCTGCCTTCTGCAATATTAAGGTGATCAGGATATATAGCAGAGCAAGGGTAGAATCAATTGTTCTTAGATTTCTTCTCTTCCTCATCAGCCCACCTGACACACATGAAATATTTGTGAAATCAATTTCAGAATGACCAGATGAGGTACTGGAAGTACCACAGTCAGTTTATCAGCTGGCTCTTCCAGGAACACTTCAGGAATTGGGATGGAAGCATATTACTTCTTTTCCCACAGGATAACTGCCGTGAAGACAATAACCCTTGTTCGAAGAGACACTGCCGTGCACGCTGCCTCACACACTCTATCAAATGAATATCATTTGCCCCTTTCCAGCAACAGTGTGCAAGGGACCATTATATAAGCTTAAACTTTCCTTCCTGTCTTCTTCAGCGCTGTGCAGTATTTTGCACCAGCACCGAATCACACCAACGTCCTTCAAAATCAGTTTTTGTGGCTCCGTTACCTGCACGCAGTTGTATTCACCCCTGCAAAGCGTATGTGGTCAGTTCACCTCCTGCACGACGCAACCAGAACTGTGGATCTCATTCCTGCGTTCGGCTGTCTAAAATGAGAACTGTATTATCAGCCCACATGGAGAGGAAAACACAGAGGAGCACAGATACTAACAGGGCTTGGTCCTTGGGCCACGGAAGTCCTTAGCTAGTTTTCTCCTGCCCACAGCAGGCTTTGGAGGCAGACTGCTGAATTTCCATCTCGGGCAATTCAGTCCATGTTTTCTTCCCAAGAAGGGCAGAAGTTTCACGGGCATTTAGAAAATCCGACTCACAGTTTCACTCTCCTTATGAGAGCTTTCCATATGCTCTCTTGGCACAGAAAAGGGAAACCTTTGCAATAAAGGTATGGAATTAGGGTGGCTAAGAATTTTGATAAAAGTGCTTACAAAAGGAGCTGTACTAGTGTTAGTGCAGACTCTTTAAAACACATATATGAATATTTACGCAGTTTCCCTTCTTTCAGGAATTGTTTGTTGCTCTAGTTGATCATAGTACTTCTCTAGCTCCTAATATTTTTGGATAATGTTCTTGCCTTTATTTGTAATCGCTCTTATTCAGTGTGGAAGATGGATTTTTTCAATTTTGTGCTATTATATACCTTAGCATGGAAAGGATTAGATGGGTTTTTCTTTTCCCTTTTACTCCTTATTTAACTGCTTGTGATCTTCAGGGATTTATATCCCAGTAGGTCTAATTCCAGGATTATAGGTCTCTAGATATCCAGTAAATCATTTAGCAGCATATAGGTTTAAGGCAACTCCAAATAACCCCTCCCGTTTGCTCTCCAGCTAAAAACTACAGTTAGCTAGAAGGACTAGATTTGAGTAAGAGTTTTAAAGTAACGCAGAATCACAAACTGAGTCTGTTTCTACTTCCTTCAAAGACACTGACAAAATTTATACCTACTTCAGTAGCAACATGGCAAGGTCTTCAAATCCTCTTGCTTTAGACGCTTTCCCTCCTCCTAGTCAAATACTAATCAAAGTCTCCTCCTTCTCTGATTTAAGGTTCAGCTCTCATGCCCATAACTGTTGCATTTGTATTTAGATAAACATTGTCAGGTTGAGTTGACCCAAAATGTAGATTTATTAAAAATGAAATAAAATGAGCAACAGAAAGCTTTCTGTATTTGTTTTTCTAAATTCCACTGAAAGCAGCTTCTCGGTTTGGACTTCAATTTTCCTTGGCATCATCTATAGCCTGAACATTGCAGCACTGTGCTCGTACGTGAAAACAAATAGGGGACAGACAAAAGTGAAATTGAGTTACAGGTTTTCCTTGTTTGGGCTTAGTGAAAAGTAGGCATGTGGTATTAAAGATCAAAAGCAAATCTGGTTTCTTGGGATCTGTCATTCAGAAGAAGCAAAAGCAATACTAACAGCAAAGATAAGGAAATAAGTATTTTTAACGTTGCCTTTTAATTTGCTCATGCCCCTTTAAACACGGCATAGCGAGTGAGAAAGGCTTTGTCCTGGCAGAGCAGTTAGTACAAAGTCAGATCTGTGCCAGCTCTCACCAGGCGTGTCTGTGGGTTTGTCACGCTGTTTTTTCGGCACGGCATTGTTCCCCTGGCACTAATGCCAGGAACGCTGGCGAGGCACAGGTGTCTCAAGGCCAGGTTTCTGGTTTGGTTTGAGATGCGTGCGGGTGTTAAACCCATCATTTGCTATACTTGTAGCGCTGACTGATTCTTTCCAGCCTGTGCAAGAAGGTGCTTTTGTACCCGACTGCTTTCTTGTAGCGGAGAGTATTATGGAGCAAGAGACTGGAAGGTGACACAAACCGCAGCATGGTGGCCACTGGCCGCACGCAGGGAAAGAACCTGGTTGCTCTAACAGGGCCTGGAGGAAACCACGACTGCATCTGGGGTGTGGTAAGGTGATAAAACTGAGCATCCCTCCCACCCTTAAGGGGAAGCGCTTGTTTAAACTCTCTTTATATTGGGTGCGTCAGAGGTGTGGGCCTAGAGGATCTGCCATAGCCAGAATTAACATGTGTTCTTCTTCTGTAGAACAGATATAAAAAGGCATTTCCAGACAGAGGTTTTTTGTCGGCGCGAGTGTCAACACAGAGTTCATTTCAGGCAAGTTCTATGGTGAAGAGAAAGGTAAGGTTAGGTGAGGCGCCCTTCCCACCGAACTAAACTTGAAGGAGGGCCAGGACTGTAGGGCTGGGTTAGGACTGGGCACATCCCAGCACACAGGGTGGTGAGTAAGATTCATCACCTCAAGAAGGCATTGCATCTCAGAAACGCACCTTGCATTTGCAGTTCCCTTCCTCATACAGGATGGGAAGGTGGGATTATAGTTTATTAGTTGTCTATACACTACCTGCCATTTTATGCACCGGCTCAGGCAATTAGGCCAGTGAATAAGATGAGCAGACAATCCTCATTCTCCCTGCCTCCATGTCCATCCCGCAGGGAGTAAGCAACCAAGCAGGTAGACGTGTTTACTCCTGCATGCCTGGATCCACGGTCCAGACAGCCAGCAAAGAGGACAACAGAATCTTCAGCCCATTTATCTTTATCTCCTGAGCAAGAAAAATGAAGTCACCATGTAGCCTTCCTTTACTGACCACTCAATCTTCTCTGCAAACCATTTGCTACCTATGGCCACAGCATGTTCAGCTCAATCCTTTTAAACGAGCTCGGGAAAGCCAATTTATAAATGAATGAACAGTGAATACGGAGAAATAACACATTCCGTTGATGCCATGTCATCCTGGTCCATCACGCATAAAATCTCATGTGTATCTAGACCTTGTCAACAGATCTGCCTCAAAGAGCATGCGGGATCAGCAGTTCATAGCTTCACAAACAGACAACATCTAAATCCACCACCAATTCAATAAGATCTCTGTCTGAATATGACAGATAAGGATTTCAGGAAGGCATGTCAAAGATAAAAGGAAAGCTACCCCTTGCTCTTGTTTAATTTTCCTTCCAATTTCCTAAAAGGCCTGTTGCGGGAATGACTGTCACCAGAAAGATACAGGGCCCAATTTACAGCCATTGCACAGAACTGCAATAAGCAGTTGCAGTCTATAATTTTCAAGTAACACCACATTTATGAAAACTGCAACAATCCCTTTTGCTGTGATTTGTGGACTATGGTGGCAGAAGAGCCAACCTCTCTCTCACGCAGCGCAGAGCAAGAAAGAAAGATGAAGAGAAACAAACTGGCTGCTGCCTCAGCATGTAGACTGCAAAATAAATAAAAAACAGTCTTAAAAAGTGTTAATAAAATATCCGCTAAGAGTAGAAGGGGAGATTAGAGCTGACAAGTTGGCCATAGGGCCTTCTTCAGGCTCTTCCAGTTAGAACTGAGACAAGATGACAAGTTGAGAAATTGAACTATGTTGACATGGCCTGCATTTTCACAAATATCCTGCTCCTTTCTTTATATTAAAAAAAAAAATCTGCAAAATAAAAAGGCTAGAATTCAAACAAAGGCCTGTAATACTGTGCAGTTCTGCAAGGCATCCTGTACCAAGCTTTGGAACAAATGCAATAACGGAAATACCTGCAACAGACAATGCGTTGTACTTACTGAGTAATCACCTCTAATATTTTTCACCAATAATTCTATTGGAGTGGAAAGATTCACCATGAGTTGGATGAGGTCCCAGATCATCCTACAGTTTTTAGGGAGAGCAGCGTTACTGCTACAAGAGCGAACCAGAAAATACAGTGGGTTAGAGCTTTTTATCTTTTGGGTTTTTTTCAAAATCCTATCAAAATCAGCAGAAAAGCTTTCATTAGGTCTCATCTCTTTCTGAAAAACAGTTAAATTCTTTCCGAATTTGGATTTAAATCGTGGAATTTAGGAAACACTCATGAAGAAACCAGGGACGCTTTTATAAGCTGAAACGGCAAGTGTTTACCCCTCTTACACTTCCAAAGAGTCAAACACAGAGTTCCACATTACCACCATTTCACTCACTCTGTGTTTCAGGCAACTTTAATGTTTTAAAACTAAAGTGCCTCCTCTTTTTCCCCCAAAAAAGCAACTCCATTATCAAATAAATGATAACTATGCCTCTAGTTTTACTGTCTGGAAGTTTCTCTCCCAATTCAACATCTGAGAACTGAGAGTTTTTCTCTAAACTGCTCAGCCTAAGCAAAGGTAACATGAGAGATTTTCCAATTACATCATTTTATCATCATGATGGTTATTATTGTTGTCATAATCTTTCATTTGGCATTTTAGTTATTACCTAACCGAGATGTCTAGTGCTGCACAGCACGTAGTCTGCTTTCACATTTCAAATGAGCATATCCATGCAGAGATCAGAGGTCCAACAAAGAGTTTCTCATAAATGCATCTAGTATTGTTTCTAATCAGTGAACTGCACAACACCAGTACAATTGTGCCGAAGGCTGGCAGGTTACAGAAGTATTCCTCATGCAGTGAGCTCAGTAAGGAGGATGTTTCAAGAGAAGGGGTTTTTATTAGCTTCAGTCATACTTTCAGTTGCATGGCTGTTGTGATGTTCACTCCACCTTCTTTGAGTGGGCAGTAGAAGATGCAAATCTTCATCCCTTCTGAGCAGAGAGGGCTTGAAAGGCAATAGGATGAATCTGTCTTCACCATATTAGACATGGGTAAAAAGCAATGAAGATCCTCAACAGAGAGTTTGCACCCCTGTAATGAGCTCTGCAATCCTAAACCTCAGCAGAACTTACGTCCTTGATCCTGTTGGGCAAACCATGCCTGAAAAGGATTAAATTTTGACGAGGGCCTTCTCGTGGACTTTTTTGTTAAGGTTGTGTCAGAAAGTGCACTCACCTGTGGTGGAGCTGGCCTTTAAAACTTGAGAATGCTCTGGGCTTTCAAGAGATTGTAAGACAGCTGGACTTGGTGCCAGCTATGCTCCTGCCTTGAGTTTTAAGGTCTGGGAAGGCCCTGATCACAGTCCATTCACTAGTACTTTAGGACAGTTTCTGCTTAATGAAGCCTAACAAGACAGTAAATGATTGTTCAAAGGCTGCCACTTACAGTGTGGACACCTTCTTTGTGCTAGAACATCAGAGGTGCAAAGGGGCAGACCAGCAACAAGCTCTGGCAGCACAGCGATGGTGAGGGACCAGGCAGACCAGGAGAGTAAGAGCTCTCTTGCTCACTGGCTTCAGTCATTTTCTTACCCAAACAGCCAAGGCTTCCTCAGACTATCAGGTGTGACTCTTAATGAAAGAAGTTATGTCAGGACAGAAAGTTTGATTCACCAAGCCGCCACACTGGCAACACATTTACACAACTTCTCCATCCAAAATCAAAAGATTTAACCTGTAGTGATAATTGCACCCCTTTGGCAAGGGCGGTAGAGAACACTTAAAAAGGCAATCAAAGCAGAGAAAAAGGGAAAGCAACATAACTTTGGATAATTGGAGCAAAGAGGTAATACATATCTTGGTGTCACAGGGGAGACTGGCCAATGCAATATGCATTTATTCTTATCTCAGAATTGTATTTATCGAAGTAAACCATGCTTAAGTTAAAAGGAAGCACATAAATCTTCTCTTATTGTCATCTTGCAACTCACAGCAGCTGCTAATTATATTATAGATCTTCCAGAAGTATGTATAGTAATTACCAGCTTCAGCCACATTATTAGACTTGTAAATAGAGTTTGCTCTTTGCAAGCCTGTCAGGAGCAAAGGGTCACACCAAACAGGGGGTAAATGAGCACATACTCAAGAAATCTAGTGGGAATCCCTAACTGTACTGGTCCTACTCTGATTTGCACTGGATGAAGGCATCACCTTTAAGGTGTACACAGGTTTCCTTGCTGAACTCTTTCGTTTTGGTGTGCTCACCCAAGCTACAAGTTACATACGGCTTTCCCGAGTGGCCAACTCCTAGCAATTATCAGGGTCTGTCCTGGGCCCAAATGCAATGTACTGGAATGAGTGACAGTTCTCTTCAGATCTTAAAATCTTTCAGAAAGAAAAATGGATGTTACTGTCCTTAAAGTAGGAGTAAGTTCAAGGCCTAGAGTCCTCAAGAAACTCTTGATACTGTGGATGAATGGAAACACCACTTTTTGTCACTTACACAAGTAGGCAAAAAGGAAATCTGTTTCCCCAAAAGGGTGGTAGAAATGCAATAGCGACTAAAACAACAGCCCAGACAATAGGTTAATATTTTCTGTTAGGGCAGTAGGGCATTTATATATCATGATCTCTTCCCATCTCAAGCACAGCTTATTCTGTGAAGCCACAATAATAATATACAAGTATGTGCCTTCTTTGTCAATTATAAATGGCAAAACATTTTGATACCTTTACTAGTAAGGTTTCATGTGAGTCCAAAGCTATATAATTAATGAGAATAAGCCATACAAACATTTGAACAAAAACATCTTCATATTGCTTAGTGGCTCCAGTGTCTACTCTTGCAAAGTACTGCGTTTCCTCCATTCTCGCTGAGAATAGGAGTTGAAGCAAAAGTGGAAAACATTCTTTTGTGCCCAGATGGATGGGCAATGTTTAATGTGTAACACCCTCCTTGGGAAAAGAATCTAAAGAATAGTTTCAAGATTAATATCCAATTTCCAGGCTTTTACACTACTCGGCAATCACTCAAATCTAACAGTGAACCAAGGGAAAGATCAAAAAGCCAAAGGCCACAAACCTGTTTAAACTAGTACAGTGGGTTCAAAGTTTCCTCTAAGATCTTGAGCTATAGCTTCCAGGTGTCACTGAAGGCAAAATCCTAGGCAGCCCCACAGATAAGCTCCTATTTACTCTAGATGAACCGAAGAACTATAACAGATCACACTTTGCACCTTGTTCTTCGCCATAATTAATACCTGATTATTTTGGTTACCCACTGAAAATCGAGTGCAGTACAAACCTTTCAGAAGTGTTTTGGAGCAAAATGAGATAAAAAAAAAAAGAGTTGCTGCTGCTAACAGGGAGAAGGATGGTGGGAAAATATTTATGCCTCCTTGCCAAAGTGAAAGTGCATTAAAGTGCCTGCAGTCAAAGATATCACTGTTCTTGCTGAAAACTTAGTGGGAATCCCACTGACTGGAGATTGCAGGAGGCAGTGCTCACAAACAGAAGTTTATGTGTGAAAGAAAACAGAGAGAAGAAAGAAGTAATCATGCAGAGTCCTTACTCACCTGTGCTTGGCATCTACAATCCACTGGTTGTTACACTGTCTTGACACAGGATTGAGTTTACTTCTGTTACTCAGATGTGTTCCAGATCCTTGACTTTCACCAGTGGGAATGCCGATAGGAATCCTTCCTCTCTTTCTAGCCGACTTACAGGAAAAAATATGGTACGTTTTGAGGAACACAAATCATCTAACTCTTCTCCCTTAAATAAAGCACAGTAGAAGTCCATTTTACCATTCTAAAACTTCAGACACTGAGCCTAATGAAGGCAGAAGGATATAATCCGTATTTATTATGCTCCAGTTGCACACAGTAACTTACATGACTGCTCATCCAAAATACCAGGTACTGAACACAGGTAGAGCAAAGAGTCTAAACACACAAGAAGAGCTAGCAGAAGAGGAGACAGAATACAGGCTAAGTTAAATGGAGCTTTTTAAAAAAATCAGTTTCATTCTCCAATGGCAATATATAGACCAACTTTCTCCTTTTCTTAGAGAAGACAAAAAGCTTTTTCTCAGTTTGCAAAAAATTTGTGTATCATCTGATGTCCTCGGTTGATAAACTGCTGAAATCTAACCCTGTATTGTTTACCAAGGTCTAGGTTATGACACCTTGTGTCAAACTACTTTTTTTCCAGCCTGCAATCCTTTTCCTATAAAAGAGAACTAAACTAAGCTCATTGATAGTTAGGAAAACCCAAAAGCATTCTCTAAGTATGAAATCATATTATATCTGAAGACCAATATCTCTCTGTCGCAGTGAGATTCACAGGATCTCATCTCTTGGCAGCTGATAAACAGTTGTCACAGCTGGGCAAGATCAAATTCTGAAAAATGTGTGTTGCGCTTCAATACATTAACTCCAAGGCCATCAAGAAAGCAGTTCAAAACAGGAAACATCTCTAGCCCCAGGATTATAAAGATTCCACATAACTATAACAAGTGCTTACAGTAAATTCCATTATAAGAAATCTCCACCAATAGCTAGAGCTGTAAGCTCTTAAAAACAGAGGGTGTCTCACTTGATACTTGGAATCAAGGACATGCCTTAAATCAGTATGAGTGAATTGGAGGGGAGAAAGACTGATAAATTGTCCATTATTTGAGTAGGTCTCATTTTTTTTTATAGACATTTAACATCAAGTCAGTTTTTATGCTGTTTGGTCCCACAGCACCATCTTGGAAGAACCCGCCATTATCAGTTCAAGAGGTTGGTCCTTCATGGTGTATTCTCAGAGGATTGTCACTGACCTGTCCTCCCTGGGCTGGCTGAGCAGCACAGGTAAATGGCCACTGCCTTTCCCTGTGAGCCGCTCTTGCTGGCAGCTACTCCCAGTTCTGGAAAACAAATTGCAGACCATTATCAGCTCTTCTGGTAATTGCTGCAGGATGGAAACTGAGAGCGCAATAAATCACAGCATCATTATACTAAGGACCAAATGGTGTGGCATATTTTTGCTTAAGATGGTTAATACAGAAGTGGTGTAGACTACAATGGTAGATAAAAATATCCTATATAGACTAGTCTGCATATGGGCTTTTTTGTACTTGTCCATATTATTCAAAACATGTTTAAAATTAATAAAAATAACCTTGTCTTTATCTACAACAGTAAAATTTTGCTACTTAACTCTGTGGGAAGAAAATCCCTCAGTCTTTAAATACACAAGCCTTGAACTCTGTACAAGGCATTACATCTGTTACGGAGGTACCACACGCAATGATTGTGGCCTAAAGTTTAGTGTATTTTCATTGTTTGTATTCAGTCTTTAAGGCAAATGTCCAGCGACCAACTGTATCTCAGTATTTACACGGACATCACATAGTTTCCAGTAAAGTTTTTCAGGGCCAAACAAAAAGAAGTTACCTGGGTCAAAGTAAATTTCTCCAAAGAACAATATAATACGCAAACTTCAAAACTCAGATATGAAAAGGAAGAAGCTGCAAAACCAGACACTTTCAAACAATCATTAGGTCATGTGAACAAGAGAGGTTTGATGGGATTTCCCCTGGGATATTCCAAGAACATGTACAATCCCAGGCGCTGAGCCAACAGCATCCAGGCATGTCAGTGAGGTGCAAGATAGGGAGGAGTCAGCAGTTGTGTTCAAAAATATGCATTTAATGTTCAGCCAAGGAGTAACATTAACGGCACTTGTGGATTTGCCAAGTGCCCAGAAAAAAGTGCAAGGATGGAGTGGAGGGAAAGGAAATAAATAAAATTGGAGAGGCAAAATTATATATAAAACAGAATTTTGCTTCTCCCTCCAGTTCCAGACCAACTCATCAAAGCCAAAAGGTCATTCTGCTCATTGCAGTATCTTCCATCTTCTTCAGATTTCATCCATGAATAAGCAACTGGATTTCTACCAGACAACTGGAAACCTACCAAAAGTATAACCCTCTGACATGCTAGCAAAGCCAGAATTAGATAAAACATTCATGAGAAAGACCCACAGATTTAGTGGATGTGACTTTCATAAATGCTGGTGTTCAGGAAGAGCAGCTTTATAGAAAACATTTACCCCTAGTTTACAGTCTCTGCTGAAATTACTCTAAACCACCTCAGTATCAAATGTATCTTCCTTTTTTTTTCTTTTTGACCATGTCATTGTTATTATTTTCATCCAGTTAAAAAAATAAAAGGCTCTGCAGGGCTTGTACTAAACCGGTTAGGATTATTATAATCAAATTTTGATTGAAATATTATTAATGATCTGTCCTGGGAATCTAAAGCACGATTTTTGGATTGATAGCATCTTTGTGATGGAAAGCACATTTCTTTAATTGTATTCTTGGAAAAAGAACTGTAAAGGTTGTTTATGTTTTAATCCAGACTGCCCCGTGCACACGTATGTGGTTGCAAATATTTAATTATGTTCATGACTATGTTCAATACACTTCACAGGGAAAAAGCAGAGGACAGAGCAGCAGACAAGACAATCTGCCTCTTTTCAATGAAGATCATGAAAGTGCTACTAGATGCTACCACGACCGACAGCAAACTTGAGACAGAGGCCACAGTCCCCTGAGTGCCAGATGCAGCTCCCTTGGGCCCTCAGCCGTGGTGAGCGAGACTGCTCCCTCCTTGCACTTCAGCCAGGAGTAGTTTTTGTGACCCTTGCACAGCAATACATCTCCTCTAGAGGAAGAAGTACTCGGCATTTCCTTTCCTGTTAACATTCACTACTTCGTGCGTTGAAAACAACCGGTACCAGAAATATGCTATGAGTAGTACTATGTACACTGGTAGTTTCTCTGGTGCTAAAAACAGCATTTTGCTCATCTAAAAGGTAAGGCAAAGCACTGGTAGGAAGAAATCCCTATTTAATGGAGAGCTGACATCTGTTTACGCCACTGAGGATCCAGCTGCAGTGTAACTGCTCTTATGACAAGCTTTGAACATTGGACAGTTTACTTCCAAATCTTTTATGCTTTGACAGTCTCCCTAATCATTCAGCAAATACATTGTAGAAGTTCCCAAATGGCATTTTTATAAATGACAGTTTTACTGCTACGGTCCCTACACCAGCTACTCCAGGGTGACTATTATTTTGGGGTTGCTGGGGTTTTTGATTGTTTAAGAAAAAAAAACAGGCTGCTGCTAGTACTTCTAACCCAATAAGTACTGCCTCTCACACACAAAGAGTGAAAAACTACTTATGTTATGGAATACTCAGTAACGGTGGCTCTTGTACTACCATTTATCTATGTAAACGCAACTTCTGCTGTTGGTGAGACTGAAGATATTATATTCAAATGCAGACTCCTTGCTACCACTCCCATTTTATTTCAGTGTTATGATATTGCTCAAATTAAATGAAAGTCAAAGCAGAACAATACGTCACATCCAATCTGAACTTCTGGTATCAGAGAAAAAATTGCAGAAACACACAATTCACAGAACTTCTCTTTCTACTAAACATTTTGCTGATTGCAATTATACCAACAAAATCAAAATTCTTATTTACAAAAGTGGATATTGGCAGGGGAAATGCTAAACCAGCTTGGCTAATTCCAACCCTGTTAGATATTGCAGTTTGCCAAATATTTGCATTTATTTCTGAGCATCTCCCTCCAGCATTACCCTCTCTTCTGGTGACCATTCTCGCCACTAACGTTATTGCTGAAAAACAACTTCTTGTGGCAACGTTCAACTAAAATCAGCAATGTTTTCAGGCATTTGGGCTGTGTCTGAACTGTAGAAGAAGTAGCGTTTCCTCAATCTACTCATATTCTTCAGCCCTGCCCTCAATTCCATTTTAGGCCAAAAACCAGAAACACATCACAACTTCATCCTCTTGCTCTTTTTATTGTGGGAAGCAACCCAGATGCATGTGCTGGAAGGGAGCTTAGACAGATGCCCGAGGCACCAGGATCTCCTGGCACACTACTGCATTTGCAGCCCTTGCAGTGCAGACCAGAGTCTCAGATATGATGGCGATGAGTGCTGCGTAAGACCCAGAACACATCAGCACTTATCACAGCGTTATTAAAGTTGGAAGGAGCCAGAGAGATTGGATGAAATCTGCAGCTGCCATCTAGTTCCACCCTCCTCCCAGCGCAGGGCTATTGCCAACTGTAGATCAGACTTGCCTCTGTCTGGCCAAGTCCTGAAAGCCTCCTTGGATGGAGGTTCCCAGTCTCTCGGTGTTACCCGTTCCCATCTGCACTGCCCTCTTAAACACAGC
>Ga0181612_137498_pt1 | contig 27407 bp, 22 predicted proteins | sample HoacroProtozoa21_FD_119630 | JGI IMG/M metagenome (GOLD analysis project Ga0181612, IMG submission 119630) | Hoatzin crop microbial communities from Cojedes, Venezuel. Combined Assembly of Gp0051906, Gp0051904, Gp0051908
AAAAAAAAAAAAAGAAAAAAAAAGGATAGAGGTGCATTGGCAGAGCTGCACATGTAATGTTTGTGAAGTACCTTGCTCTGGCCAATGATACTGGTCTCAAATTTTCACAAGCATCAAATTCACCCAATTAAAAAACAAAGCAAAAGGAAAAATCACCAAGGAGGTAAACAAAGCTGTATTACCACAGTGGAACTCAAGTGTAAGGGCTTTTTCTCATTACAAACAACTCCATTCCAGACAGCGGTGGTGTAATAACCAGAATACTGACTTGCACACTGTGAGACGGAGAGAGAATCTGGGACTTTACTAGAAGTGAAATCCCATAATCAGTGGATAACGTCTGAATGCTGTGCTCACCTAACTTAAAAGTGAACATCACTAGCAGAGAAGAAATGTTGTGTCATAGGCTAGCAAAACATGTTACTGAGAGTGAAGAATAGATATATATATAAAAAAGTATTTTTCCAAAATTATTCTTTTATTGTTTCCTCATTTGTGGTCTTTTACACTGCTTAGTTCTCGTCTCTGGGAGGTGCTGTTGGCTCATCCCTCAGCACCATACCCTGTGTAGCGTTCATCACTTTGGTTCCTAAGCAACAGCAAAGAATACAGTACAGGGGGAAGCTGGCGATGCTGTGAAGTCATCAAGCTCAGAAAGACTGGCACAGCCTGTCACTGTGAGCACTGCACTTTTAAAGAGGAAAATAGCCTGAAACACTATGAGCACCAAAACCCCTCAGATCCTCCAGAAGATTCAGACCTCGCATGCCAGTTGAGGCACATCCATTTAAGGATGTCTTCCTGACATGACAGCCCTGTACTCGGTCACATCTTCCCTTTCCTGTGACGCCAGTTTCATCTGGTTACTTTACTATTTGAATTATAATTATTTTCCTTCCAGCCCTTCGTAATTAGTGAAGCTATTTGCCTTTATTTGCAGATGTCCACTTCTCACCTTCTTACGCCATCTGATCCTTCAATTAAATCACTTTGATGTAACAACAGCCAGCCAGTTAAGATTTTACTGCAAGATTGAGCAAAAAAAACCCCAAGCTGGCCCGCGAGAAAGGGCCCTTCTCTGTATTCTCTGTCCATAAGGAGACATACAGCTCCCCTGTATGGGAAAAAGGGGTAAGATTTAAGTATCAGCTTCTATCTCTCACTGTATCCTGGATACCTTCTTCAGTCGCCTGTGAAAAGAGGTTTAGAAATTTGTGAACCTGCAACTGAGAATCCAAAATGAGAGGGGAAAAAAAACTTGAATAGAAGTTACCAAAGTCAGGAGATTGCATAGAGTGGTTTTGCTTCAGCTCTGAGGCTGGGGAAGAAAATCATTAGCCGTATCAAGACCAGCTACTGTAACAGCAAAGGCAATACAAGTACCCCTACAGTCTGTTTTTACGTTTTTCCTTTCTTCAAGAATTTCCCAGCAGGGAAGCCGTTCTTTAACTCCAGTACTTAAAATTCATATCTTTCAGCATTCATCATATACATATGCTTTTGTGTACACACATTTCTGCTAAATTGCCTCAGCTTCTTTTTTGTGCCATAATTTCATTAAATGTGTAAAATGATTTTTTTTTTTGCCTTTGTCTTCATGATCTGTCTCTTTTAAGTACTGTACTAAAGACTGTTCTTGTTTTCCTCTAGATTGCCTGCCACAGTTTTGTGGCGGAACAATGGAAATCATTATGAAATTCAACTGCCTGAAACCAGCATGCATTAGAGATACATTCCAAATACTGCTGAAAAAAATGATTAAATCCATTTCTGGAGAAAGAAAAACATTTTTTAAGAAATAATTTTTGAAGAGGCATTTGCAGCTCCAAACGAGAAACAGTGGTATATTTCAGTGTAAGTGGTCTTTCACCCAGAAGTCGACAAGGTTGCCAGGTTTAGGAGAGCCTGCAGGTCCAGTTTACCCTTCACTGGGGTCCGGCCGTTCTTACCTCGAGCGCTGGAAGGGGCAGAGTTAATCATCTGGGACGGTGCCGAGTGAGTAGAGCTCAGGCTTGAGGTGGAAGGGCTAGCCTGGGACGAGGATAAAACAGAGACGTTGGTGACTGAGCCTTGGTACCTGGAGTTAGGGTAAACAAGCTGCAGGAGGCAGAGAAATTGTCAAGAGAGGACTGAGTGGTTCAGTGTGTTAGATATTTACCTGTCTCCGATCACCCAGTGCAGCCTCTGTCTAGGAAACAGCTTCAGTGCAGGCCACTACCAATCTGCACTCAGGACCACGGAACTCATTTTACCCTCCCACAAACCAACATCAATACTAACTGTGTATGTTGAGCAGGTGAGATAAATAACATGCCAACTAAAATCTCACTTTCCAAAAGGAATGCTGTGATCTTGGACCACAGTAGCAACTTTCACTGTACAAATACAGATTTCTTCCCAAAGTAAACCTAGCTGAATTACTCCGTCATCGTTCTTGAACAATGTTAGATTCTTATTCCGTTCTTTGAGAAAAGCATCACAGGACAGATCCCAGCATGTGTATAGGTAAAGCGTACTGCTCCTAGGCATAACCCTCCAGAGCACGTTCAGCGCTGTGTCTAACACCCGCTCCTGGCTGTGCTGGAGCTGTACCTGCATGTGGTACATATCCTCAGCCGCCTCCCCCACAGAACTGTCTGTAAGGATGACCAGGTTCCCTGTTTCGCTGGAGGTGTGGGACGACAGAGAGGATGATGAGTGTCGGACTGAACCAAGCAAGTTCAGTGGGCTGGAATAAAAAGAGAGACAGAACAAGGGCATCATTATGTTTTGGACCTGCATTTTAATTTGTGAAGTCTGATTTTTTCCAAGCCAATAAGTACCTGCAGTTACCTACTGCTTTAGGTCACCTCTTTTGAGTGCCAAACACTTTTGAAAAATCAGGCTGAATAAGCCTAAACAAGTCCATAAATGTGAGTAAATATGAAGGAAGAAACAGTAAGACTACATGTAAGACAACACAGTACATAGGATGTAGAATTTCAGAATCTAAAACCAGGTTAACATTATGTCATGATGCTGGGTGCATATTTGTTTTGTTTATAACAGAACATTCTGAAATCACTCTCATTTTTAATGCTGATGTATGATGAGTGGGAGCAGCTTAAAAAAAAGATTCCAAAGGAAGCCAAACACAAGACACAAAGGTCAAAATACAGTTTTCCTTATTGCATCTGTTGGACCTCAGCATTACCATTGAAGGCAACTTTGTAGCTGACAATAAATTAATATAGCCCAGCTGGTGTGCAGGCTGCACTCTGATGTCATTCATGAAATTATTTTTTTTCCTCGTCACTCTGAATCACATACACAAGTACGCATTTTGTACCCTGTAGAATCTCCCTGGTTTGCCCTAAGAACTGAGAATGGCTTTACAAAGTGAGGAGGTTTGAGGAAAAAAAATTTATCACCCAGACACTATCAACTGCCAAGCCACTAAAGTAGTATAAGAGCTACTAAAATTTAACAGTAAAAAGATTGTCACCATCCTGGATTCATGTACTAAAGACCAAGTTTCTGCAGCTTTTCATGCCAGGCTTTAAAAACAGCTAAGCTATGTAGACCCACCAAGACAAATAAACAGGGAAGAACAATTCTTACCTTCCGTGACATTGCTGTCACTGTTTTTCGTACTGGCACAGATACGTACATTTTCAAATAAGCAATTTTGGCTGGATACAAAATCACTGTTTTGCCTTGAAAATCCCAATTTTTAGCCTCAATCATTATCTCACTTTTTATAGATGGGTATTCAGCTTGAATAAGGATCCACATTTTCAGATGTTTCTGCGAAGGCTGAGCCATTTTTTGGTATTCTGATCAGAACACCTTGGCAGCCTTTCTTGTATTTGGGTTCCGATTTGATCAGAATTATAAAAAACAATGACATGAACATTTTTTATCCTTAAAAATGGGTACATACAGAGTTGGGTTCTAAAACAAGCGATAAAACTTTCCTTTTATGGTAGATAAGGACCCATTTATTTGCTGTTTGCATAACAGAAGTTGTAACCTCCGAAGTCAGAGTGAATCTGAAGATCGGAGTGGCAGATGTACATTCCTGCCTCTAGAGTAAGTAAAGGGATGGAGTAACACCTGGAGGTGTTTAGCATTTGCTGCAAATTGGATTTCTCAACTTTTTGATTCCAATCCTCAATCAAACTTTAATAATTAGCACTGACTGAAGACAAAAGGCACTTCTGCCAAAACTCCTCCTGCTCCTCCTGCAGTACTGTTAACCACTTCCTAGGTCCTTGAACCTCAATGCAGCTGTGTGCAGAGATCCTAGATACATCAGTAGAAAAAACAATGGGGTACCTGTGTCGATGCACCAGCTTTATGCTCTCTGGGCTCATAGGTCCATGCGAAACCAGAACGTTGCTGCGTGGTGTACTCGCACCAGAACAGGCCGGACTCAGCTTATCCAAACCAGGTAGCTCCTGCAAAGGAAACATACTTCAGCTAAGTTGGTCATGGAAAATTACAAGTTTTCTTCTGTGGAAAACCGTGATCTGTTTCCGTGTTCTTTACAGTTATCTTCAGTTATCCTGTGTTTCCACAGGATAAAGAGCTTCAGTGCTTTACAACCCTATTCTCCGTTTATTTCCAAAGTCACTTTTTTCTAGCCACTTTTTCAGGAATTTGGGAGGAAAATCGAGGCATAGTGTGGCCCAAATGACAGCCACCTACATGTTTCAAAAAAGAAATGTTGACTAAAAAATACAGATCTTGTCCAAACTCTCAAGAATGGTAGTGAACTCAGACTTGCAACTGTGACGTGTACAGATCTCATCTGTTTTGAAAGAGAACGACTGTATTTTAAAATTCTGGTGCTGTTATTTCTGGCCATCCTTGCATAGCGTTCACTCCTAAGAATGGAGGAAAAAGCCTTCAAGTTAGAACCTACTTTAGAAAATACGTACTCCAGGGTGGAAAGTGCTAACACACATATTTCAAATAATACTTCTCCATTATACAAAGATATCCTTTAGTTGTGATAATGTTCAAGATAGTGTCTATGTATCCATAAAGATTTCACTATACCGCGAAGAGGAGAATGCACTGTAAGTTTCTGAGACCCATCTGGCAAAGAGGTCTTAAGTACAGTTGTCATGGAATACTAATGTACAGGAAAGCACACATAGAAGGAAAGGTGTCATTCACAGAGGATGATATTTGTACTTCTGATGTATAAGGGGTGGTGTGAACCATGCTCTGGAGACAGTTCCATTGGCTGTGTTGGAACTATAGACCCATAATAGCGTATATCCTGATCAGTAGGAATTTCTGTTGCTGCCTGTATAAAAACACTTCTGGAGGGCCTGATCCATGTCATGCTATTCCAAATTGCAGCAGTTCTTTTGAAAAGCTCAGCACCTAATGTTGTCTGTTAATTTTTATTCCTCTGTTTTACATCATTTTATGCTATGCAATGGACAGTAACTGAGAATTAAGCTTTACAATAGTTTTGTGATACAATAAAGAACATACAAATATGAAAAATTCTAGTTTAAGTTAAAGGCTAAATCAACAGATTTACTAGGACTTCCTTCTTGCAGAAAAAAACCAAGAATTCTTTTGATAATTTGGCTATCCAGTAGGTTCAAACAATGCCGTATCAGCCCAGTTCTTTTGTGAACCTTACTGCTACTGATAGAAGTTTAATCATAACTCTGAATGATTAAAAATGGGAAAAATTACTATTGGCCTACATGGTACAGACTGGATCGCATCATCTGGAACTGGTCTATCAGTTTCTTATGCAGAGGACGCATTTCTGGGTGTACAAATTTCTCATGGACTGCCAGTCCCACTCCTAGGACATGTACCTGTTAAAAAGAAAACATAACATCACAAAGCCAGATGAATCGTGTCTGAGAGAACACAAGCCTGTCCCACAGTTCTGTCAATGTGCAAGCAAGAACGTAAAATACACCACTGTTCATTTACAAGGCTGCTGCTAATTAAGCAAGCCTAGGAGACCTGGCAAGTTCACATTACTTCAACAAGTACTTTAAGTGTGCGACGAGTACATTTATGTCACGTTTGATTACTTTTGTTAAGAGCTAACTGTAAAAAATTACCAGATTGATTCTCTCTCCAGAGTGAAGAGCATTAGGTCCTCACACAGATAATTCACTGTGACAAAGAAAATTCCTTCCACCCAGTGTCAGAGAAGGGGTCAAAGTTGCCACCAGAGATTTCTACAAGGAGTTTGTGATAACTGAGCTGAACAGTGGCAGTGTGGCATGCATAGTCACTCCTTTGGTTGCTCATTTAATTTTAAAGGTCACTTTTTCAAAGGTCAAACATACAATATTAGTGATTGAATGAGATTATATAAGCTCTCAGAGGAAAGAAAATAGTAATGATAGCAGGCTTAAGATGTATATAATTCCCTACACGATCCAAATTCTGTACAAACAATAACTAATTAATCTTCTGACATCCTCTGGAGGATTGAATGGAGATAAGCATTATCTTTATTTTACAGATGGGAAATCTGAAATGCAGTTAAGTGATCTGTTGAAGAAACAGGCCTAGCAGCTGTATTGAGACTTGGACACGTCATTTAATGGGGTGTATCTTGCCAAACTTTCAGTTAAGAGGGATGTGATTTTCTGATTTCGCACCCATCAAAGCATCCAGCTAGCTTTATCTACAAAGATGTTTCATGGAGATGCTAAGGAAGAATAAAACTGTAGATAATATAAATAAGCATTAAGTTTTCCTATGTAGCTCTGCCAGTTTAGTCTCAAGCCTGACTTGGCCTCTCCCAACTCTGATTATCTCTGAAATTTACTGAGAAGACATAATTCAAAATGCCAAAAACGAATGACTGGCTTGAAATGTGGCAAGATGGCTCTTGGATAATAAATGGGGACAACAGCAATTAATGTACTTTCAGCTGAGCTTCACCTCACATCCCAAGGTGAACGGCTTGTTCAGAAACACCTCGGCCATCTCCCCTCTTTTTTGTTTGTATGTACTTTATATCTCCTGTACCAAAATTCTTTGTTTCTGAATGAATCAGTTGGGTCTGATTCGTTTAGACTGACTGCTGATGAATCCAGACACTGTAGGAATGTTCTTTTGGATCTGAAAACCGGTACCTGTTCCTGCATGAGTTCCTTGAGCTGTGTGATCTTCTCTGCGTCTCCAGGGTGCTTTGTGATATAATCTTTATCAAAAAAAGCCTGTAGGGGGAAAAAAAAAAGTGCCTTCTGCTTACTGAAAGATATTTCATCATAACTTGGTGTCAAAGGATGAGAGGAAAAGTTCCAAAAATCTTAGGAAAACTAAATATATTAAGCTAACAGCAGTAGCTCAATTTTATCGCTTTTAGCACTCTGGGATCCAGGTAAAGCTACAGTAGTTTCAGCAACCTTGATGATTCTGATCATGAATCTGACCAAGTTTCCCCATGTAACAGGGATGAGCAATGCCACTAAGTCCTGTATCATCTTGTTACTCCAATGTTATATAGTTTCCTTCACATAACTGCCTAAAGTTAAAGGAATTGAGTAAAGTGGTAACTAATGTACAGCATGAGGAGTATTCTCTTCATGGCTCTGTAGCGAAGATGTGTCCCACACCCTTTGACCGCTGCTGCCATTGTTCAGTATTTCACCCTAGACTTACCTTTTGCAATGCAGACTAAGTAAACAGCTTACCAAAGATGATGCCAGGTAACATACTGCATGTACAATCATTTTAGGGTTACAGCGAGTCTGAAATTAGGCTAACAAAGATACTGGTTGCGTAGCACGAATTAGCAGGTTTTCCTGATTACAGGCCCAATCAGTCTCAATTACCAGAAGTCCCACTGCCTCTACTGCAAAATGTATTTATAATGTAAGCAGTAAAAAAAAAAACCCTGCTTCACTCTTTTACCTGCCAAGTCAGGATTTCCAGCTAAGCCAAGTTTCATTCTTGAGAAACCCCACTGTCACCTGTACCTACTTCAGTGTGATATCCCAGCTCCACCTCTGGATCCTCCTGTTGACATGCGGCTATGCAAGCACTGATGCAGAGTAACCAAGTAGGGGGTTTAACCTCATATTTAGATAATGTGCGTGAAAATGTCTTGTCTTATTAAGTCATACTCTCTTTGAAACAGAAATGGAAATAAAACTGAAAAAATATGATACTGAATTCAGAAGCAGAGCCTGGCTTACCTCCTGGTATCGTGCAATTCCCCCATTAACAGCTGCGTCAATCACTCCATTCAGACACATGCTGAGAAGATTAATGTTACCATGCATTTGTTTATGCTGGTACTGGCTTATCAGTGTCCTCAGCTCCTGGTTTTTGTTCTCAACCACTTGAATGGCATTTTCCAAAGGACTGACTTCAACCTCAAAGGCAATAAAATATACTTTAATTCCGTGGACACATCACTGAGATTTATTATCTTCCTTGTAATGAAATGATACTCTAGGATTGTTCAGTGATCTCACTTACTTTTTACTGCTTTGCAGAAAATTAGCTATGTTAACAAACTTTACTGTTGGCAATGCTGTATTTCAGGTCACTGAGTTGTGATAACTTCTTTCTGTACACTGAAGACATGGACTATTCCATCTTTTTGGCACTGTCTCCATTACACTGTCGTGTTCCCTCACAGAATTCCCCTGGTTATATTCAGCAATTACTTAGACTAAGTGGTGGAAAAACAACATACTTAATCATTGGTAAACTTCATCATTTTAAACTGCAAGATTTCAGCCAAAGGAGTTTTAAGTTGCCTATCCTGTGTCCTCAGTAACTCATCATTTCACACCCCAATTACAGGAACTATGAACATTACCAGTTCTCTTCTCTCCACTTCAAACCAACGAGAGATCCCAGGCAAACTGTGAGTCAAGGTCAGAGTGGTACGTTCAATCCACAAGCTCTGCAAAGAGTAATTGAGGATGTGAGGTACACAGTGAAATCACAATCACAACATCTGTACTCTTACTATAGGTGCTAAGGGCATAAAGTTCTAACAAGAACATATTAACCTCCTGAGCATTAACTTACTTTGCAGAATGTCATGCTGGAAGTCACCTGAACAACAAGACCAGAATTCAGTATGCTCTAAGGCAACACCTTCAACATTTCCATTAATTGTTAAAGGTTGACCACCAATTCTGTCATGGGAACCACGAAGACATTATGGAAAAATGTGGCAGTAAGAAAAAAATTCCAGTCAAACAAAAAAACCTCATCCTTGCTTCGAAACACATTTCTCCTGGCACTAAAATAACTCACCTTTAAACTGGACAATGCTTTAATCAAGTCAGGTGTGTAACCATCGGACTCAACAGCTACTTGTTATTTGAGTTACTACAGTATCTGGCCATCAAAACAGGATTACGTGAAAGGCTATATCAGCATAAAATAATAAGACAGTATTCGCCTTGAGGATATTAACACTTAAACACTCCTTATTCACTATTTCTACCTTAAATTCATTCTCTTTGTCCTTTGGGCCTTTGTGGAAAGGCCTGTCGTAGCGGAATTTCCGGATGTTGTTGACTCGGTAAAAGCTCTTTATGCGATCAGGGACACGGTCCATTTGCAACACATCTATATTGTCTGGGATGGGAGTCACTGCATAGATCTGTAGATCTGTAGATTATGTAGTTAAAGAAAGCCACAGGACATTGAACAGGAAAGCTATCTCTGCTGTGGAAATAAACAGGATGGTGAATTCAGAAAGGCATGCTCCTCTGTTTTCCAACACTGTTCTTTTGCCAGTGAAACAGCAGGAGACTCAACTAGAACTACTAGGAGAGTCTATGGAGTTATAGTACCTCACAGCCGGATTAACCAAAGAGGAAGATACCTGAGGATGCAGAGAGTATGTAGTGAGACATCCAAAATATCTACAGCAGGCAAAATACCCAGTTCCTATTTTAATTAGAGCTAGGTGCCTCATTTGTGCAGGCACTTTAGTAGATCTTGACGTATTTAGGTACCTAAATACCTAATATTTATCTTCGATAAATTTCCTCTTAAGATACTTCAGTTTTGTCTACAAACCAAAGTTGTCCTAATTTCATGAATTTACAGTTCAGTTTCATTAAACTGGTTTAACCTCAGTGTTACAGACAGGATCTCTGCAAGCGTAAAACAACCAACCAAAATACACATACAAACAAGCTCTGTCTATGGAAGTATCCACGTTATATAGCAAAGGAGAGGGAAAAGCACCTGTTATGAAGACAAGTGGGAAACACCAACCAATTTCGGGAGATGTCACTTGCTGACAACGTCCTTATGGTTAAAGCCCTGCGCAGTATCCTTGTGGTTGTCACACAAGCTGAACATTGGTGTTCTCATGATTAAAATCTTCAAAAGTCTGTGCAGACGTATTAAATGTTCTGTGGCTCAGTCCTTAAATGTACATGGCAGTGGACTGGTTGCGTTAAATCACAGTCCAGATTACCAGTGGGAAGAAGGAGATTCAAAGCCTTAGGTATAAAAGAGTTCAGCAGTTTAAAGAAAGGGAGACCACAAAAAAATAATAACGATGTGAAAAATAAACACAATGGAAAATAACACTTTGAAATTAATATCTATTCCCAACAAAATGTTCTCGAAGAGACGGTATCGGGGATACTTCTAATGACAGAAAATGTGCTTTATGGCAACTCTGTTGGTACAGGTTAAAACACAGATGTGACCAAGGACAGCTATTTCCCTTACACACTGAATACCACCTGCATTACTCCCTGAATAAAAAGTGACAGTTCTCTCCAGCAATACATAGTGCCATGAACCAGTTAACGTCTGCTGTAGACAGGCGCGTGGTTCTGTCCATATCCAGTTCTACCCAAGACACTTAGGAACTGAGGTATCCAAGTAGATGACCTTTTTGATACCTTCCTCCTCTGTCCTCTACCACCATTACTCTAACCACAGTTTGCCCTTTTGCTGAAGGATACACTGGGCATCACACTGCAGTATGGAGTCATCTGGGTGGTTTGGGTGCTGCATTGCAATGGCTTGTGGGAACTCACTCAGCATCCTCTGCTGGAAGGCTTCCAGCCTCTCATAGTCGTGGCCCCGACATACGTATTCTTTGTTCTGCAAGAAGTACAGGCATAGATTAGTCTCCTTAAAAGTAAGTTAAATTTTATGGGCTTTTATCTCACTTTAAATTTTACTGCTTCAAAGCCAAAGGTAAATGACAATGTCCATATGCTAATGTGAGAGTGAAATGTGCATTTAACACAGCAGATATATTTTATTCCTTCGTTTTTCTGTACAATGTATTTCATCAAGAAGTGATGAATAACTAGACTATTCCACTGATCTCTCAACAGAAAGATGCCTCTGATCCATATGTACGTAGCATTTGGTCCTACTGTCTTTTTCCATTTGCTTTCAAACAACTGACAAGGGACTATTTTTTAATTGGACTATACTGAAATGTATCAGCCTAAACTTCAGGCTAAGTCACCAGCTCGGCTGTTCACTGGGAAAGCTGCTGTAAAATACAGTTTACACCAGATGGATAGAAGTCCTGAGGATTTCACAGAACAGAGGGAGATATGTGTTTATCAGTTTAGCAGTTATCCTTAGAAGTCATAACAAACTGTTCACAAAAATTACTGTTTAATCATTGTTGTATTGTCATAGCCATACAGTCCACCTCTGATCATGCTGAACAATACATCCTCAGGAACTCCCCTGTCTATAGTGGAGTAATATGGAAAAGCCTTCCCAAGAATTCTCAGTGGCTACTTTGCAAATTCCCCTTCAGCCCTAAAAGCACTTTCCTCTTGATGAACAGAATTATGTTTCTGCCACTAATGGAAGGCTTGTGTTTAGATATGCCTTTTGAGGCACGAACCACTTGTGCAGAGTTCTTGGATGCTTTTTGAGCCATCTCAAACTTTGAACAGCAAGATACAGGATTTCTGAAGTCCTCCGTGTCATACAGATTGTATTCCAGTGTCTCAAGTGCATTGCCACAAACCACAATTTTGATGGGTGTTAATGTCTCCTGAGGCAAGACCAATCAAAGCAGGCAAATTCTCTAAATCCGGCAGTTTTAACTCCCATACACATAACAGTAACTAGAAGTACAGGGAAATTTCTCACTTTCATAAAACAAAGAAAGAATCCAGGCAAAGGAGAACAGTTCCCTGCCTCCTATTTCTTGCATTCAGAAGCTGCAGTATAAGCAGTGATGTTTTGCTCACTGCTCTGGAAAATGGTTCTGGCCGAGCATTTCTCCATCTTGTAGCAAAATGAAAGAAAAAGCAGCAAAACCCGATTATAAAACACGGCCAAGGAGTGCAGTTATCTTTGGCTTTGCATTTCAACATTACGAAACAGAACTTGTCTTCCAGCTGTGACATATGTCACTTTGTATGCATCAGTCACAGCAGCCAATGAACTGGGAGAAAAACTGCATGATGAATCTTGACAGTTCAGTTTGTAATGCCCAAACTTTGCAGCTATTCTTAAATTTGGAGTGAGTCCATGTTTGAAGGTGAATCTCTTTATCGCACAGTATGCATTCTCTTTTTTAGCTTTTGATTGCAGCAATCCAGAAAACTGTAAGCCTATAAATAAAGTCATTGTGATTCTAAAAATAATGCCCTGAAAAACCCTCAAAGCTAAATTTAATAGATTTTTCAGACAGATGCCAACACAAGATCTCAGAACAGCTTGTCAGGCCTTACTTGATCTTCTGGTAGGTGGAAGACATGGACGGTTTTAATTCACTTAATGTAGGAAGGCTAGACATAGATGCAGAAATCTGAGAGACGTGAACAATGACTTTTCTAGACAAAGGGTCTTCAAAATCAAAGATGCAGAAAGAAGTGGTTATTTTCTGTCTTAGGCTATATAGCAATAGAAAAATAAATGAGAAAAGGGCAGAGAGTTATTTGATAACTTTAAATCACTCCCATATCCATTTGAAAATTTTAAATCCATGTAAATCTTTTTCTTCTCTAGAATAGCTGCTTCCAATCTCTTTACAGTGTGATCCATGCTGATGTGATTGCTAATGGGCTTAGTCTGTGCTTTGCAATGTGTGTGCTGTACGGATCATTAGGGAGAGAAAGGAGGAGGATGACTTCTAATGAGATTGCTACATTAGTAATCTGCTATCAGAAGTACTGCTACCAAATATAATTGCAGAATTAACAAGGATTATAATTATGTATGCTCATGTTCGCCTTTAACGTTTCCAGCCAAGTATCCATATTGTTACACCGTTTTGCAAAGAGTAAGTGCTGTGCACTGAAAACTTGTGTAGTGTTAAACACACAGGACGTGCAAGATCCAAGATAAAACTGTAGGATCCATAATACAATAAGATAAGCTAGATTCACTGATATTATTTCAAATGTAGGAACGCTTATGTGCCATAATGACTTTGTTGTCATTCATTTTCTGAAACATCTGTTGTTAGATACAAAAATGGATACTTCTCTGGAGTTCTTCATGAAAGGGTAGCTACCGCTTCATGCTGCAACACTTCTCATTTCCTTGGATTCCTCTGCACATGTGTTCTGCACATAAATTCAAGCTGCTGCATTATGGCACTGTTCAGCTTCACCTTTGAATAACATGAAGCCACCCTTTTTCCACTCGTATTTTCACCTTGATTAATTCCAACTTGCCTTTACTCCCCCCGCCTGTGTTTCCATTAAAAGAATGTAATTAAACATCAAAGTTTAAATCCTAGTTAAAAAAAAAAAAATAGCATCAGAGGGAAATTTAAGAGTGCAATTTTCAAAATGGTACACAGTTTGGCTTTTTGTAGCATCTTACTTTGTAACTCCCGAGTGGTGCCATCTCTTGTCAAACCATTTCTTTAAAGAGAACACAAAATATGCACCTCCAGTCCTTGAAAGCACACTTCAGGTTAGCTTGTCCTGTCAAGCTAGATGGCATCTGCTATCAATTTTCAGACAGTTTGTACAGCAGTTGTCAAATTATATTCCTTCCTGGCTCTGAACTAGCAACAAGACAACGTATGAACAAATATCCACTTTAAGTTTGATTCCTAATTAGTAAAAGAAGATAATTTCACTTTTTAAATGGACTGTAGACCCAGCCAGTCCTGTACACATCAGCAGACAATAAGCTCAAAGTGAGGATGTGTCCAGAGAAGCTGCAAGGCTTTTCTATTGAGGAGAGAGGAAATTTTCACTTGTAGATAGTGTAAGAGAGTCATCAGCCTGTATTGGAATCCTTCTGTCATGTGAGGCTTTTTCAAGCGTGATAATTTGAGATGATGAAAATTAGTTGAGTGATGGCCTAACACTGCTGCAATACAGCATTTCGCTTAATATAGAGGCAATTTGTGCTGCATCTGCGGATTGTCAGAAATACACATAGGCTTGAGTCACATTTCTGATCTCTGTTCCTAAGAACGTTCCCAGTGGACCACATCCTTCAGTTCAGCCAGAAAGCTGTTCCTACTTGTGCAGGCATAAGAAAAATAACCTTAACGGCAGACATCGTACCTCCACGACAAAAAGACAAAGCCCTAACTGCTGCTCTGAGCCCGGTCACTTTGTCATGCTTTGTAAAAGTCTGGCTTACCCGCAGGAAAAAAGGGAATTTCCGACCGTAAAAACCAACTCTGAAAAACTCAGGTTCTAAGCGCTGCTGTTCCATGATGTTATCGTAATAGGTAGCTTCCATTTTCTACGGAGGAAAAAGATAGCTGCTATCAGACCCGTAAAGCTGCACTTAAGACATTAGAATCTCAAGACACGTTTAAATATCACATTACTCTTTTGCCCCCACAATTTTTTATGAAAAGACCAAAATTTTAAAGATAAAAATTATTAATTAAACAGTCCACATGTTGGAACAGAGTGTCGTATCATGCTCATTTTACATTTTTAGAGATGACATACAAAAATTTCTCTGTTGTATCTCATTTTAAATTAAACAGGTTTTGCATGTAATTTTCTTTGCATTGCAGAATTAATGGCAAAGCTGCAATTAAGATCTATGTCGCCTGGCTCACAGTGTCCTGTTCTCTCTTACAGCTCAAAATCTGTAGCACTGTCTGGAAAATTGTATCAATTCAGTTGGGTTTGCCTTAATTGAGTTGAGGGGCATGGAAAAGGATGAAACAAAGTTAAATCTTTCAGCAGCTCTGTGCACCAGTAGGTTTAACATGGAAGAAAAAAGGCGTTTGGAAAAAGTAAAAGGACTTTTCTCTAGCTCTATTTGTTAATTTTGTGGCACTGTGCCAGCATTTGTATCAAGAGCCGGATTTCAAGACCTCTTGCCAAACTGAATCTCAGTTGAAAGTCTCACAGGAATTTCACTATAGCAAAAAGATAGCTTTCTGAAGAGAAGAATCAGTTTGACGTCATTGCTTCCACTGCAGGGAGCCCTAACAGCAGCTTTGGCTCAGAATATTGCATCAAGGTTTTGTTCTCGGTTGCCACACATAATAACTCCCTTTCTAAAATGGAGACGGTCCCAAAGTCATTGCAGGAAGAATAGAGGAATGCACTGAATGATCTGAATGGCAAAGAGAAAACTCTTTGGAGCAGGGAGAAATTCAGGTCAGTTCAGGTCAACACAGATTTAGGGGACTTGAACAGAAAACAGATGAGACACAGGTGAGTGAAAGGACGAGGTGAATGGCTTACACTGATGAGCTGAGCTGCTCTTCACCTGCCAGCTGATTAACTCCTAATAATAAAGAGGCAGTAAGACTCTAATTTACTGCTGTTTTAGGAAAGAAAGCCTTGATGCACAACTTGACTAATCCTTGTTAATTGGTTTGTTAGGTCATCATTCACGATCACTTTACTGATTTAGTATTTCCTGTACACCAGGGTAAATTTTCACACTGCCCTATTTTAGGTGTCCACAATAAACAGGCGCACACCCAAGATGTTCACCTATAAGTACTCTCTTCAGGGCCAATCTGAAGAAAACAGGTTCTTCAGAAGTGCAGTTCCTGCGACCTAGTTAGATGGGTATCTTCAGATGAGAATAAGTTTGACTTTTAAAGAGAATTTAAACCACTGTGTATAAGAATACATCCACATAGCATAAATCTTAAATTTGGACATATGCATGCTACCCAGGGGACAAAAGCAGATGAACTATTTTCACATTCATAAAGCTTTTAAATAACAGCCAGAGCTTTGACTTTTTCTGACTAAAGCACAATGCTGCAAATGTACCCTGATTTAACCACGTGTTTGGTTTTACCAGAGGACCAGATTCCTGTAAATTGACAAGAATGCCATAAACATCTGCCTTCTCCATTCTTTCTGTCTTGTTCCTTTATGTCACCTGAGGCACAAGCTGTCCTTGATACTTTTAGAATGAAAATGAAATATCAATACATCATTAGAAAAAGAGAAAAAAGATATTTTATACAAAAGTATGTATAAATATGCAATTGCAATAGCAAACCCAGCACCTACGTGCGTGCTGTCTCCACATACTCATGGAATTTCACTGCTAGCAGATTTAGAAATTACTTCAGTGGACCTACGGAGTCATCAGAATGAATCGATGGCAAAGGAGTCAGTGTAAATGCATGGAGCTATATAGGGAATATGTTTCTTTTTTAAATTCAGAATGCTCTGACAGGAGAGCTGAATTCCCTGGGGAACGACATGAGAGTCTGCAAGGAGAGGAACTGCTGCTACTTACCCGAATCCAGCTGAGGCTCTGATAATCATAGAGGCTTTCGTACTGCATGGCCAGTTCTCTGCACAGCGGGATTCCAAACTCCCAGCTCTGCAAAACCAAAGCAAATCACACTCACAGCAACCAGCGTGTTATTGTCAACTCAGCTGAAAGGAATACGGAAACTCAGTTTTGGGAATTCATTTGGCTTGAAATGCCAGGGATTAGATGTGAAAATGCAATGTGATGAAACAGTTTCCATTAAATATCAGATTAATTCCTTCTTCAGGATGATAATAGAGGCCTATGTTCCACTGAAATTACAGGCCTATACAGCTTGTTACTGACAATTCACTCACGAGACTAGGAACTTATTTGGAGGAAGATAATACAACTAACAACTTTTCTTCTTGTTAGACACCCATTCAGCCCACCCCCAATATCTCCTTTGCACTAAAACTCCCTAAAGAGTTAGGACTTCGCTCCCCAGCAAAGCGCGCTGCTTCCCAGGGCTGCTGGTTCCTGCTGAAGGCATGAAACTGTCTAACAGTGGGAAATCCCTAAATGCAGAGACAAACCGTCCTCAGGACTGACATGCAGCATTGCACTGAGTGAATATCCATATTCAGAACTGAAAGCAAAACTCATTTCTTCAACTTACCGTCTGCATACAATAAATCCCTTCTAGCACACCATACTCATCACCCCACAGAGGTAAGAAAGACTCCCATTACCTCACTTTGCTTTTTAGTGTGCTTGTTTTACACCCTGGAACTGAAAACTCCTCTCCCATCATCTTCTACCTACATAGATTAGAAGCCTTTTGGAAAACTGACGGTTTCTTGCCATACTTATGTAAAGGATCTAGAACACCAAGGTCTCAGCTGAACCTTTACTGGATTAAATTTTATGTATTACTGGGCTAACTTGCCAGTTATTTTAACTGAGACCCTGTTGTAGTGAAAACAATATTAACGTGTGAGTTAGACTATCATCTTAAGTTTTACAGTTATTAATAGCAATATTGTAAATGATTGGTAACAGTAATTATGTGAAATATCAGCATGTAGTATGGAAACAGTTCTTCTTGTTACATGTACCTTCACTTGAAAAAGTGAATCTCTACACTGAGTTAGCGTACTAGGCACTTTACAATGCTTCCCTTTATGCACACACATTTGTAGGGCCTGTTCTCTCATCCTTAATACCATCAAAGCTTTTTTTTCTCCAAACAGCAAGAAAGGTAAGTGTAAGAACTTTTTTATTAAAAGAAGGGATAGCTGTAAGAACTAAAAAGGCTAAAAATAATGATCCTACATCTCTTAGTTTCAGTTAATTACAAAAATTTATGGAAGAACTTGCTAAATGAAAGATTATTTCAGAATCAATTTGGATATTCTGATAGTTGGGGATGATGGGAAGCCTGAGATTTATTTAGATAAATACATTACATACAATAGGAAGTGAACTGAAAGACCAGTTACTTGACTGCTCAGACTATTACTCAGGCTTTTGTGATCTCAAATTAACAGGATTTTTGCTGTGGGTTGTCAAAGTCCATGACATACAAATTGATACACTGACTTGGGATCAACATTACCCAGTGAAGTGTTTACATTTGTGAACACAAACACCATTGCTTTTTTTTTCCCTAGGTTTCAACATGCTCTGTAGAGATATTATACATAGATTTTCAATCCTTAGCTGATCTATATTTACTTGAAAGAATGGAAAGGTCTCTTCTAAAACAGCTGGCCAGGAGTAAATGACTTTTGTCACACAGTGTGAGCAGAGTCTTGCTTCCAAATGGGATGCTGTGGCATAATTGTCTAGTCTGTCTTCTGGACAGAAGCAGAACGCTAGTTGGCTGGCTTCCCTTGAGGTGATCCTAAAACTGTAACCTTTTCAGGCTCCTTTTCTGATGTGAATTAAATTAACAACATGTAACCACATCTTATTTCTCTTTATACCAACGTGTACCCTGATACTATTTGTGTCATGCTAACTCAGGCTTTCTCTCTTTCTTTCAGTTAGATTTCCACACAGAGAAATTCCACTGTGCCAGCTGAATATTCTGTAGATACAAGCTGAGGTATAGAAGCAAAGAAGCACAATATACAGGTACCTTCTGAGAGAGAAAAGAGAGTTTGTAGACATTTGAAAGGAAAAGAGAATGAACGGATATCAGAGTCATGGGGATCCTCTGTTTTAAAATCTGTGATGTTAATGAGTACCATCTTCACCGTGTAGAAATTTAATATGTAATTCCATGTGCTACACAAGCGTCAGTTCCCTCTAAAGCATCATTCTTCCCCCTTTTCAAATAATTTCCTAATGTCTCCAATGTTAATTTCCCTCATTACTGCTTTCTCTTTTGCTGACGGCTGATCTGTTTGCAAGTCCCATATTACGTCCTTCACTTGAAAAGCAGATTCGTGTGACATTGCAGCTTTCTCCTGTGGCACCAGCAACTCTCAGCTGAGTGCTGGTGACTGCACCAAGGAGGCACAGATAAACACAATCAACATTTATGAACGGCAACCTTTATTTGCTCACATCTCAATGTGCTGATTTCTTTTGGAAATGTGATTCAAATGAGGGTGCACAAGAGAAATCACTTCAAATGTTGGGTATGGAGCACACGATCCAAAAATGAACTGCTTTGGAAAGTCAGCTTTGGGTCTCTCACAGCACTTGGCTGGCGCTAAGGAGAATACACACTGCGATGCTGTGATGGAAGCTGGTCAGGAGTTTTAGTTAATCAAATCTAGCAGTGAACTAGACAGAAAAGGGTTGTGTAGTTTTCAAGCTATGGCTGTCCAGAAGCATGATCAGTTGGGTTCAAATTGTTCCATTTACAGTCTCCAACTAGAACACCTTGAGTTTTAACAGACAAAATCATAACCGTGAATTACAAAAAAAAAAAAAAATTAAAAAAAAAATCTTCATTTAAAGTTATGCGCTTGGACGCACTGCTGACTGAGCCATAAACCAATGCAAGGCATAGCAGCAATCAGCAGGAAGAAGCACACAACCGGAGTGAAGGCTAAAAGGGCTTTGGAACACCTTGTTCCTTCCCAGGGCAGGGATGCTTCCATACTGGGAATGGGAGTTACTCAGTTCTGCACTCCACTGCCGTGGCCCCAGGCCTGCCACAGCCACACCACCACTCCTTGCCCTCCACTGGCATGCCCTTTACGTCAACCTCACAAGACAGTCTTGTGGCCATAGTTTCCCCCCATTGCTGTGCTGAGAAAATTTTTCCATTAAAAAATGCAGGATTTTTGCACCCTTTTCATGCTGCTTTGACCCCCTTAGTGGAAGATGCCAGGAGCACCATGAGAAACTTAACTCTAGAATGCAACTGTGGGACACAGAACAACAAATTCCACTCTTCAGGACCTGAAGAGGGACCATCTCAGGGTAGTGCAGAAAGAAACTATGAGACACAGGTTGAGGGAAGGAAGTTTCTTCCATTCCCTGTTACACAGCAACAGAGTGCTGAAAAGCAGCAGGAGGATTTGGCATGTCAGCATCTTTCACTTCTGTGGCTTGAGTGACATAGACACTGCTTAAGTGGATTATTTAGTCATTCAGCTACCATTTATAATAAAGGAGGATTAAAACACAAAGTCAAGTAACTCCAAAAACATCCAGTGGGAAAAAACCTCAAGAGTTTAACACACTATAATCCATTAGGAGTTTTATAGCAAAATTACATCCGTCAAGTTTTTATTCCCCTTCAGTGCGTAAACGGAATGCCTGTTTCTGTCAAAATTACAGACTCACTTGTTTTACATAGTCTCTAGATCATCTTTGTCTAGTCAGACAGTACCACACTGCAATGTTTGTACAAGTCAGTAATTTATTTAAGTGCAGTCTGAAAAACCCTAAAAATTTCTGGAACTGAAAAGAGAACCACGTGCAATATTATTACAAAAGAACAATTTTGGCCAAGAAAAAAATTTGGTCTTAATTAATCACTTCCTCATCAACAGGCCACTTCTTCCTACATGCAGGAATCTGACTTCTTTTGCAGGTTCTGTAGAGCGTGACTCTGCCATATGCAACTTGCTGTTACCAGGGCTAGGGAGGAATTATCTGGAATGGCAACCGTGTATGAACCAAATCACATTGGTATTTAATGCCACGGTCATTGCCATCACAGGCAAAAACAGCCCTGAGGCACACATACAGATATTACCTTCCAATAATATAAACTGTAGGAATTTTTCTAGGTAAGGGAAAAATGTGAAGATATTCTGACAGCTGATACCACTTTCAAGGTTCACCTCTGAAGCGTTCCCAAAACACCCTGACACAAGGGACTATAACGCCTGCCTCTGCAGTAATTAAAAAAAAAAAATTGTAGGAGAAACTACTGAATATGTGAAATTGAAATGTATTGATTTTCTTCTTGTGCAATGGATGGAACTGCACTTGAACTGAAAGCCACTTTAAAATAACAGTGATACTGAAAGGACTTAAATATTTTTTAATAAAGAGACTCCTGCAGTGCATTGCCTGCCATTTACTTTTGCAGGTTAGGAACAAAACAAGTCCATGAGTCGTAACGCAGTAATTTGCATAGACAACAACAAAATGCAATCCCACCCCCTAAAAACTAAGGAACTGACATTCATGGAGCTCTCTGCCACATCAGGTGATCCAAAGTTTGGTTTAAAGATATAAAAGTGTTTTGGTGTTTTTCCTGTTGGCCTACCTAAACCAGTTTCAAATGCTGCGCACAATGAAATACCCATATCCATTTTCTTATCTGCTTTCCCGTCCAGAGAGCCAAGAAGCAATCTGTCAAGTTATAAAACTTTTTGATATAAATTTACTTCCAGACTACTGAACTGAGATGATAGGCTTGCAAGCCATATGTCAGGAAAAGGGAAGGAAGCTGCTGGAAGAGAGAAGAAGTTGGCATACCTTCCCTTTGTTGAAGTAATGGATAATCTTACGGCACAGACCTTCCTTACGCTGCCACTCTGACTGAGACGGATAATGCAGGAACTCTCTCAGAGGTCTGTCCTCCCACTGAAGCAACTCACAGTACAAAAGCAAAGTAAACGCAGCCTCTGTTGGAAATGCAGTTATTGAACACTGAATCAGTGACAACAAATACCAGTGGGTTGAAAGGTCACTAGTTCTGCTTCTTAAACAGTCTGGCATTCCTGATTTACAGTATGAGGAACAATTCTGAAGTCTTCAGGGATCATTAAATTATTCAATTACTTAAAATACCAGCACAAAGCTGTTTCCTATGCACCTGATTTTTAGGTACAAATCTGTCAAGTTTCCTTTTACTAGCTACTTGATTAAAATGCTCAGTCAGATACTCAGATATGTAACTAACTAGATTTGGGGCCTGCAGCTGTAAACAGAGCATGGACAACACAGAATTAAAGTCTACGGACTTTCTAAGTGCTCCCTAAAATACTGCAATGCAAGGAAATATGGCAAATGATAATATACCAGGGGGTTTATGATTTTAATCCTCCTCTAATTTTGATTCCACTGTTGTGATTTTTTTTATGTATCTTCCTTGTAGAACACTTGAATGTAAAATTCGGGGTGTAACGGAATAGTCTTATGGTTGTGTGGGCACAGACATAGATTGTTTCACTTGAGGGAATGGGCTGGACCTCACCTTCTGATCTTCCCAACTGCTGTAACTGATTCATGCATATTTCTTCCAAAAGAGCGAATCAGAAGTTAAAGTATAACATTGGGAGAGTCAAAAACTTTTCACCAGGATTTCAGACCATCCCCAGATGATGTCTTACTGACCTGTATAGTTCTCAGCCTGTAAGTGCATGTCACACAGCTTGTGGATATAGCGGATGTACATCTCTTCCTTGTTAATTTCAGATTTATAGAAATTCTGTGAAAGAAAAGAGAGAGTTGTTATTGAGACTCTTCATTCAAGACAATCAGCAGCATCTGTGTATACATATAAAGGTATTGAAAAGATAATACATTATTAGTGTAAAAGGAGGAATAATTATTTTCACATTCACACTGATTTAACCCACTAATTTTATTGTGTGATGGTTTTTTTTTCAAAATTAGGGTAGTCAAAAGCTGAAAAAAAAGGCGAGAGAGGTTATAGAACCTCTGTCACAGGGATACTCCGCGCTCAGGTGGACAAGGCCCTGAGCAACCTGACCTGTGTGGCCGTGCTTTAGGCAGAATTGGACCAGGGACCTCCAGGGGATCCTCACAACCGCTGTCCTTCTGCCTTCTACGCTTGCCTGACACACATTCCCGTCCCAACCTTTCCCACCCCAGTTTCGACAACATTGCACAGTATCACAAAGAGAGAAAGGAAGCGTCTTTACCATAAGGTTAACAGTGCAGCCAATCTTCTTGTTTTCTGTTTCATCTCCTTTCATACAGTCCCTAAGAAAGCAGAGCAATGGTGAAACATACATCTGCAAAAAAAGTCCTTTCAAAATAAATTCGAAGCTATCTTATTCTCCAGAGCTTCCTTGGATCACAAAATAATCATATACTTTATATTTTCCTCCAAAAAAATTTTCTGTATTACGGCTTAAATGATACGAGAACTAAGTGTCCTCTTACATGTCTGCATCTGAGAACAAGCACCATTTCTTACAAGAATCTTAACAAAAATCAGGTAATAGTGGCCAAAAATCACCTGAGCAAAAGATCTACTATAAAAGCGAAAAATTATTATTTATCCAGATGTTAATGCTTAATGCTTAATGGTTTCCCAGTCAAAGGATTAGTATTCATAAATTCAGCTATCCAGTGCAGTGTCAGCAAGCTGAAAGATACAACCTGAGTAATTTAGACTAGATTACTGACTTATTCACGAGTAAGCTAAGTCACAAAATTTATCTTTATTTTCTGGAATATTTTAGAAATTATATCTATTCAAGCAGTAGAAAAAGTTAAAGGCTTCAGAAATTACTAATCTTGACTTGAAAAAAGTCACATTCATTTGTGAAAAAGACAAAATTTTTAAAGCAGTGACAGAGCCAACTGTCTTGAGAGCTGCTGTGTCACCAAGTGGCAGCTGGACTCCAAGAGATGCCTGTGTATTTCCAAATTCCGGTGCGATTCCCTGTTCTGTTAATGAAAAAATCTGTGTGTTAAAAATCAATTAAAAACTGGTATCTGTTTCTGAATTAAGTATGAAAATGTGTATTAATTAAATTTAAAAAAATCAGCTCCCTTGCATTCTCTTTAAAGTGTCACAGATACCTGGTCTTGCATAGTAGTTGTACAGTAGCCCTTTTCAGGAAACAAACAGGAGATTGAATCAAACTTGTAAGGCTAACAAAAAGAGCAAACCAAAAAGCAGAGAAAAGGACGTGGGATTGCAGAATACCCAGCCTAGTCACCTATAAAGAGCAGCAGCAGCAGCAGCAAAAATGATTTGAACTCTTGTCAGTAGGTTGAAGATAGAAATACCTGGGGCAGTTCTGTATAGCTTCCATAGTTTCAAACTGTCTATCATTCCATAAAAACAGCTCCGAGTGTGTGTGTGTATATATACGAAGGTAGAATATTATCTTGTAACCCAGTCAAAGCTCAGCTGCATCGACACAATAGTTCTGCAGACTTCAGTCTAAAACTAAACAAAAGGTGCCTCATTTATAGTGAAGTCTTGCACACTAGTCACCAGCAGCCAGGTCAGACTTTCCTCGAACCCTGCACGTCTTGATGAGGCATTCAGCACATGGTGCTTCAGCAAGGCATTCGAGATCATGCTTGCATTCAGCATCTGTTCTGCTGAATTAGGCCAGATCATTTCAGTGATAGAAGGAATTAATCATTTGGCAACCTGACTGAACCTTAGTACAGAACTACTAATTAAAAAATTTATCTTTGCTACTACGAGCAACGAGCACACAGGAATGCGAGTTAGGGCTGTAGAGATGTGGGTTTAGGATTTTTGGTCAGAACCTAGCAGCAATGAGTTAGGCTTGCCTACATGGTACTGCCATCAGAGAAGCATGCAGCTTGGTAAACAATAAAAATATTCCCCGTGGAAAAGAAATTTGGTACTACCTCTTTACAAACTTCTTAGAATATATTACTGTTGGTGCCAGATACCTATAGTCAAGCAGACGCTCCATGAGACGAGTAACTGATGTAACAAAAGAGATTCCCGTCTCTCGCCATGTTTCCTGCTCAATCTTCTCCAGCAAACTGTTTGGAGACAAGAAGGCAGCAGATGAGGCTTCCAGGGAAATGGTACAGTGCATGCAGACAGCTGTGGACAGCTTGGTTTCTCCCTCATCAAACAAATTCATAGAATTGCTGTCTTACCTAGGATAAGGCCCAAAGAGCTGGGTTCTACTCCAGGCAGCATGAAGCAAAGACAAGGGAATTACAGAATTGACAGAAGAAGGAAAAGTATCTTCACATTGCCATTTAAAATATATGAAAAAGAGCAATGCCCATGGCAACAGTGGATTCCCACATTATTACCTGTAGTTTAAATACTGCTAACAGCAGTCAGAAGTTGGAAGGGAGTCTAAACCTAATGCAAATACCTCTTTTCTGCTCATCCCCACATAAATTTTCGTCTCTAATGAGCAACCAACCACCCAACCTTGAATCACAATTTATTTCAACTGTGAATAAATAAAGGCAATCTTTTCCTGCTCAGCAAACGAGACAGTACAGGGAGCATCCCACTGAGACAATTGTGAAGGATAAGAGAAGGCTAGAACGAGAACACTGAAAATCAGACCTAAAAAGTGAAAAGAGAAAGCAAATTTACATGCTAGTCTGCTGAAACCGGATCTCTGGTCAAAGAACTTCCCACTTCCATACTGGCAAGAGGAAAGTAATTCTGTTGGGTGTCATACATATCCTCAGGAGAGGCAAACTCTTCTGCACAGGAATGATTTCCAGCTGAGGGAGCCAAATCACGTTTCAGCAGTATAGCTGGAACAGTTGTTTATTTCACACAGCATTTATTAACTTTGTGGAACTGTTTCCTCAAAGTTCACATTGTTCTCAGGAAAGTCAGTAGCAAATCTAAACTAAAGGTTGCTGGACTTCCAGGCTGTGTTTCTTGGTAATACATGCAGCCACTATCATCTAAAAATAAGTAACAAGCTACAGTCCCTGAATTCTTAACATTTCGGGTAACAAATCTCTTCGACTGGAACAAAGGAAATGCACAATATTCCTCTTGCCAGGTGAATAAAGAGAAAAAAAGGATAGCTATTTTCTTTCCTTTACCCCTGAAATAGACTTCTGTTCTCTGTACACATAAAGTACCCGACTTCCCAAGGCTGAATATGCACCAATCAAACCCGAATACATGTAGATGCTTCCTAAGGATAAGCATACAGGATGGACAGGCTTCTCTATTCTGAAAATGAATGAATGTGCAATTGTAATTTCAGAAATACAAGTACTGGTTCTAGCAAAACAAAGGTTTATGCCTTAAAGTGCCAGCATGCTACCAGGAGCCACATACAATTGTCTGGAATATATGGCTAAAGTTCTGCTAATGATCTCCAGGGCTCACTGGAATATTGGAAGATTTACGGTTAACTGCTCCCGAGTCTCAGTGTTCAAAATAAGTCCTTTTGGAATAAACTAGGATCACTGGAAATGGTATCTGGAGACAGGTCAGTAGTGAAAGATAACTAGTGGAAAGTCAGATGTAAAGGCTTTAGGTTTATCTGTACGAGTACTGGATTTTTGAAAGGGAGTGGAAATAGTGTCATGACGTACTCTAGAGGAAACAACTTGCAACTGTTGAGCCAACCAAAACATGACCTTCAAAAATGGGAACAAGCAAAGGAAAATGCCCTTGTGCTCTAACAAGGCCTGACTTGCTACATAGCACACTGTTCCTCCGAACAAGCCTAAGGCCATGATTTCCCTTACTGCTACGTAAAAAGAAAGGCACTGCCTCCTCTAGCAAATCAGTTGTTGACAGGAGGATGTTAACCGCTTACCTGTGCAGCCTTATATTAGATTTCACCACAAGACGACAAAGAAGAATTTAGTTTCTTATATTCTTTTCAGAATTAGAGTGACATATTTCTATTTCACTGAGCCATGTCATGAAAACCTGCCGGAAAGCCCTTACTGCTTTCTCTGAAGATCAGCGCTGTAGCTGCTGCGGCTGCACAGATCATTGCTCTGGCTCTTTCTATGACCCTGCACAACGCAGCGAGCAGAAACTGGTGCAGCTTACAGCAGGCTGAAGAGTTCCCGGTAGTTCTCATCGCCTTTTCCTTCGGATACCAGGCTGTCCAGCTTATCGATCAGTTCAGCCTCCACCTGCATGAAGAAGCGACTGGTTACAAATTAGCTGTTCACGTAGAAGACAAGAGCTCCAAACACGAGGAAGACTGGAAGAATATTTTATTTCTCATGCCCTGGGGCTGCCCACTTCTATGCGTGAGTGATTTATTTCTCTGTGGCTCAATGAAATGGACATACTTTTCTCATTCTTCAGTGAAATAAGAGGATTAAAACTAAATTATCCTTTTGCGTATCATGGTCTAAGTGTACATCCCACGAGACGTAACGCTACTTCTTCACAGGAATTTCTGCAGTTTATTCTCTCACCAAATAAACCACTTCCTGTGAAGCATTGTATCAGATAAAACTATATCCTGTACTGTAACAGAATATCCACACAGAGAAACTAGTTCATGGTGTGATCGCCACTGGTCTGCTGTGCTGGTTCTGCCAGTAGGTAACTGATTTCCAGTCACCCAGGCATCATTATATTGGAAGATTATTTGTTCATTAAACCCAGTTTTGTCAAG
>Ga0181612_179380_pt1 | contig 27396 bp, 14 predicted proteins | sample HoacroProtozoa21_FD_119630 | JGI IMG/M metagenome (GOLD analysis project Ga0181612, IMG submission 119630) | Hoatzin crop microbial communities from Cojedes, Venezuel. Combined Assembly of Gp0051906, Gp0051904, Gp0051908
GCTGCGGCGACAGCGGGTTGTTTGACCTGCCGGGCGAGCTTCTCCTCCTTCCGTCCTTGTCGGTGCGGACGGCCGAACGCGTCGCTCAGCCTCCTGAGGGAATCGCTTGTCATGTCAGTAAGGAAGTCTTATTAGTTCTTCCTCCTCTTCTCCGCTCCCCTCCCCTCCCCTTCCCCAACCTGTAGCTGTGAGCTAAGTAAGCAAGCACCCAGCATCCCCTAAACTGTCCTTGAACTGTAAATAGGTCTCAGCTTCACCTAAGCTCCGGGGATTTTCCTGCTGGGGAGCAGTAATCCTAGACGATTCTGCTGGTCTGCACAAGTTCAGATTTGTGAATAGTTCTGCTTCGGGCTTGGAAACAGGTCTGCCTTTACTGGTTTCACTAAGGCTAGTACTCAGCTATGGTAGCTGGCAACCAGTGTGCAGATATGGATGTGTTTTTTTTTCTGGTGGGTGTTTTGTGGAGTGTTTTTTTTTTTTTTTTGGTAATGTGTGCTTAGAATAAACTATCCAATTTTTAAAGTAGACCTATACAAAAAGAAGTTAAATTCAGTTATTTTTGTTACTAATGCTAATGCTTTTTGTACTTATCATGGGTAATGAAAACTGAAACAGTCTGTTTCATGTCAGTGTTATTTGGCTTCAGGTACTGCTGAATTACTGAAAATGAATGAGTTTGTTGCACTCAAAAAAAATCTAAGGCTGCTCTATTTTCTTTTTCTAGAATTGTAGAAACAGCTGGCTGCTTCATACCATTTATAGTTCAGAGTAGATTCGAGAGATGTGTTAAATGTAACCCTTTGTTTTGAGAGGGTGGGAGTTTTCAGGGTTTTGCTATGCTGTAAAATTTGCTACACTCTTCTGGGCTTTGAAGCTAGATAACAGATAGGATTTATGTGTACACTGTTGTTTCTCAAAAGCTGTCTTTTGATATTTACTCAGTTTCTTGTTTGTATAAGTTCTTGTTTTTGTCTTCTAAAGTTCTTGCTTTTGTCTTCTCTATCTGTTAATCTTCACAAGCTTGGCATTTTATCTTATAACTTGTGTTGTTCAGGGTACAAAACTACTTTTTATGTAACATGTCACACATCAAAATAATGTCATGGCTGCCTGTATGTACTTCATGTGTTACACTACACTGGGGAGTGATAAGCTTAAAACATTGAGGACTTAAACCTAAAAAATCCCTGTTTACCTTTTCTTTGTTTTGAATAATGAATACCTGTTTACTTCAGAGTGCATTTTATTTCAGAAGACATGAGCTCTTTGCTACTTATTTTTTAACTGATGAAATGAAATTTTAAAAGGCTGTAGGAACTACACAGATGGCCTTTAATCTTTTAATGTCTGGAGACTTGCAGTGGCCCATCCCTTGTTGGGATTGGTTTCAACATGTATCTTCAGTGAAAGTAACATATTATGTCACACGCTTGACAATTACCTCATTCGAGGTGGGAATTTGCTTGGTCAGTATAAAATTACTTTTAATAGCAAGTACAAGAATAGGATGGCTCATCTTTCTATAAATGTGTTAGATACAACAGGCCCCAATCCTCCTAATATCAAATGTTTTGACGAACTTGTGACTGTACGTTGAAATCAAACACTTGAAACTTCTCAGTTGCCCATCTTCTATTTTTGGCAGATATTGCCGAATCTGAGGAAGGGACATTCTTTTGCTGCTTTATGAAGTATCTTGCATTGCTGTTATCTTTAGCACTATGTATCCTGAATGAGGTGGTGAACGGAAAGCATGATTAAAAGCTTTTGCAGTCCAACTGGTTAGTGTTAATCCGTCAAACTGCATGCGTACCTAAATGTTCCCACTATCAGTGAAGTCCATTGTTTATGGTAATAAAGCTAAACATTCGGGGCTGGGAGTGTGTGTGTTACAGTGAGAGTAGTAGAAGATGCCTGCAGACTGCTACACAGAGGCAAGAGAAGTCTTCTGAAGAAGAAGGAAAAAACCAACCCCAAACAAACCCCTCCTGTTTAGATACACTTTCTTGTTTTTTAAAAAGTGTCTTAAAATGGAACTTTGTTATTTTTACTGAGAGGGGAGGAAAAACTTCACAGATAAAAATGCTGTGAAAAGCACTGACCAGTATAGATTCTGAGAAAAGTTTAAAGTAGGGAAACTGTGGAGCTTTGTTTCTCTTTCCCTGCTACATCCAGAACCATTAAGATTATTTAATGAAGTTAGAACCCTGCTTAATTTTAACACCACTTCTTTTATTTCCCACTTTCCGCTGCTGTATCTCAGATATAATACTGGGGACATTCAGCTAAGCAATGATTTCTCTCCATCTTGATGTCATCGCTGAAATGACTGCCCATTTATTCTGAGAGGTGATTGTTTTGGAGTGATGCTGAGGCAGTGCACTTTGGTGGACTTGGTCTGTAGCTGTCTGTTTTCAGAACAGAGGAACTAATTGTTAGGTTTCTCTGTCTTGTATATTTCAAATAGATTATTTTTTTTTAACTTAACTCGTTTTTCCACTATATTGAAGTAGCAACTTCTACAATTTTGTTACAGATCAATCATGTCATCCTTTCAAGAAGTTCCGTCTTCAGCTAACACTTTGCAGACTTCCAATTTTGCTCATGTGATTTTTCAAAATGTGGCGAAAAGTTATCTTCCGAACACACACCTTGAATGTCACTACACTCTGACCCAGTTTATCCATCCTCATCAGAAAGACTGGGTTGGTATTTTCAAGGTAAGTAAAGCTCTGTTGCTATTTCTCATGTTTACCGTCTTCTCTCTTACCAGTTTGAAAAAAAAAAAAAAAGGCAACAACAACAACAGTAGAAGCTCTCTCGTAAAGCGAAGTGGGACATGACTTAAGTGATGTATTGGTTCCTGCTGTTAGGGTGCGAGTTTTGTAACAAAGGTCAAACTGGAGATCAAAACTAGAGGAATGAGTACACTTTAAGTCTGCCGAAGTAAAGGGAAGGTGTGATGCGGTGGTGTCGTGCAGAATTAAATGGAGATGATTTGAGAAGAAATGCGTGGGCACACAGTAATGTTGTGAACAGGAATATATGAAAAGTGTGAGACAGAGTAAGTGTGAAATGTGTGTGGAAAGAACAAAAACTAAGCTGGAGGCATCCTGACCTATATGCCTGACTCATTTTTGTTGCTACAACAGGCTGAACAGTATAGATCACTAAAATTATTCAGAGCAGACGCTTGAAAAAAGGAGGGGTTAGGCCACATCTAAATTGCCTCATGTTAGTGATTTGATTTGTTTGGAGTTATTTTTAAAAGTTAATATTAAGTTTCATTTATGGGGTTGGAAATCGATTAATTCTTACATCTGCTTCTATTTAAGACTTTGATCTGTGTTTCTTTGTCAGTATAGCTCCTAGTAAATGATGGTTAAATTCCTTACTTGAATGATTAATTGAGGGTTTGATTCAGGCTGTTAAGTAGTGATGCTCTGACAGTGAGGAAGGGAGAAAGGTAACAGCCTGTCTTGGTACAGGAGGACCTTTCCCTTAGAACTGTCCACTGTTTAAGAAGGTAAATGCTTGGCTTCACTGTAATCTGCTGATCACCAGTGGATTGTTCATCTTTATTCAAGATAAATTATTCTTCTGCAAAACAGAAGTACTGTGCACTGTAACAAAACAGAAGCATTTTTAATGCTATATGCAGTGACTGTACAGTCGCTGAATTTTGCAAGGGAGGCATTAACTTACAAACAGGCACATTTCCCTGTGAGAATGTTTTGAAAGTATGTATATATATATCGATTATCTGCAAAAGTTTGACAAATAGCGTAACTAAGCAGACTTGAATGTTTAGTTAATGGCATTAATGAAATTTTAAAAAAATCTTTATCAAACTTTAAAGAGGGTGCTGTTCATATTACATGCAAGCATTTTGAAATTATTTAAATGTAACTTTAAAAGTGAATGTTGTGGTTTTGCTGATCTAAGTGAGGGAGGCAGTCGGGCAGGACTCTAAAAATACTAATTAGGAAGATTAAGAGAGAACGTGAAAATTTTTCAGTGACTACACAAAATCCTGTGTACAATGTACAGGTATCTTTGATTTCAGCTTGACTGTAGTGATAGATTTCATAAAGTATTGAGGTATGGGTTTTTATTCTACTTAGTGGCAGGTAATACAGTTTTGGTAGTCATTTGAGGAACATGTTGAGCTGGCATGAGGTAGTACTGCTGAAAGACATCTCCTTTTACTCAGGGTGGCGTATTTCTTGTGCTTCCTTTCCTGTATGTGAAACAAGCTGTTGTGTGATGAATCAAATCAGGGAATTGATTGAGGTTGAGGCCAACATTTTGGGATTGGATTTTTTCAAATAGAATTCCCCAGCTGAATTTCCGGTTCACCTAATGCTCATCAACTTAAGGGAACAGAGTACTGAGAGATGGGAAAAAGGATGAAATTTTATTTTTTGTGATTATGTCAGCTTATACTGAGTAAGTGTTATGCATACACTGTCTTAGTATTGTTCTATTACAGTGAGTTAAATGGAGCTGGCTGTCCAACTATATCTGTGTCTACAAGTAATGTATGTGTATGAGCAATGTTTACAGTAAAATAAATGGTGAAAATATAGGCAGCTTGAGATAGATAATAGACAGAAATTATAGTATTAGTGTAAAAATGAGTGATTTCTAGAGAACTGGTGGCTCCTGGACAATCAACAGACCACCTGGAGGTGGTTTGAAAACTGATAAAACAGGCACGGGTTTTATCATTTACCTTTCTAAAGGTAAGGACATCCTTCATAAGTGATGCATGTTTAGTGAAGTGATTTTCAGCATTGAAAAAAAAAAAGAGCAAATCTTGACGAATTATGAGAACAATAATTAATGGCCTTCTGTATTGGCCTATTATATGCAAGGAAAGCAAGGCTTCTGTAAGAGAACTCAAAGTATTGATTCACAGACTGTTCATGCAGAGGGAGTAGAAGTCCACCTTGTATTTCTGAGGTGAATAAGTCACTGAGAAGACAAACCTGTTTAAACTGGTGTCATTTAACCTTTGCCTGGAATTGCACAGAAAGTTACTAGTGTTGTAAGAGTAAATACTGGACAGAGGGAAAAGGCACCTAGTGTAAAAACAATCAAAAAAAACTAGTGGTAATTTCAGATTAGTGTAGAAAACAAGTATGGAATAAGATTCCCCCCCATGTGACCATTGTGTTGTTTTTGGTTTGATGTTGACTTTTGTTTATTTTAGGGGGCAATGGCTTCAACTGTATTCTGTCCTGTGTTTGCTCAACTGGTTAGCTAAGAATTTTTTATTGAACTGAACAAAATCTATAGGTACCTTTTTAAGGGAATGGTTTTCGTTTAGGTTGCAAGTCCAAGTACATTTCTTCAGCAGCACTGATGTCTTGAGCAGATACTGGTTATTTGTATCCTTATATTATCCTGTTTGTTTTGCTAGTTCAGCTGTTTGTGCAGCTGCACAGTGAAATGGATCAGGGAAGTGATCTGCCAGAATAATACAGCCCCTCCTCACCCCGGCTTTTAGCACCTTGTTTCACAGCTGGTTTGTTTCTTCAGCTTGGTCACTGTCTGATGCAATGGGCAGCTACAAGCATCACCGTGATGGGAACAAGCAGATTAGGAAGGTGTGTGGGAGAAGGGCTACGCCTACTTCATTGGCATGGCTGCTTAATGTGGAATGACAATTGAAGCTTCTTTTTCGAATCTTTTTAGAGTTCTGTTCTGAAAAGCAGTATTTAAGGGTTTTCTTTGCCAGCTTGTTTCCTTTTTAAATGGAAATGTAGCTCATAGTTCCAGAGGCAAAACCTGATTTCATATACTGACTCTTAATTTCTGGCTTTTGAGTTTTTTAAATGTTTCCATAGTATGCACTACATGTCTGACAGACTCTTTTTATTCCATGTACATTTGATTTGCATTGTTGTAGTTGCCATTAGTGTTGTGCAGCTTATGTGAAAAAGTGACGTTAAAAGTGGAATCCTTGGTAGGAGCTGTAAGTTGCTCGTAAGAATTTCTTTCTGTGTGTCTTACTGTGGTTGTTTGTCTGTCATTGCTGCTATTTGTTTTTGCCTTTGTGACATCCTGGAGGGTCATCTATACTCAAGTGCCAGAAGATCTTGATCAGTTATGTCCTTTCTTGTAACCAAGAAAAAAACAAGGCAGTTTTACAGATAAGGACTGGTCTGGTGCTTGGCATGGCCATCCGGAGCCTGAGTTCCCCTGCATGCAGTTTTTTTTTCTGCACAGAAGAGCCTGATGGCTGCTAGTGTGGAGTCAAAGGGGGTAAGGCTTATCATTCTTGATAGATTTCACAGGAGATCTGTTGTCCCAGAAGGATCCAAGACCAGTATCCCCTTTTTATTCTTCTCTGCTTCTCTCTGATTAATTGCAGTGTGGAGAGGCCCTTAGGGTAATCCAAATCTAAACCCTTGAAATGAGGAAAAATAATTGATGTGTGCACTACATCTGGTTGCGAAAATGGGCTGCCTGGTAGGTGGTCCTAATCTCTCTGGATGGGGAAGTCTACATCTTGTGACTTTATTTCACAATAAAGTGAAATAATCATATGGCCACATGATATTTTTTGCATTATTAATGCATAATGTCCAGACTTGGAGAAGTGTTTGAAAAACCTGGTTGGCTTTTAGGAAGAAATGCTTACCCCTCTTTCTAGGGCATGTGAGTGCAAGCAGGACTGACAAATGTTCAGTATACAAGGGAGACAGGTTTAATATACTTCTCAAAGGCACAAGGAAAGAATATTATGGGCTTACTAAAGATATTGCTTCAAGAGAGTAGCGTTAAAGGTGTGGGCGTTTGTGGGGTACATCATAGTACTTTCCAGGTTTCTGAAGATTTAATTTTGCTGGGGCCAGCATGCTGGACAGACCTGTAATATCAGCAGGTAGTCTTATGTGTGTTAAGCTAATGGTTTTGGTCTTGCTGTGTCATTAATTAACTATTGCATCAAAACTTTTCTGTTCCTCAGTTCTAGTTGGTATATTTTTCTAAGTAATCTACATTACTATTCTAGGATATTGCCTGAAGTTAAAGATATACTTTGGTATGGACTGCCTCAATGTATCCCTAGAGAAGAAAAGGAATTTTTTTCTTCCTTAATGTCCACATTTTTAATACCAACAATTTAAATGTTCTGGTAACTTAACATATTGGAAAAGCTGCATAACCAGCATTGGGAAGATCTTAGTAACTTACTTGAACAAAAGAGGTGCCTGCTATCTCTGAAAGGGTACTCGGTTTTAGGAGGTCACACCTGAGCTGCTACTGTTTGTGCCTCAGTGCAGTACCTGTATTTACATGCAGCTTAACTTCTGTGTTTTCAATGTACTGATTTATAGCAAACCTCACAATTAACTTGACTGTGGTCAAAAACCTCTGTAGCAGAACTTAACAGTGGATTTAATGGACATCTAAGAAATAGCTTGGTGGTTGTGTTGGATCAAGACGCTATATGTATGTTTTTGTTTAGTACTCTGGGTTATTTAGTCTCTTTTGGACTGCAAACAACAGTACAACTTGTGTGAGTCATTTCAATGGTCTGATTTTATAATAGATTTTTTTTTTAAAGATATCAATTACTTCCATATATACAGATCATGTTATGTAGTGCAGCAGCTGGATGTGTTATGGACCACATGCATATTGAGATACAATTTTTCTGGCATGGAATCATCGCAGCACAGCAGGACATGATAGATACGGGAATGTGTAGTGGGCAGTACATCCTCTTGTTAAAATAGTTGGGAGCAGAACTACTGGACTTCAGAGCGTTTTGAGAATTGCTGTTTCCACAAATTAGAGTGATTCTGTTAGTTTCTGATTTGCCGTCTTTGGAAACACATGTCTTAAATAACTTGAGATAATTTTTTTTTTTTTTTTAAAGAAAAAATCCATGGCAATGTTGTTCACTGATTCTAAACCAGATGAAGAGAATGATAATCTGGGTTTACCTGTGATTGCCTTTGACAAGAAATTTTGATGTCTAATTCTGAGTGTCATTAATTTTCTAAAAATACTTGCTATAGTAGGTTTGTGTGGTTGGAGACAGAACTGACATAACAGTGTCAGTAGCTGGTAACAATTTTGAAGTAAAAGATTGTGCTAACTTACAGTTTTCATGAAATGTGATAGTAAATGAATATTTCACTTAAACCCCACCCACCCTTTTTTAATACATTTTCATGCTTATCTTTTAAAGTAAACAGTAACTTTGTTACTCTTTGATCTGTCATAACATATCCTTGGACAGTCATTTACAGATGTACCAGGTTTTCTTTCAGAGAGTTCGTATTGTTTCTATATTTATTTTGATTTATACCTAATAAAAGAGAAAGTTGATCCTGTGGTCTAGGCACTCTGTCACATGTCATTTTGACATAGTCCTCTCAACTGTGAGGTAGAAATACAACCAAAGAGAGATGATAATAGGTTAGGATCCTGAAAGTACCTTGATACTGCAACAAATACCATATGTTCTCAATAGCCCAAGTTAAAAGATTGCCTGAACGTGTTCGTAACATTCAGCAGAGATGAACTTCTTCAGGTCTGGGCATGAGAGAGCGTAGTAAGATTACAGCCTCTCATAAACAGCCTATAGTGCCTTGCAGCCATCTTCTATCCCAAAATATTTCAGCTTTAGGGCTCCTGCTGTGTAACAAATTTTTATCTCGGTGTGACCAACCAAGGTCATGTCTGAAGTGAAGTCTTAAATGACTTGGACTGAGGTAAGTCAAAGTTGCATGTGGCATGAGGTGATCACAGACATACTAAAAAACCCAAGGTTGTAGCTTTGACTTAATTGTTTACTTATTTTGAAATGTCTGTGCTTTAATGTTATTAAAGTGGACTTAGTACTTTAATAAGTATTCTTCCTTATGTCCATGTCATGAAATTTTTTGTACAGTTTGTTTCTTTCAGAATTGGCATCCAGATATCGTTATTTGATGATGACGATGCCTGCGTTCAAAAGTATATCGCATCAGTGGCATGTCAGTGTTAACTGTAAACTATCATTAAGTTTGCCTGGTAGGAACTGTGCAGCCCTGGATGTTTTAATTTTCCCATCTGTTAATTGGCGTAGAAGAACTTGTTACTTGTAGATGCCTCTCGTAGGCTGTTACAGGCTGTAGGAGCCCTAGCATTACTGTGACTTTCAAGTCATGTTACCTGAACTCAGGATTATGGCACAAACCAAGCCTGCTGTGGAGAAGTCACTTCCTAGGATACTAGGCCCAGCTGCATTTTGCTTAGACACTTGTGGTTTTTGTGGTTTGGGTCAAAATAACTGTTTCTTACTCTGTGAAATACGTAAAGGCTGCTGACTTACTGTGGTCAGTAATAATTATGCTGTATAACATGGCCAAAGTCTTATCTACTGTCTGTTATTTTGCTGCTTTCAGCGGTAGTTTACTGTCTTCTTGCATTATTTAGGGTACTTTACCAAATTACGTTCTAAACTGTATGATTTACATTCTGAATTACAAAAAGGGCATAATTTTTACTCTGAAGAGTTTTGTGGTGGGTTTTTTTATTTTTTCTTAAAATTTTTTAAAATTGTGTCCTATTAGGTATTTACAGTAAAGGCTCGTTAGTTACGCCAAAATTGGTTCAGCTATGCGTTCCCTGGGTTTGCCTCTCTGGTCTGCTGTGGTTAGCACACGTGCTGTGTAGAGTGGTGAGGCACTCTCAGTGCAGCTGAATGAACGCTGCTGTTACGGTTGCATGACAGCTTTCTGAGGTCAGGGAAGAAAATGCCAAGTGAGCTTCCCTTACAGTGGTGTTTCTTAAAAGCACTCTCTCTCAAGATTAAGTTGACTGACTTTACCAAGGCATTATAAAAGGCAAGAAATCGAAAAAATAGAAAAACAGGTAAGTATGTATTCTCCACATTCATTTGAGGCTTAAGAAATTAAAAATGAAGTTTGAAACAATTTTTACACTGCAGATACTGTGCAGTTGCAAGGCAGAGCTTTCTTCTTAGAAAAGCTTGCATTCCGTGCAAGATGAATCAGTTGAAAGTTAAAAGATACATAGTGGGATAAAATGCTTATTATTTTCCTCAATTTATTGGCATACAGACAGGCACACAAATTGTGCGGCCCCACCCCTATTTATTTTTCTAGTCAGCTGATTTTCCTCTAGCTATTTTGTGGGAATGTACTGTGGGTGAAAGGTAAATATGGGGAAGCTAATTGCACTGTGTGGCATTTCAGTAACAAAGGGGTTTGTACATGTGGGGAAGCATAGGAGAAGAACAAACTTTCATGATGATTATATACCTGTTTATTAGTAGAAGGAAAACCTGTCTGGTGTGAGTATTGCGGACAGCTGAGTTGTCCCTACTTGCCCATCCAAATTGCAAAATACTCAGTGTTAGGCATGTTAAACCTTTGCTAGACTTCAACATTTCCTCTGTGACTACAGAGTTGGCTTATATAGCTGAAAAGTAGTTTATAATGTTCTAAAATGGTATGAACCTGTTTGCTCAAAAGCAGGAAATAGGAATATAGTGAATGGATTACTCTGTAATGGCCTATTAAAGCTTTCCGTTTTATGGAGGGAGAATTAAATAAAGTGAGGTTTGTTTGAGTAACACATTGTTTGTACATAACATAATCTGGATGTGGCACGTTTGCAGGAGACATAATGTTTAGTCATTTTTTTGGTTTAAAAACATGAAAACGTGAAAATAGGATTTGGTTTATGGATTATTAATATGTTAACGTATAGAAAGCAAGAGTGTTGGAATTTATGCACAGCTTTCTAATTTAAAAATGGATTTTTGAGTGGAGTTTGTGAGAATTAAATGTAGAGAAACAGTGAAGATAGAAGAATGTGTTTAATACCAGATTAGATTTCTATTTCTGATTATAACATGGATTATTTTTTTTTCCTGTTGGTTTAGGGAAGTTTCATTATCTAAGTCTTATTTGTTCTTTTGCTTAAGAAATAAGGACCTTAATATTTTTTGAGTTTTGAAGTTTAAAGCTTTAATATATTTTGAGGGTTTTTCCCCCTTAAGAAGCAAGCAAGTCAGTACTTACCAGTACAGCCAGTCAGTGCATCAGGTGATCAACCTGAACTCAAGAGTTCACAGCAAGTCTTGTGTGTAGTCTGATAGGTTGTTCTCCTTTTTCCTTCTCTGAACTTCAGAAGGTTTTGTGCTGGAGTTCTTGTGTAATTTGTAATGTTTGTGTGCTTGAATACGGGTATTGTAATGTTTGCAATTACCCATGCCAAGTTTCTAAATAAGACTGGTAAACTGTGCCTTTTGTATTCCTTCTGGCTCACGGAAAGTTCCACAGTGTGTCCCATTGAAATTTCTCATTTATGTAAGATTTCTTGATGGTAAGAGCAGCTTTAGCACTTTGATTTGAACATGGTTTTATGTTAGTAGTTGACAATACTTTTTGTTTGGTGTGTTGTATTTGATTTTGTGGTGATTGTGTATTCTTTTCTTCTTCAACTGGTATGTGAAGTATTTTCATTAAAGGAGTTCTAGCTGAGGTTTCTGTATAGCAACAAAGTCTGTAGCTGTTTTGTCAAGATACTGTTTCACTGGAGTTGCTTTCATTTTGAAAGTCTTATTCTAAAAACTTTTAGTACTTCTTGTTTTGTTTTTTTTTTTTTTGTCAAATGCTCTTCCAGTTAACAGTATCAACTAATAATGAAAAAGCTTATTATAGAATTACTTGTATTTGGGTTCTTTGTATGCCATTTTAGTTAGCATTCTAATGAAAGTGTAGTGGCTGCTTTTTTGTTTTTTTGACTTTGGTTTCTTCATTGCAAAATAGGACTGTAACTTCACATGAGGCCTAAACAGGAATGAAGTGTGGATTTCCACATCTTCCCCCTCATTTCCATTTTTTAACAGGTTTTAAGTTTAATTATTAATGTAAATAAATACACTTGCAGCTTAAGTAGTTAGATCATAAATTTTTAGAAGTTTGTCAGTAAATGAAGGAAGCAAAAAATGAAATTATGTAATTGAAGACTTGATTTTAAATGTGTTTTTGTAGTGGATATAATTTCTGTCAATGATTGTTCTTTTTGTTATTGAAATTCAAATACAGAAATGAAATTTGCGAATCTTTCTTACAAGAATTTGTACATTTTCTGTAATGTTTTCATGAATACATTTGCTCACTGTTAGTCATATCAGCTGTTTTGGCAGTTGAAATGATTAAACTCTTCTTCTCACAGGCCTGAAGATTTTTCTCTGATAACAGTAAAAGACTGCTCTTTGTTTTCCGATGCATTGTGCCAGTGCAGTTATTTTTCCATTTACTTATTTTTTGAATAGAAGTAATACTTCAGGATGCTAGTAAATTAATACTTCATTTTCTACTTTGGTGTAGAAGTTTCAGGTTTTTAAAATGTTTCAAACTTTGAGGCAACTAGAATTTGAGTTATGTGAAGAAGGAGAGGCTAATAGATACAGATTTGTGATAAAAGTTCTATCGAGTATTTAAAGTGTGTCTGCATTTACTTTTTAACGTGCATTCATTTGCCAGTGGAGTACTAGAGAGGGTCTGAACACAAACTAAAGAAGCAGCCCTGCTTCTTTCTATTTCCGTGCTGAGGGCTTCTCAAGTATTGGAGAACTGTGCCGCTACTTGTTAGAGTAATTTCCTGTTCTAACATAAAAGTCTGTGTTTGAAATTTTTCTTCTACTCTGTTACTGTTCTGGGATTTTCCTGGAGACTTCTGCATAGATAAGCTTGGAGATATGAATAATCAAAATAGATTGAGGATTGGATTTTTTTCAGAGTAGATTCGGTGTTCCTGCTGTTTCAGTGGAAGTGCAGTGGGTTCAAAGGAGCTTCATCACCCTAAGAACTGGAGCATCACGTGCAAAAGGTTTTGTGAGGTGGCAAGTTATCCTTTCTCTGCTATTTGAACATCGTTCTATGGAGAAAGTATTTCTGAAAAGGAAAGACCAGGGTTAATTTATCTGCTTTTAACTTAACAAAACTTATTTTTGAGTTTTCAGGGTATGTAATTAAGGCATGTGCTGGCCAGGGAACTCTTTTTAGTCTGTGCTCAGGTATTGCTACCTTCAGATTCTACAGCTTTTACAGAAAGTGGCATTTAGGAAACTATCGGTATGCAAGAAGTAAATACATTTATTTTTTTAAAATGTTCTCAGGTCTTCTCTAGTGCACAGTACTGATTGATACTATTTGCCCCATGCTAACTAATATTGAACAACACCTACCTGTTGAATCATCTGATTTCTTGGATCTTACACTACTACCAGGAAGATGCACAAGGCACAAATTCGTACATTTACAAGAAAAGCTTTAACTTGCCCTTTTTTAGTATGTCCCGAGAAGAATTGCGTTGGTCAGTTGCTGTAATGGTTTTAATTAAAAACAAACAAAAAAACCCAACAGAGAAACAACAAAAAACCAACAAAAAAGACAATAAAACCACCTTACATGGACATTTGCCTTAAATAGCAATTTTTATCCTGTAGTGTAGTCCAGGTAAGGTCTTCACAACAATTGGGTTCTTGTGGGGGATCTGGACTTTTCTCTGCCTCCAGAGACTAACCTGGAAGACAGTCTATATTAATTGCAGTAAGTTTTGTTGCTTTGATCAACAGTTGGAGAAACAGTCCTGCTTTTCTGGTTCCTGTCATTAAAATTAAAATATTTTTTCGAAGCTAGTATTCCTTGTGATGATGAGGATGCTGTTCATTTTGCTTCCAGAGCTACAGTGTTTTGTTTTGGTTTTAATATAAAATCACTGTGGGTTTGTTGACAAGTATTCCCATCTTCCTCTTCATCATTTTCACTCTTTGTTGATTTCCTCTGTAGCTTTTGCCACTATTTTTAGTTTATCTCAGCTTTTATTTCATTTCCCTTAAGCAATCTTGAAATTTCTTTATATAGTTGTAACCCTATTTTTAGGCAACTACTGGTTTTGTTTCTGAGCTGAAAGAAAGATCTTTGTCAGAGGTCACATTTAGACCATTGCTGAGCCATCCAGTATGTGTTTATAGTCTTATATATGTGACAATATAATCTGTTGCCATAGAGAAGGTTATGACTCTGTAGGAGTGTTTTGTATTTCTGAACCACAGTGTACTTCATACTAGGTTTATTAAAGAGAATATTCTTGAAATATATGAAGTACTAAAATAAAAGTTTCATTAAAACCTGTTGATAGATTTTTTTTTTTTAAAGATCTAAATCCTAGACCTAAAACATCTGTTACTTCATTTTGTATTTATTTTCTTCTCAGCATATTATTGCTTTGGTTTTGCTCCTTGTTTCTGTCATCTAAGAAATAATCCTATGGAAGTTAATGATAATCATTGTTAAGTAGGAAAAACGTTGAATAATGTTACTAAGTTAACTTGCTTTGCTGCAGAATACACAAAGTTCCCCTTTTTAAATGTATGCTTCTGTGAGGAAGATGAGATTTGTTTGTATTTCCTTCTCTGCATTGTCGTGTTTTGATGTGTGCAGCCTGTAGCAGGGAAGATTGTCCTCTGCTGAGGTCCTATGCTCACAATTGTACGAGTGTAAGATGAGGAGCTTTGGTAGGGGAAGCAGATGATGGGTGACAGGAGACGGGGAATTACTGGTGAAAATATGTGCAGGGTAAACTTCCCGGCGTATCACCCACTGGCTGTTGATGTGTCACAGTTCTCTTTTTACCAGTAGCCCACAGATTAGTGTCACACTTGAAAATATGGCACCTGCCGAGAAACAGGCCAGGAGAGTTAGTTGTTCTCTACATAATTATGCTTTCTGTTTTTATCAGTCTGACTAAAGTTTTAAATGATCTTAAAAAAAAAAATAATCTTCATGTGGGTTACTGTTACAGACAAAGTATTCATAAAAATAACTTTTGGGTTCAGAGTAGATTATTAAATTTACAGATCAATATGTGATACCTAAAAAAAAAAAATATTACAATCCCAGAGAAAACTTGAATGAGAAGTTGAGTTGTTCTCCTAGAGGGACCATTTTTGGTTTTATATTCACAGGATTTTACTCCCCCTCTCTGTTTTCTAAAGTGTTAATTATTAAAAGCAAGGATGTTATTTTACACAGGAAAGTAGCATCAGAATTGGAGTGTGTGTAGTGGTTTTTTTTAAAACGGAAATGAACACTACAGTAGGATGAAAAGATTGCTTCAGTTCTAGGCAGTATTTCTTCTGGATATAATAATGCATTTTCCCTTCTGAGATTAAAAAGAACAAGATGGGGACTTTTCACTCATTGAGAACTATATTTAAAAAGCTATCTGCTTTGTTTATTTTGGGGCAGCAAGTAATGGTATATGCTCCCCTTTTCTGAGGTAGAATCAGGTTCAGCAAAAAAGGGGTATGAATATCCGAGTTGGATTTGAAGACATGGCTAATGTGAAAATTTGCAAAATGTTTTCCCTGTGAATTTTTATGGAGGAAAAATTGCTTTCAGCACACCACCCCCCACCACCCCCCCGCAAGTTAACTGGAGGAGCTTTCCTTGTTATTTCTGAGATACTTAACAGTGTGGGAATAACAACCCCAGGAAATTCACCTCTTTAAAAGCTCCTTGATAGGAGGTGTCACAGAAATCTTCAGTGTTTTGGCTAAGAACAGGCTTAAGATGTAGCAGGTGATTTCATTCTGGTGTATAAGACAGGATTTTGCACTGCTTCTTTCCGATGAATGTTGCCTTAAACAAGTTAGCGAAATGAAAATTTCATCTTGTTTTGCTGTCGTTCATCCTTGTTTTTTAAGAATATTAGAAAAGCCTGGTCATCTCAAACCAGTTCTTTTTTTTTCCCTAAACATAGCTATTCCCACACTTTTTAATACCAGCTGAAGAAATGTAATGGGGAGCTATGGAATAATATCTTCAGAATTCTTTTTACTAATGCTAATTACTAATTTTTGCATGTGACGTGTATACCTGTATATGTATGTAATTGCTGTTGAATTACTTTTAGTTCTGTTGTTCTCATTGTCTGTCTAAATATCTTTTTTCTTTTTTAAGCTGACAATGCCTTAAAACCAGTTCTTAAGGCTTTTAAAATACTGTTCAATATATCCTTTATAAAGGAGGATTGGGTATGAACTTGAAGCTTAGAAGTCTTGTCTACTGAACTAATAGAAATCATGATTGGTAACTTCATCTAGTTTTGGTTGTTGGGCTTTATTGTGGGTAATTTCTTCTTTTTGTTCTTCTCCCTCTTGAAATGCTGTCTTGCCCAATAGAAATTGGTAGACAATTTATCCTCTTTTCACTTCTTAATTCTTCCAAGACGGTATACCCAGTTACTGATAAATCATACTACACCTAGCTTGTGACAAGGTTTTTGGTTTTGTTTTTTTTTTTTTTAAGTCAGTGGAATAAAACATGTATTTATTCTTCTTGTTCACCATTATGCTGTTATTAATATCCATTGCTTTACAGTAGTTTCTTTGGGTTTGGGGTTTAGATGCATATATTTCAAGCTTGTTGGACTATGTTTTTCAGAGGATAGCATTTCTTACTGTGCAGACCTGCACTCTTATGAAAAGTCTGAAAGCAGATATTTATTGAAGTTAGTGGGAAGACTATACCAACTTAGCGGAGTTAGGTTTTCGTGCAACGTTTTTTCCTTGCAGACATAGCATGTGGAAGAAATGCTGGTCTTCAGTATTGTAGAAGTTGTCCAAAAAGTGCTAGTTCAGCCCTGTCGAATTTGACCTTTTCAGCAGAAGAGCGCGCTATCTTTTCTTTCCTCCTTTTTGTTTTCTGATGAACCTGTTGGACTGTGGACACAAAATAGTCAGCATTAGCAGAACTTACACTAAGAAAATCTCACTATAAACTTCAGAATTAATCTTTTTTTACCTTTAATATACTAATGTGTATCTATTTAAAAAAACTAAGTGCCAAATACTAGTTGAATGTATAGTGAAAACTAACTGGTGTTTTAATTTATATAGGCCCTTTTATTGCCTTAGAGCTGTTTATTGCTTTAGGTAACAAGCTTAATAAAATTCATGCTAAATCTTTGACATGCTTGTTAAAATATTCCTGATTTGTAAACATTGTTAAGTATCTTTTTATGGCATGTTGAAGCAGAAATATGTGTATTACAGTATGTTGTAAAGGCCAGACCACGATATCTTAACTATGTATAACAAATTCTTCTGCTAATGTTTTCTCTTTCTTTTTTGTTGCGGTTCATTTTATTTTAGGTTGGTTGGAGTACTGCAAGAGATTATTACACATTTCTTTGGTCACCTATGCCAGAGAATTATGTGGAAGGATCAACTGTTAACTGTGTGCTGACTTTTCAAGGTGAATATAAAGCAGTACCTACCTGTATTTTCTAGCCTACACAACTTTAAAAATACTTACCTGTTCATTAAAATGCTGAGGGGTTGTATAATAGTTTTAGACCTTTACAAATATAAACTGGAGGAGAATTTTCGACACTTCACTGTGTGAAGTTCAATTTTATTTTAAATGTCAACGAAATTGTAAAGGGAAGTATGTAACTTAGTAATGACATAGTAATGGACAATATTCATGACTGATAGAAGGTCTGCTGGAAACAGATACAAAGAATGACTGTTTAATCATCGCAGGGTCTTTTAATCTTGGCACCTCAGCGCATTGTGTCTTCACATTGTCTTTAGTCTCTGGACTTGAGAGGTCATTCTCAATGTAAAGTGTTTCTTGTGAAGGAGTAAATAATGAAGGTGATGGTTTGGTGAAGGTTCAGAGTTGTCAGAGTGGCACAGAACCTTTTGACAGTGAGGAACTGATGAAAATTACTCAGGTTTTTAAGAAAAGAAGAAGGAACAAACCAGAAAATGTTACATCACTGTACATATCTATAGTATTTTCATCAGCATTTTCTAACAAATCTATAGCATTTTCAACACTGTGTGGAGATCAGATCCTCTCTCTCCCCTTCCCAATCTCAGAAATAGATCTAGTAGCACAAACAAAGTGCAACAAGGAAGATCAAAATTAAGAAATAGCTTCTGTGTAAAGGTGTGGACTTACAAAGAAGACAGAGCCACACTCTTCTCGTTAAATATAAAAAGGGACAATGATCATGGATTGTGGCCTGGGAGGTTTACATCTGACATTAGGAAGAACTTTTTTACCAAGAAGGACTAGTGCAGCACTTGAACGGGTATCCCTGGTTTGGAAGGATGGGAATTCCACACACTTGGTTATACACAGCCATGGCAGTCTCAGACTGGTGCTGACAACAGTCTCTTGAGTGGGAATTTGGACTAGGTGACCTTCAGAACTTCCTTCTGCCAGGTTTTTCAGCCTGGGAAAGGGAAATAATGGGAGGTGGCAGATGTCTCTAAAATCAGCCACCCATGGCATGAGGGGATTATCCATTGTTCATATTTAAAGAAGTAGGAACCGTCGATTTTTAGTTACCAAGTGACAGGTTCAGAATGGAGATAGAGATTATGCTTGTGTAACACAGTCAATATGGAGAACTTTTTGCCACAGGACATTACAAATATAAAAAAATCTACAGGCATTCAAAGTTGCATGAAAAAAGAACACCTCCATTAAATTTGTTTAATGCTTTTCTGCTTACTAGCAGAATTTTATGTATCATCTTATATTCTTTTTTACTTCCCAGAGTTGGCTTTAGTATTTGTGTGTGTGTGTGTGTTATTGCTTAAATATATAGAAAATTAATAACTGAAGTCCTGAAATGACTACTGTGTTAGCTTGTTGTCGTGTTAAAGCTGCAAACAGTGATAACTTGGATGCGTTCACTGCTCTTTCTCTTACTCCAAGTCATTTTTTCTGGTACGTTTGATGATGATCATATCCATGTGATCTGACTATTTTATAACTTTGAAATCTGTGAAAAGTATGTGTGCTCTGTAGGAACTGGAAGGAAGTCATTAGTTTCTTTTACAGTTACCAAAATTCACTGAATGAATGAAATTGAGTTAGACTGAAACTAAAAGTGACCTAGAAACCTAGGACGTGCCGTTATCAGTCCTTTGTACTTAGAAGTTTTACCACACATGAAGAGACCAGGTAACTCTGTCCCATCTGTTACATTCCATGCTGACAGTCCACCACTTTTTATAGAGCTTCCAGATTTAATCTCCGTTCAGACAGTCTCCCAGTTGTATTTGACAAGATATTTTAGTGCTGCTGAGATGAGATCAGTAGAGCTTACAGGAGCTTATTAATTGAGAGAAATAGTAAATGTTGTCCAGCATACTTTAATTGTATTTTTCTTTTTTTGATGATCAAGTAGATGTGCTGGAAGAAAATAATCAGGAATCTCTTCTCTCCGGTACATGTTAGATACATGAAAAATAACTTTAAGTAGTTTTAAAATCAGTTTGTCTGAACCAGTATTAAAACTTGCTGGAGCTGCAGAGTAGATTGTTCTGAATTAGTTTCTGAATAGTGTCACGTTATTTAAGTGTTGAATCAGGTAAACTGAACTGCAGCACTATATAGGACAGTGTAGTCAGATCCAAAAGCACAGAATCCTGAGGTTTTGAAATTAAGATACTATTCCGTGAGCTACAGTTAATAAAGTATAAGACTAATGGAAACATGAAGTACTTGATACAAGTGCTATACCTGTAGCACATGTAACGTTTTACCATTTGTAGGAAAAGTAGATAAGAGTACTGGGAAAAGTCTTCCAGGAATCTGGAATCAAAGTCGGTGAATAGAAATTAATGATAAAATTAGAAAGGGAGTAGATTGAATTGTAGTGAAATATGAACAGAAATTGGTGACCTCACCTGCTGGATTGAGCATTAACTGAGGATTTATTATGCTAGTATCATACTCAAGCTGGCTAGGGTATCTGATAATTAAGTGTCCTGAATAAACCCAGTTGGTTTTCTTACCATTAAACTGGGTAAGGCGTGGTTTCTTGTATTTACTAATAAAGGTAAAAAATCTCATTAGGGCTGGAGATGATTGTTTAATATCCACAAAGATTACTGTGTGAATCCAGGTGATGTAAGAGACGATGTTAAAGCTTTAGTGGGCAGCAGTTCAGCAGAACAGTCATACAGAAGTTCATTTGAAATAATTTGCTAGCAGCATGCAGTATTACATAGCTAGAAGGCAGATGATTTATTCTGACCTTGCCAAGTTTATAAGAATTTTTTTTTTCAATTTAGGAAGATAAGGTCGTCTTTAACACACCTCCCCTCCCCACCCCTCGGCAGCTTGTTAACGTTGTGTCATCCATTCAGAGCATTCCTATGCTTTGCCAATTAAAAATCACAAAAGTAATTTGTGGTTACTCCACAAAAAACAGACAAAAAATTGAAACTGGTAAAGCTGCAGATGTCTTGTCATTACATGTTATTCTGCCTTTGCCTGTTGTCTTTGGTCGTATGGGTATTCCAAGGCCAAAAAATTGCTTACTCTTTGTTCTGTGATTGTACAACAGTTACATAATAATGTGGTCTTGATGCAGCTTTAGGACATCTTATTGCTAATGATTCTATGTGTTTCATAAATACGTAAACAACAGCTGTTACCTAATATATGTAGGGTGATGTGTACATATAGCACCTATTACCTGACACTATTTTGGTGCTTGTCTTAAAAGCAAGGAGAAATTGGTGGGGGATAGAAGTTACTAAATGGATGACTTTTCCTTTCTGCTGTTTTGATAATTTATCTGTGCCTTACTGAGGTAATGAGCATGAAATTTGGAAGTCAAACATGATCTGATAATCTGTTTCTAGATACAGAATTGTAAGTTTGTGTAGAATGTGTCTTCAAATATGAATTTATATTGATAGGATATTATCTACCAAATGATGACGGAGAGTTTTACCAGTTCTGTTACGTGACTCATAAAGGAGAAATCCGTGGAGCGAGCACACCTTTCCAGTTTCGTACCTCTTCCCCTGTTGAAGAATTGCTCACCATGGAAGATGAAGGAAACTCTGATATGTTAGTGGTGACCACAAAAGCTGGACTTCTTGAGGTTTGATTCAACAGTTCTTAAAATGTTATCATCTTTTTCTTTTATATATGTACACATATAAATACACTCACAGGATACAGTATTGAAGAACAAACCAGGAGGAAAAAACCTGCATATGTGTAATGTATGTATTTCTGACTTGTTCTCCAGTGTTTGACTGGAGTTCAGAACATTTACAGGTTAAAGGCATAAAGACTTCAAACTGGTTACAGATATGGTATAGCACTAAACATAGACTGGGAAACCATACGAGAGTAGACGGTTGCCCATTTCTCGCATCTGTGCTCTCCAGCTAACTGGAGGGAGGAAGATACCCTTTGTGTCAAATGATACTTGTTGTAAGGAGGAAAAAAAAATTAAGGAACCAATGTACTTTTATTTGTGCACACATTAGGAGTCCTGGAAACTAAGCTGAATAATTGCAGGTGCCTAAATACATTAGAATAGCTCTTGTTTTGTTTAAAGCTGTGTTCTGCATGTCACGTTCTGTGCTAGATGGATGTGGTTAGACTTGTATGCTTACATCCAGAGTCAAGAATTTTCTGTTTGCTTGCTGATATTTTGTAGATGGAAAACTAGTTTAAAAAAATAAAAAACCCCCAAAAGCTCAGACAAAAAGGAAAATCAAAACAACTTGATTGTAGGAGTTGCTTATTGGAAAAGTGCTCGGTTCAGTTTCCTTACCTTGCCATCAGATGTTTTATCCTTTTGTCAGTTGCGTCTAGGCACATGCATGCATGTATTCGATTTACAGTTTTCAAAATTTAGGGATAAGAGACTTAGTACTGAGATACATCTGGGATATTTTTGCCTTTCAGATATGTACTCATACTAAAATGAAGCGAAAATATTTTTTCAAACCTTTTTGATTATCTTGGTTCATAGAATCATAGAGTAGTTAGGGTTGGAAGGGACCTGTAGAGGTGATCTAGTCCTACCATCTTGCAATGAGCAGAGAAATCTTCCACTAGATCGGGTTGCTCAAAGCCCTGTCCAACCTGACCTTGAATGTTTCCTGGCATGGAGCATCTACCACCTCTCTGGGCAACCTGTTCTAGTGTTTCACTATCCTCAAAATTTCTTCCTTGGATCCAGTCTAAATCTACCCTCTTTTAGTTTCAAACCATTACCACTTGTCCTATCGCAATAGGCCCTACTAAAAGTCTGTCCCCATCTTTCTTGTAAGCTTCCTTTAAGTACTGAAAGGGCGCAGTTCATGTACCGGTCCTTACTGTTGGCTATGTGTGTGTTCGTTTTTTTGGTGAAATTCCTCAAATGTTGCTTTGGAGTGTATGTGACTCTACACTCAGCAGCCATTTTTTCACCAAGCTGTCGTCATCGTAATTAGCTCCTCCATAGTTGCTGTCACTTGGGAACAGTAAACGCACTTCACTTAAGAAGGGAAAACTTGTGTATAAATCAAAACACTGCAAAGTGTGCTGTCTAATAGTAATACAGTACTATTCAGTTAAGGCAATGAAACTTCAGAAATCTGAGAATAAGGGGAGAACTGTAAAATCACGCAAGCCAGAGGGGACACATTTTGTGCTTGTGCTCAAACACTGGAGCAATTTGTTATCTATTTATTTGATAGGAATGAAGAGGAGAAAAATTACCAAAAAAGAATGTTTTTGTTTTTACAGTTTAAAATTGAAAAAATAATAAAAGAAAAAGAAGAGCTATTAAAGGTAACTTCGGTTCTGGAAAAGGAAACGGCACAACTCAGAGATCAAGTTGAAAGACTGGAAAATGAACTTCACCATGAAAAGCAGAGATGTGACCAACTGCAAACAGAGCTAAAGGTTAGTTGTTTAACTGATTAAAGCTGACTCATAATGTCTGTAATCCTCCTTTTTCAAGAACCAGTTAAACTCGGTGAAAATCAGCTATCAAAACCCCTCAGCAGTTAGATAGGCATTTACACTGGAATAGGTCACTTCCTATTACCTCCTGCCACTATTCCTTTTATGTCGTAAAATGGTTAAATTTAAGGCTTTTGGTACCAGGCTTGGTAAGATAATCGATGACAACTGTTACTAGATGTTTGACATTTAACTTTGGAATTCATAGTAGAAGGTACTTGATAGTCTAAAGTTTGCTTACATTAACTTCAAATGGAGGAAGGCTTTTCAAAAAAACACCCATTGGAATAACAACGCAGAATGCAGGTTATTGAAAATGGCAAAAAATTTTAGCACTACAAGGAATGATCAAGGTTTAACAGACAATACCAGGGCATATGAAGAGTGAAAAGTAACTAGTCCTCTAAAAGGCTTCACAAAGGTCTGAAGATTTTAAAAGGGAAAAGAAGCATAAACCTAAAAGTTAATTTACAATATTAATTGAGAGTGAAAATATAAATCTAACCTAAACCAGAACAAGCTTAATTTGGAATTCTATGTATGGAAAGGAGGAAATGTAATACTATAAAAAAAGGCACAAAAAAGTTGGATCTAATCTATTTTTAAGCTTCTGCTTTTTAAAGAGCAACTTTTAGGAGAAGATTAAAAACATGTGGGAGGGAGGTGGTGACATGGACAAATTTGAAGTAATGAAGCCTATATAATTCAACTGTGGACAGCAGTTAATAGGGTATTTCTAAGTACTAGTATGTATATGTCAACAGTTCTGCATGATACACCTTTAATAGAAAGGAATTTGTTGAGGGAATTTGAAACTGTTGAGACTTTGTAGTTTACTTTTGAACGGCCATAGTGAAATGGACTAGAATATTGGGTAAGGAAAAAAGAAAGAGTAAGATCTTGTTTAGAAATTTTTTTCCTATAAAAGAATGATTTGAAACTCAGTTACACGGGAGAACTAGCATGAGGCAAGAATTGAATACTTAAAAGTATACCTTTCATGGATCTGCAGAATCATGAACTTGGTGGATAAATCCGAATGAGCTACATAGATACCTTTTATTGTCATTTGAGGTTCTCATTTAAAAAAATGTTTGAAAGTAAATTGTCAGTTCTAAGCTGTTTTAGAACAATTTGTCAAATAGGATTTTGACTGCTGTGTAGCAAGCATCCAGTTAGACTGTATTCACTTTCCTGTGAATTTCTGTAATCAGAAATATTTTTGCCTTTAATAAACCAGAATTTAACAATTAGAATTTAATTTCAGGAACATTTTTATTTTTTGATTTGTTACTGCCTTGTATTTTGTTGAAATGATGATGCTATGTGAAGAACTTCTCACTTCTATTTAGCTGAGCTGTGAGTAGCCGTCTAATTTGAGGCTGATGCAACTCTTCACCTACCTAGAATACTATAGAAGCTTTCTAACTCAGGCGATAATTTTTTGTCTCTTAGGTCTTTGGCACTGTCTTATTTTGCATCTTTTATGTTCTATTCTCTGTTTTTCACTTGTTTAAAAAAAAGAAAAAAAATCTGCTGGGTTGAAACATCTTTCATTTGTTTATATACATAAGCAGAATGTAAATCCAGTGTTACTCTTGAAAAAAAAACAGGCATCTACTGAATCAGATGCAATAAGTTAACTTTTTTCATTATTGGAAAGTTTAATAAACAATACTTTATATTTGGCTTTCTCTAAAGTTTCCAGTCTTAAAGATGATTTCCTTTCTTGCTCTTCTTGCCTCCCTACCCCAATACGTGAACTACAGCAGCGGGTCAAGAGATTATATGACTTATCTTTGCTGAGAACACTGCACAGTGCATTAATGGATTGATTGAAAGATTTCTGAGTAGCATTTATGTAGCACCCAGTTGGACTGCAGTTCGTAGATTTTATGTTCCTTGTGGTTTGTTTAAAAAAACCAACCCAACAAACCCCACAAAACAGTCCCCCACCCAAACAACCATGAAAAACAAATCCACCAAAACCACTCCACCCCAAAACCCCCAGCTAATCTAGTCAGCTTCATGTGATGTGAATAATTGTTACTGGCAATAAACCTAAACAATGAATTAACTTGGCTGGTGTTTATGCAAGACTACAAGGACCTTGAAATGCTATGTAATCAGAATATATGTGCATTTTTTGTAATAGCAGAATCTTCACCTGTGTTTAGTGAACTAGGTTGTTTTGGTTTGGCTTGTTGGGTTTTTTGCCTTCAAGTTACATAATGGGTGTTTTAATGAAGTAATTTGGTGGGTTTTTTATTGTCTTATTCCTATTCTTTTGTCACATGCACATGAATTTTTAGTTGTGCTTTAACCTTTTGATACATAAATAGATGAAAAGTAGAGCTGATGAATTTAAAATTTATATTTTTTAAAATGTTTGACTCTGGTAAAGGTTTAACTATTTGGAGTTCTATGAAAAATTCTTTCAATATACTTTAGCGTGTATTAGGCTAAAGAAAAACAATTTTAATAAAACAGAATAACCCATATAGGAAAATATAATTATTGTAAACACTAAATATCATTGCCTATGTAGTTTAGGAGGAAGCTATAAGTGATAGAAATCTTGATTTCTGTTAAAAATAAAGCTAAGCTATATTTAACCTATGTATAATTTCTTATCAGCATACTAATTTTTTCTTTTTTGCAAATACTTCCATCGGGAAGTGCACAAATAAGATTTCTGCTTGTCCGAAGAGCCCTCTAAAAACCCACAATAGTATAGAGTACTGTATTTAAAAAGCAGAAACTGCTTGAGCAAAATAAGTGGGTACATCTGTACAGACACGTGCATTTGATTCTAATTGAGTGCAGAGCTCTTCATGCTGCTAATGTATTGGCAACTACTATTTGTTTATTACCGTTTGTATTGTGATAAGGGGGCGCTGGAGTTATGAACCCCTTTATACAAAATACTCGTCAGTCTGCCCCATTTCTAAAAATCTTACTCAGTTTCTTTGGAAAATAATATAGGTATCTGAGCTCATGTCTTTGTCTTTTGATCAAATACATTATTAAGTTATATTTTTATAATTGAACAGAATGTGGACGTTGTGTTTAGGGGTCATAGTACAAAAGTTATCTTAGTGGTACAGTGTAACAAATAGAAGGTAGATTAGTGATGGAAAGCTCTGAGTTCATAATACAAAAACGTTTTGTTAAAACACAGTTCTCTTAAAATCCCTTTTTTATTCATGTTTATTCTTATGCCTTTAGGCTACTTTTCTCTTTGGTATTGATTTTTATCAGTCCTTTGTTTTCACAAATAGTTCAGGAGTAGTTTGGATTTGATTTGGATTTGCAATGTCTGTAGAAAGATTGATTTCTTAATACAGACAGGATAGTTGTCGACAGACAATGTCACAGCTATATCCCAATTAGTGTTTCCCTCCCTCCCTTGATTATTTGATCTCTCTTCCCCACCTAGTTACTCTCAGAGAATTCTGGGCAGTAGAACTGTTGTCTTCTCTGTCTGCATTTTGCCTGGTTGGGATACTTTGAAAGTGGTCCTTTATAGGCTCTTTGGGGAAAATATTAGGAAGAAACAAGCTAAAAGTCAGTCTTTTAAGAACTTAGCATGCTAAACAATCTGTTCAGGTGTAACACAGTCAGTGTTCCACGAAGTCTGAATATTGGGCTCTGTGCATGTTTAAGTGGTGAAAAGATTCTGATTTCTTGAGTTTTTAAAACTGTTGAGTTCCTGTGTTTGTAGCACTTCAGCCTGTAATGGCCACAACAAACTACAGATTTCTGTTTGCTAACAGTGCCATTGCTGTTCAGGAGATGCACAGTTGTTTGTAGTCTTCTTGCAAGATAGCCGTCTCATTTCCTACCAAAGATAGGAGGAACAAATGCATTCAAGACATTGAATGTCTTGATATAGTGATAATGTGCCATTAGAGTTGTTGAAACATAGCTTCTAATGCATGTTATGGCACTCATTTGTCTCTAAAGGCTTCTGGTTTTTTAGATTTGGGTTTGTGAGTGATGGTGGTGGGTTTTTTAATTATTATTTTGTCGCACTGGAGTAAAAATCTGTATCTTTTATTTGTGTTCAACACATTAACGGTTCTGCAGACATTGTTTTCTGAGGTTGTCATCACTACCATCACAGAAAAAGAGTATTTGCGAGACACAGCTCTGTGCTAATCCCTGTTTGCGCTCAGAGGGAACATGCTCTCCATCACTGTTCTTAGCAGGCACTTCATAAGTTATGGTTATTACCATTAAGTTGTGTTAACTACCCTGCCCTGCCAAAGCTTAAGATATTGTAGAACTTGGGATGAATTCAGTCTTTATTTCTTTTAGGTTGATCTTTTCTTCTTCTCTTATCCAATGGCTGCTTAACACAGTCTGTGATGGTTCTGACAAGATCAGTTTAGGGAGGGGATACTTGAGACTTTCTCCTTCTCCACTTTCTTCTCCTGCCCCCCAACATGCATGCTCATTTTAGTCTTCTGATAAGAACTGTATTTTCAGTTACATGAAAATACAGTATTCCTCTGCAGCATTTTTGATGTCAGCTGAACCATTCCTAGATGTTTCCGCCACACCCCCC
>Ga0181612_164742_pt1 | contig 27389 bp, 20 predicted proteins | sample HoacroProtozoa21_FD_119630 | JGI IMG/M metagenome (GOLD analysis project Ga0181612, IMG submission 119630) | Hoatzin crop microbial communities from Cojedes, Venezuel. Combined Assembly of Gp0051906, Gp0051904, Gp0051908
TGCAGGGGATTCTTCTCACAGTCGGTGCCTATGAGCTCTTTTTTCTTCATAATGCACAGCAAATATTCTCTTTCTTAAGGAGTCTGTTTGCAGAGAATTGGTCTAGAAGGAGATCCTTCATCCCACCAGAGGAGAGCATCATATTGTAGAAAGTGAAAATGAGGACTTCCACCCTTACCTGAAGCTGACGTTGGTTATTTGATGGTTAAATGGAAACCTTCTGGGGAAAGTGGTGGGAAGATGTAAACAGCCATCGTACCAAGCGTGGTAAGGCCTCGCACCCTTCTGCAATGACAGCAGAGGTGTAACGAAACCTGATGCTTTCCCCTCTTCATGCCCACTCTGGCTTTCCCCAGATTCCCTGTGGTGCTGTTGAAGGTAAAGGCTGCAGCCTTTGCTGTCCTTTGTTGGGCGTTCAGGCTCATAACCCACACTTGCTTCGGCCTCCCTAGAGAGAAGAAGGGAGAGGGTTTTTTCTCCTTCTCTCATTCTTTTTCTCTCCATGTTGCCTACCAGTGGCTGTCCTCAGCTGGCAACACCTGCAGCCAGTGTCAGTCCATTGCAGAACAGAGACGATCTTTTTGGCAAAAGGCAGAAAGCGGAGGGAAAAATAAAAGTCTAATCATTTTGCTGTGCTCATGTGTCTCGGGTGAATTCAGGCGGCTCCGTACAGGTCCCACCAACACCTCTGCATGGTAATTTGGCTCTAAGAAAGCAGAGCTGTTGCATGGCAGCCAATAATTTGTATGGCTGGTAGCTGCATGCTTTTGGCAGGTGCATCAATGGGACCAAGCTGTCAGGCCCAAGCCCCAAAATGTGTTTTCTAAGGAAGCCTCAGGCTTTATATGTCCCCAGGGAAGCCATGGGGAGTACACAGCCAATCTCAGAGAATGATTAGTCAGAAGAGACCGTGTAATGAGGCACATGCAGTGTCAATGATGTCAACTAAGGTATGCCCATTTACAACAACTGATGAAGCACATCCAGCCTGCTGCAGCACAGACATAAGGGAGCAAATACAGACATCAGCTTTAGTAGTTTGTCAGCAAGCATGAGTTAGGATGAAACACTGTTGTGGTTTAACCCAGGAGCTGGCAACTACAACCATGCAGCCACTCGCTGGCAGCGAGGATCACGCAGCCACTCACTCACTCCTCCTCCCCCCAGTGGGATGGGGAGGAGAATGGGAAAAATGTAAATCTTGTGGGTGAAGATAAAGAGAGTTTAATAAGATAACAAAGGAAATAATAATATCAACAGCAACAATAATAATAATGGAATATGTGAAACAAGCAATACATAATACAATTTTTTCTCACCATCCAACAACTGGTTGTGCAACCAGCTCCTGAGCAGCGATCACAGAACTCGTGGATATTGCAGAACTCATAGAAAAAAGCCTCAACTCACGGATAAGTTCAAACTCACAGAAAAAAGAGGGTCGAAATCACTGAAAAAGACTGAACTCATTGAAAAAGTTCAAATTCATGGAAAAGATCGAACTCACAGAAAAATAGAGAGTTCCTGCCCCACCATCCAGCCCCGTTTATAAACTGAGCATAACGTCCATGGTATGGAACATTTCCACTGGCCAGCTTGGGGTACCTGTCTGGCTCTGCTACCTCCCAGCTCCTGCACACCTGCTTATTAGTCGAACATGGGAAGCTGGAAAAAGTCCCTGATTTCTCAGCAATGACTAAAAAAACTCGATGTATTACCAGCATTCTTCTCCTACTAAATCCAAAACACAGCAGCTACTGGAAGAAGAATTAAGTCTGTCCCAGCCCAAACCAGGACAAACGCATATTCAGCACCAATTCAGGAAAATGGTCTTGTGGGATGGATCTGCAATATTGAGAACATAGTGCCACCTCAAACTGATGAACAAACAATGTGTATTTACAGAGGAAGAAGTAGTTACACTAAGCAGCTTTCCTACATCTTTTAAGAAAGTCTTGGGCTACTTTACAGAAATGCACATGATGGTTTATGAATTACGCTCAGTAAATTAAGGCCTTTGCCTTATGTTAGGCCAAAAAGAGATGTCAAGGGAATAAGAATCAGAAGAAGTAGTTTTAGGTAAAAGGAGTGAATTTTATACCTCTAAACAACACAAACTAACCAGTTACAAGATGAAACATGGTACAGAGATTAACAAAACTGAGGTAAATGTTACACTCTCGACCTCCTGGAAGCCAGATGGCAACTAGGTATATCCACTTGCCAGGTTTGTTTCAGTGCTGTTTTATGATGAGTAAGGGCTCTGCCATGCTGTGATCTTCCTTTGGCTCTGGATTGTTCCTTGCTATGGGAACAATGAAATCCTTGATTTTTTGGAGCTCTACTTCTGAAGCTCAAGTCTTTTGTTCCAAATCCAATCAACTGTGTGGAGGTAGGAAGGAGTGTGTGGTGGAAGGATGTCCTTTATCCTCTTTCCCCTCAGAGAAAGCATGTAATACCTGGCTTTTATCAGTAATATTGATATGAAGATGCTTTTCATAACTTTTCCTATCTCTCAGCAAATACCTGGATTTAAAAGGGATATTTCTAGCTGTTTTGTAGGCAGGCACTTCTGATGGCTTGTGATGACTTTCCTAATTACTCTACAGCTATGCAAAGTGTCCTCTCTGAAGAGAGTGGAACAGAAATGCACTTGTGACTAAGTGTAACTACCAGAACAGGATAAATTAAGAACACCACCATTTAGAGAAAGGGTGGAGGACTTGAAGAGATAAACGGTCAGAAAGCAGAAAAATACATGAAAAGTGTCTCTATATTACTTCAGGAGAAGCATTATTACATCTCCAGATGACATGAGTTTTGACACATAGCAAGAAAAATGGAGCCATACAATCATATAATCTTCATCTCTAGCAATAAAGTGACAATTAACCCTGCACATTTGCCAAGTCACTCAAATTGGTTTGTCACACTCTGTGGATTATCTTTTTAAAATTTTTTTCTTTCTCTGTAGTTCTGAATACTAGCACCAGATTCTGTCCTGGTGTCCCTGGAATACTTGGACATTTTCTTAAGGTCAGTCGGTAATTTACAATTGCCCTGGGAGGAATTAGATCACTTTTTCTTCTGGAAAGATCAATGTGAGGGGTTAAGAAGCCTCTGTGAGGCCCCTCATGTCCATGATTTTCTATTATTTAGCTTGTATCAAGAAGCATGGTGGAGCTGCACCTTAGAATTTGAACACCACAGTGTGTGATACTGTTTCCATTTTTCTCCTTTTTCTTTGTTGACTTGCCATGATCTGTGTTAACTAGATTTCTCATAAGTCTGCCCTGAATCAAGTGGAGGCTGAACTGGGGATCCTTCCCCATTCTGCAGCACTGGCAGAAGTTACATTTTGTCATCACAGTTTTGTAAGTGTTCATATAAGAAGTAGGGGCAAGCAAGCAACTTCCAGCTTTTCTCTAAAGCAGGTGCAGCTATCTGCTTCTGCGACAGACGCAGGCTCCTGACTGACATGTAACTGTCTGCTTATTGTGCAGTATTTTCAGGGATTCCTGAATATCCTCAGATTATGGGTAGAAGGATTGGGAAACCTCAGGTGTGAGACAGCTGACAGACTATGGAGAACATGTATGCTGTCGAGGGAGGTCAGGATATGGAACTTCCACTGTAATGGAAAGTGGTATTACATTAGTGTGACACAGCAGCATAGGATGAGGCGAAGCACCATAGTAAGAGGGTCACGTTGGAGACCTAATTCTGTCATAAACTTCAGGGTGCAACTGGCAGGACCTGATTCCCAGAGCAAGGACGGAAGAAGATACTCTGGGAGACACAGAGGAATCCCTACTTTATACAGTACAGAGGAGGACAAGGGACAGTGTGAAGAGAGTCACAGAGGCTATGGTCAGCCCAAGAGTTCTTTGATAAGTAGCTGTGCTCAAGGTGCCAAAATGAGACCATGCACACAGTAAGAGGAACTTTGAGGTACACTGCATGAGTTTGGAGCCAGTGTGTTTTCTCTTGACACGGTGCCTAGGTTTCCTTCTCCTCCTCTAAACAACAGCTACTCTTCATGCCTTCAGAAAACAAGAGGACTGATTTTTAAAGTAGCCATTTATTTTACAACAGCACACTAGTAATAAAAAGAGAAAAAATTGCAAAAATAAAATAATCAGCATGTTTTAGTGAATAGAATTAAGCTGTAGAAAGCAATAACATTTGAAAAACCAATTCATTTCAGATAAAGTACGATGACATAAGACTGATACTTAGAGCATCTCTTGTGCCCACCTCAGTGCTAGTCTAAGCAGAAGTCTTGATTTTTAAGGACAGCCTGCTGCATGTTGCATACAGGTATCTGTTACACGAGCATGCAAAAGATCTAGCTCTAGCTTAGAGGCCAAGACGTTGTTTCTGGAGCAGGCTCCTTCCCTGTGAAGCTGGGGAATGGAGCGGGTGGGAACTGCTCACTCAGACGCTGCTCATTTCTTGGATGAGCTGAGAGGTGGACAAGAGCAACTCTTCTTCCACTGCGGAGGATTTTTTTGCTTTGTGCCCACATCCCTTCCTTCTGGAAGAGCAATCTCGGCGCTTTTTCCTGGACATACCCTTTGCTTATCCTTCTCAGGTTCTGTCAGTGAGCGGCCTTGTTTCCTCCACAACCATAAGGCAATTTCCTAAGCCATTGCGTGAGGAGCTCCATTCCTCTAAGCAGAGGAGCAGCAAACAGCCGGGGACTCAATCCGTGTCAGCCTTAGCAGCCATAAGAAGCACGGCCCCTAGCACGCCCTCCTACCCTTGCGAAGGCCTTGACTCCTTGGGCTCAGGGCCAGCTGAGACAACAGGCGCAGGCGTCACATCTTGAATCAAAGAGGTGTTTGAGAAAACGCTGTGAGAAGCCTCGGTGAGAATGGCTGCCCTTCTCTCAGGAGGTGCTTTTAGGCTGGGCACTCGACCCATCCTCTCTGCCTGAGCTACACTGCAGCTACGTTGCAGCCGTGCCTGTGCCCATGCCTGTGCTTCAAGCTGGCCACCCACCCTAGATGGGCTCACGTCAAGGAGCGCAAGAAGTGTACACAGCTTGTTCACGAAGTCTCCCTGGCACTGGATACACAGCAGCATATGCTCAAGCAGCAGGAGCAAAAGGAGGAGCGCAAGGCACAGGGAGTTGAGAGCAGAAGGGCGAGGAGGTGCACAGGAAAGGCACCAGGACATCTTGCTTCATGGTCCCGCTTTCCTCCTCACAGGGCACTGGTGATAACACAGGGCTGCCTCCTCTCCCTGCAGCTCCGAGGGGGTGCCCCTTCCGCCCCCGAGGTGGATACTGCTCATAGGCGTCTTCCCCTCTCTCTTACTGCTTTTGGCCACCACCAGTCACCCCCATCCTGTCTTTGCCTCACAGTCTTTCCTAGGCCCTTGCTGCCTGCTCAGCCCACTGTGCCGGTGAAACCAGGAGCAGCATCAGCAGCAAGCGTCGGGGCAGAGAGACCGGGTCTGGTACGTGTGCCGTTGTCCCCAGCACAGAGCACGGCAGGCAAGCCCCGGTGCCGCTGTCACTGGTGCATGAGGCACAAAGGTTGCCTGCATCGCTGGCCCTTTGCACTGGGTCTGCTGGAACCACGCTTGGACTGTAGATACGCAGATTTTTATTTAACACAGAATCAGCTAGGGCTTTCCTTTTTTAACACGTATAGCTGAGACTGATAGTGTTTTGTAACAGTTGATTGCCTTTGAAATGTATAGTTCTTCTTCATGTTTGTCCTGAATTGTATGTATTTGTTAATGTTTGTTTTTTTTACTGGCAACCAACAGAAATATACCTGTATTAGGAACCGAGACAGAGGGTTTATTGAAAGAATTTTTAATGATGCAAAAGTCACTTATATTCAATACTCAATCTCACATGGCAAAAGGAGATATAAAAAAGAGGCTCCATGAACATCAGCACTACAACACACTGAGGAAATGATCTCTGAAGACCTCTCTATACTGTCCAGCTTCTCCTGGGGCTTCTGACCTGGTGCTCAAGAGTTGCAGATCAGCACCAGAACACCCCACATCCTCCTGCCATCATGCTGGCTTCATGGATGAGAGAAGTAAAGTGTGCCATCAGTCCCTGGGTGACACTTGTGCAAATGTCCCCCATGGGGAAGGAGAACTTAGCAAGTCTTCTGTTCATCCCTTTGATACCTGAGAACCTACAGGCTTCAGAAAATGAAATAAATCTTGCTGTCTCTTCTCTTTTTCGATTTCAGGGAAGTAATTTGCCTGTTTTTCTTCCAGGTTGCATTTTACAGTCCTCTCCGAGTCCCAGCCCAGCCTGCAGACACGCGCAGGATCTTTTATCCCACAGGCCACCTTTATGAAGGGAGTTGTCACGCGGCAGTTGCACGACGTACGTAAATGAAGGAGCCACACGGACCGCACAAGTCACCTGAAGCCAAACTAAATCATATACTGTTTTTTTACTAGATTCTGGTGACTTCAGAAGCACAGCAAGGGCCTCTATAATACTTATGAATTACTGACAGGATATTGTTCCTGTGCAGCAGCAGGACAAAAAAGACACGCAGTGGCTGCACCGTGGAGGTGGTGCCATAGGGAAAGAACTTCAGCATTTCCATGCAGGAATTAGCGAACCAGGTACACCTTTCAGGGACATGTTTTGATGCAAGATTCATTTTTTTAGCACCTGGATAACACCAATGACACTCAGAGCATTGCTGTAGTCGGTAAAGTAGTATCAAATAAAGCACAGAGTTCTACATTTACTTTCTCTTGAAGATTTTTCTGCTAAATTGGGTCAACTTCTAAGTAAAGAAAGAGAGCATTTTAATCTGTCAGCACTGCAAATCTAGCCTGGGATTTGAAAATTACTTTTTTGCTTAGAATTGTTGTGGACTCTGAATTTGGCAAGCAATTTTGTTGGTGCATAAGATATAATGGTATATAATCCAAAACCTGATCATTTCTGCTTTGCTTAACTTACCGTTATTTTAATGAATGTTTTCTTTGGTGGGTTTTTAGGGTAATATGAGCAAATAAAAGCTCCATAAATATATTTTTGCTAACATTGAAGTTAAAAAAATAAACCAACATATCCCCAGTTTTTTAAGCAATAGCATTTGTCACCTTTATAAGAATACTCTGTATTATAGTCATGCAAGCAGATCATAAAACTGCTCTGCCCAGATCTGCAGGGGACTCAAACAGATGGCAGAGCCCACTGCAGTTTGGATGAAGATTTCATAGCTAGATATGCAAGAGAATAGTAAAGTGGTTTCAAGGTCAGCGATGAGGTGAAATCCGTGGCCAGATTTTCTTCGGCTAGGAGCACGTGCAGCCTTTCTCATACATTTAAAGGAAATGCACCAAATCCAGAAATTCCTTCACTATCAGGAGCAAATGCCCTCGGTGCAAGATGATACTGCAACGGGGGGAGAATTTGCTTGCTTAACTGGAATTTTTAAAATGCATATTCTACACTGATTTTTTTTCAGATATTTGTTCGTGACTATTTATGTGTGTATATGTGAGTTTTTATTTTTTTAATTCAGTTAGATCTGCAGGTGGTCATACAGCAGCTTGTAAATAATATTAATTGTGAATTTTGGCAACAAAAATGATTCCCAAATAATAGTTATTGTTTTTCAATTAGTTCTGGGCCCAACACGCATCTAAAGCTGTTGGAAGCTGATTTTTTCCTCTGTGCTTGTGTCTTTTATGCCCCCACAGATTTCTGAATCGAGTAGTTATGGCTTTAAATGGAAAATTTCCTCCCTAATTTGTTGTGTTCTTTTAAAAATAAAAACTCCTAGTGATCTAGCTTGTGCTATCCATCAGGCTCAGCTACACAGATCTGGAGGCTATATCTCTCCGTTGTTTCTGTCATTAGTTTGGTTTTAGTTAATTTTCACTCCCAGATGTCTCTTGTGCCTGTTTTTTTTTCTGGTTAACAGGATATAAATTACCTTGATAGGCCAGAGCTGTTTGCTCTGTTTTACTTGTTTAATTTCTGGATACGTTTTACAGAGCCTGATCCCTCATCATCACAAAACAGCCTTTACAGGCTTACAATGCAGATTTCACTACAGTTATTTAGTGTCATGAAATATACACAACCGGCTGAAGAATCAGGCTTGTAGTCTGAGCGCCTTTCTCCTCTTTCATTGAAGGGGCACAAAGTCCTGCTCTGGCGAGGGCTGGATCCAGCTCCCGGACTGTGAGAAATGCGAAGGCTCTGGTGAGCGTGGCTGAAAGAACGGAGGTGTGGGTTACTGTTACAACAGACGACTCCTTCTTGCTAGATCAGAATGTTTTCTTCAGAAAACAATGCTAAGCTGCATCATGTTTAGTATCTCCTTTCCATGAAAGGCAAGGGTTTTGGCTTTACTCATTATCAGTGAAAGGTGCTGTACAGCAGCGTCAGTGGACCTGCAGTAGGGTGGCTGCCAATCAAATCATTTCTGTGCTGCATCATCTTCTGCTGAATCACTTCTGGTCCTCAGGTTTCCCCCGGAGGGAGTGGAGGTTGTGCCAGGGTCCAGGTAGCTCGTCCAGGTTTTTCCCTGGAGGGGGTTCAGAAGAAGAGTGGTTGGGGTGCAGTAGTATCGATTATGCCGTGGGCGACTTGAGCAGATCCCCACAGCACTTCTTCAGGTGCCTTTGCATATGAATGCTTCGCTGCTGGATTATATAAAGCACTGCAGCAACCGAATACTTCCTGCTGGTTTTCCAAAGAACTGCTGCAGGGATACTCACGCATTGCACACAAGGATCCCAGGGCACCTGGTACTTTTCTCTGGAGGCTTTGAAAACTTAAAGGGATGGGATACAGTCATCTTGGAAAAAGCCTGGGAACTGGTCCTCAGGTGCTAAATTTGAGTGGTCTGGATAGCCCCTGCCCTGTTCTGTACTACTGTTTCCCCGTTGGCAGCCCAGGGCTAATGAACATTCAACTATAGGCAGTCAAAAGGAATAGAAATGCTTCTAAAATTTTCCAAAGCTTACAAAAATATGCAGAGTCATTATTACTTCTCCTCTAACCACAAAGGCACTGATCTGGGGGCCTGCTCCTTGCAGTTAGCATCTCCAGACAGCTCTAGGTGGGACAAGTCAACTTACAGCAACATTTCCTTCACTTAGGGACCAGCTGAAGGTCCTTCTTGGACACCTTCTTCCTGCTGACCAGCTCAGCTGAACAGAGGCTGAGAAAAGCAGTTCCAGAGCAACTTAGGCACGTACCAATGGTTGTCACTGAGGTTGCATACTGTTACTCAGCCTTGCATTGTCAAACGCGCTGTTTTTTGTTTTAGGCTAGTCAGCTGAGGTCTTGAGCTCATGCTGATCAAGGATCGTGAAGGAGACTGTGCAGCAAGTCAGTGAGATTTGCATGCTGGAACTCACTCGTGCTTTGAGAGCCTGCCAAAAGCAATGTTTCAGAGGGCATGTATAACACTGCCAAAATCAAGCTGATGAATGGCTGTATCATTGAATTTGGATGCAGAATGAGGGTCAAGTTCAGAACAGTCTAGCAGTAGGCTATTCACACAATCTAAGCAGGATGGGACCAGGGCGTTTTGTAATCAGCGCTTATTAAAAACAAGTTGTTTAGCTCTGTTTTATTCTAAAGTGCAGTAGAGGGAGGGCAGAAAGGAACTGAGTCTAGAAGGTAGATGACACGGCAAGTTTAGGGCCATACACTGCCAGGCTTATCTGAGCATTTAGGAATTCCCTCTAGTTAGGCACAGTAAAACAAAGAAGGCAAATGCTGATAGTCTCTGCTGGAACCTGTACACATCCAGGTGTTGGTTCTGTAACACTGGTGTTCACTCTTGTCTTCCAGGAATATAGTTGCTCATGTTTAATATTAATTCAAAACACGGGAGTAAGTCTGTAGATGAAATACTGCATGCTGTTTTTCCTGAAGATGAGAGGAGTTTGAATTTAAATTATGAAGCGCAGTTCTGAAAGCATACAGCCTTGCATTTCATTTTTCTTATTGAAGAATTTTTTCTCCGTGGGTAGCAGGCAGGCAAAGAAAAACACACATCAGGTGCAGGAGGTGTCAGGTCTTGGTTGAAGACCCTCCCCTCTTAGCTTTTGCTTTTCTATTTCATTTACATTGTTCTCTTCAGCCAGTGGGTTCTTTCCTGTTGCTTTTCACTGAAAGAAATTTTTTATGGCAAGTTACTTTGGGCTCAAGCCAGTTTTAACCAGTTTTATAGTCAAAGATCCATGTGACCAGGAGAGATATCACAGTAATTCAAGTCCACCATGACGGCTACTGAGAAGAAAACTAAGAGCTTACCTAAGAGATAATACTGCCTAAAATAGCTGCCAACCATACTACTGCTAATTCCTATTGCCTTATGAGGAGTGCAATATCATTTCTAACACACACAAAGGGCAGTGCGTGTAGGTATATTTGGAACGTCAGGGACAATTTAATTAAAACAATTGAATATATTGTGGATACATTGTACTATGATTTTTGTGACCTCGGTGGTGTCCTTTCTTATACATCAGTCATAAGCTCTTGGAGTGATGGCTAGCCAGTCCAAGTCCACAGAGAAAAGGGCCAGTCCTTGGTGTGACACCATCTCCAGATAATGACATAACCAACAGATGACTAAGAAAACCACTTAATGTAAATTAGTTGTTTGTAAACAGAAAACTCATGTGAGAGCTCATGATGCACATGGCTTAATGGAAAACAAATACAATAAGGGAACAGCAAGCATGTAATTAAATGGAGCTTAGAGCTGAGGCTATCTATCCCATATAATCTGTATAGTGTTGCCATAATATCTAGTGATGGACAAATCCACCCCATTGGACCTGGACGTACTGGTTTAACAGATATTAGTTGGTTCTAGAGCTGTGCTTATATTACTAAATGCCTGATACAAGGTGAATTAAATCTCATGGCAGAACACTACATTTGAAACATTAGCTAAGCTTTACAGACTCAAATGATTGCAGAGCTGTTCCAAATCATGAGTGATGATTTATACCGATCTTTTTATTAATTTATTACCTGCTTCTAAATTGGAGAGTTGCTTTTCACGTAAAATGTGTCAGTTAAAAGAAGAACTGAACTCCAGGAAGACAGAGGACCTTGATTCAACAGAGCAAAGAAGGTAATAAGGATTGAAGAGTTTTTGAATGACGTATTGGTTTGCAGTTTGAATTCAGCTCCAGCAGAAATCTTGCCAAGATGCCCAATTCTCTTTCCATGCTTCTGTCTGGACAGCAGATCTGGTAGCTGGCTGTTTTGTTCAGTGAACAGTCAGATTTTGAACCATCTACTAAATAGTTATCAGCTTCTCCCTCTTCCACCCACATTTCAGTTATCTTTAAGGTCAGAGCTAGAGCGGGGCTGCGCCCATAAGGAGTTTGTCTTTAGCTGTGCTCTTCTGCCCAGCTCCTGCTCAGATGCCTCATTCTGTGCTCCAGGGCTGGACCACAAACACCTCATCTCTGGTCAAGGACTTCACTATGTCTCGAGGATTCCTCCTCTTCTTCACTGCCACCAGCCATCAGTCATGTGGGCCTGGGCTAAAAGTGTTGGCTGCTTTGTTCTCTGGTCTCCTCGTGCTTCCTCACGTTCTACCAAACACCCCCTGCCCGCACGGTGAGGGTTAAACCTGGCTGGTACCAATTCCTGCAGCGTGCCTTTGTCTGTCTACAAGTGCTGATGAACTGCGGTGGCTCTCCAAATATCCCTGCAAACAAACAGCAGCAATTCAAATGTTTGCAGAAAAACAATGGAAAGGACTGAGCTTGGCTGAGCAGGATCATCTGTCTGCTTAATACTCTGCAAATACCGGAGAGGACCTTTCTCCATCGTTTTCTCAGCTAATTTCCAGCTATATACTTAACTGCATACCTAATTGATCACCCACTGTCAATGCCTATGATCAAAAAATACGATAGTCTCTGGAGAGAAGTGTGTTTCATTCTCCTGGGCAAACTGAAGGTGACAGTACTGCAAAGGCTGGAGGGTGGAGGTGAGCCTTCCTAGAAGGGAGGAAGGAGAGGTGGCTATAGTTTCATTAGAGAAAGAGGTCACGTTTTCAAAGGTCAGATCCTTCAGCTTACATTTCCTAGGTACAATCCGACCAGTGCTTTGAAGTGCATTGCTGCTCTAGCTGTAAATAAACTTGAATTTTGGCCAGTTTATGAAGCAGCACTCAACACTATAGCTCACATGGCATCTGCTCTTTAGAGACTCCTAAAAAGCAAATTTATACCAAGGCATGTTGCCTTACAACTGGTGTCAGATTCTTGTAGAATCAAAGATTGGAAATTAACATCTCAGCAATGGTGAAAACTGTTTTGTGTTTGGAGAGCAGGAAATTAAATGGCTAGTCTGAGTCAATTTTTCCTGCTTCAGCTGTGCAGCAGTGCTAAAAACAGACAAAAACACCAACAGCTTGCCTGCTTTTATGAATTCAGGTTGCCCTAGTTTATATGGATGTACATGCATGTGCGTACGTATATGCAGTTGCTCTGGATGAATGGAAAAAAGAGCTCCACCTAAAAAAACCTGTCTTATATTTTGTGGCTGTTACAGGCTAGGAGGGACACTGGCAGAGGCTGGTTAGTGCAACTGCAAAAAATGTTGCTCCGAAATCAGAAAAAAAGGACTGTCATGCTTTTGGAGTAGCCAGCTGTTCCTTATGAATAGGGCATCTGCGGGGAGTGAGCAGTGCTGCTGGACACGGAGTACAGCCATAAATGCTGTGTATAGACGGTGTAGAAGAAGACCCGCATGGCTAGGCTTGCCTTTGCCGTATTAGGCAGGTGGCCCTTGGTGTAGTCTAAAGGAGTAAACCAGCTCAGTGGACTTTTTAATAGAATTTATCGTAATGAATAATAAAGTAAACATAAACTGAAGCAAGCATGCTACTTAGTTTATTTACAAAACTAATACAAATGCAAAAAATACAGTAATCAAATTATGTTCTCCAGTAAGAATGAATCAATAGATTAATAGCTTCAAAGTGCTTCTGTACTAAATTAGCACAATAAGCAATCAAATCAGATGATGAGGCTGTCACTTTCACTCTCAGTCCTTGTCACTAACGAAGTTGTGCTAAGTGAGTCAGAGGAAGATTTGTTGGCTTTCAGACCAAAAACATCGGGCATCCTACCCAAAACACTGCTTTCACTTGGCTGGGCAGGAGCACAGGTCTTGCCACGTGTTTGACTGGGACTTAAACCCTTACCAAGCAAGAATGACAGAGGTGAGTAATATTGCTCTTTCAACCTAAGCTATGTGCAGCTATCCAGGTACAAACAATAACTCTTCACGTAACATTTCTTACAGTCTTGGGGCTGTTTCGGGGTGGTGGGTGTCATTACCCGTTCCCCTGCCCATGCGCACACTTTGTAGGAGAGCAGATCTACCCGCTTAACACAGACGGGTTCGCTAAGTAATGCCTGATGGCAGCTCTTGAACAGCTTTCGACTTCATCAGAACTTCCTGACTAACTCAGTGGAAGGCTGGTATTTATTTTTATGAAACTGCGAAAGGTGTTTATCCCTGAGCTGTACACAAACGGTCATTTGTAACCGGGGGAGGAGGGTGCCAGGGGGAAGAGAGAAAATACTGAAACTGAAGTCAGCCTAGCAGACGAGTGGTTCAGCGAGGAGCCAGCGGTTGTGCCTGCAAGCCAGGCGAGTGCCTGCTGGCCCGGGACAGACCATGCCCAGGAGCTGGGCAAGTGCCCACTGGCCCCAGCTGAACCACGCTGAGCCCCTGGAGCAGAGCTGCTCGGGCACTGCTTGATTGACTGCTGCTGACACACAAATTAATGGGAGGCAATATGGGGAAAAGTAAGCAGGGATGGAGAAGGTACTCCTCAACAACACCCAGGAAAATACGGGCTAGGTGAGGCTGCGCTTTCTGATGACCGCAGTGTTCCCTTTCTGAATCAAAGCCGAACCCCAGTGAGTGCTGGGGATAAGAAGGGCTGGATTTATCCTGCATAGAGATATGCTGAGAATAAAAGTCTCTGGATATTTCTCTCTCTCACTAAAATATCCTACTAGGACAGTTCAAAGGCAGATACTAGTCAGCTTTATCAAAAGAAAGAGCTTTCAACCCATCTGAGAGCAACAATGTGCTGCCCAAGGAATATGAAGATAAGCTACTATAATTTCATGCTGTGTTATTTTATTCCGTAAGACAAACTATTACTTGCTTTCACAAATTTATAACAGTGACCGTACAAATTATGGTTTGATGTCACAGGCAGTCTCACGGTTTAGCTAGTAGGAGAGAGAAAAAGGTAATTGCAAAATGTACAATGACAATAAAACAGCAGAGCTAGGTGGTTATGTTAGCAATTATTCCTGATGTGTGAATGCTTCCACTATATCTAATTTTCATGACAAAAATTTCTTTTAAAGAAAAGTCCTTCCCGGCATTCTAATAAGGGCCAGAGGAAATGGATGGTGAACCTCGTGGTGAGTTGAGTGAGCAGCATGAACGACAGGTAGCGGGGAAGTTAGCTGAGATGTCGCTTGTTGCTCTCTGATGGCTTCAGGGAGAGCATGTCAGTCGAGGATCGACTCTGAAGAGAGCAGGCATCAGCCTGGCTGTCATTGCTGGGCAAGTAACTGGAGTGTTTGCGGTCTCTCTGGATATGCAGTGAAGAGACAATGCAAGAAAGCAGTTCACCGTCACTCCTCTGAGCAGATCACCGTAAGCAACAGCCAGAAATTTCTAGCAGGTGGTGAGAGGAAAGTCCCCGCAGCAAGCCTGTGTGGGTGGCTAGCAGGAGCGCAGGGGTCTGCTCCTTTTCTGATACGTTGGCAGGACACTGAAGATGACCTCTCTGGGAGGATGGCATTGACTTTAGTAACTCTTCTAAGTGTGGATGAACCAACAGAAAAAGAGTTTGTGGGACAAAATAAAACCCTCTACGGCATTCTGACATGTTGCAGTAGGTGCTTGTTTAACATTGCTAGCAATACTGTTGTTAAAATAAATATTTGTTGCTAAGATACCCTGCTGGTTCAATAGCCTTGAAATCTAGTTTGTGTCATTAGACTGGAGGTGCAGATATTTTACAGATATGTCATTACAGCCATTGGAGACAGACCAAAGAGGCAGGGAGGGAACTCCTCAAACACTAATAAGAAATAAGCCAGTTACAAGCAGCAGCTCTGACCTGGAGGGCAAAGATATCCTTGGAAGACAAGCAGCTTGCTGAGTGTGAGCAAGAGAGAAGAGCGAGCAGGAAAACGGTGGTAAAAGAGGAGGGAGAAAAGCAGCAGGATGGGCCACAAGGGAAGAGGGGAGTGTGCTGCCTGAGAAATGCCACCGCAGCGGCAGAGCTGTTGGCTTGGGCTGTGTTCACATCAGCCGGTGAGGAGGAGCAGCAGAGGCAGACCTTGGAGACCGAGGTGTGGTCTTCTGACACCAAGGATCCGTCATGCTTACTACACAAATTTCTGGGGTTTTACTTGAGTCTGGCTCTGGACTTGTCCCATGAGCTGAGGTCCAGTCAGTGGCTGGACTATAGCACCATAGATCTACTCCTGTGGTGTCTCTCCTGAGTTAGTCCTGCCCAAGCACAGACAAGCACCCAAAGATATCTAATTTAGGTCAGCGCAAGCCTACTTTTTAGGCCTCTAGCCCATGGTGTAGAAATATTTATTCCAGCCTTCCTAAAGCAAATTCTCTGTACCATTAAGAGAGGGAAAGAGGCGTCCCTGGAAACTTACAGATACAAATTCAGCATCTTGGACTGAGCAACTCTTTCTCCATTGACAATTTAAGAAATGAGTAGGAAATGCTGGATGACTCATTCCACCAGAGGTACTGCTTTTCTGAGGAGGAACAGCAGCTTTTTAAAGAAAAGGCAGTGGCAGTAGCGCATCTTTTTCTTCATCTGCCTCTCCCTGCCATCTCACCATGTAACAAGACTAGGCGGCAGAAAATGCGCCTAGAGTGCGAGCAGCCTTGGCTCCGTGCTTTCTGCAGCCTGAGAAGATCTGGTTTGGTCTGACAGAAGACTATGCCAGCCTCAGCATGGAGGGGAGCCAGGGAGGGAGTGTGAGGAACCCTCTGTTTCTCCTGTTGGCAGGGGACCCCTCTGCAATCATTAATGGGGCTTAGCTCCCAAGCCTCCTGGGGCTCAGCAGGAAAGCTAGCAAGAGGGAGTCTGAGTCACATCTGGGAGGTAGCAGGAGGCTCTGCTCCTTGCAATATGTCAGTAACAACACAAGTAGTCACCGAGTAGGATCCAGGGTGTTTTGGGACAAAACAGCGACTGCCTCTTCTTGGAGGCTGACTGAAGCCATTTTCCTCTTGCCTCTTCTGCTTCTGGCTCCATCACCCTCACCTTCCAGCCAGAGAGAGGTCGGGGTAAGCAGGGAGGTTCTTTGCGTTTTTAGGTGTCTACCAGAACAGGTCCCAGGGGTGCACTGTACCCTGCCCACACAGGCGGGCACCAGAAAGGTCCCAGTCTGCAGATTTCCTTACCAGCAAACACATGAAAGCTTGAAAAACATCACCCCTCTCTTGCTAGAGACTGAGTCAAAAGGGAAAGCACCAGGGCTGGATCCTGCTCTCAAACACAGAAATCCTGGGGCAATGCTGGCACACAAGAGAAATCTCCCACATATTCCCCCTATTTCTTGGGGCTTTAGCAGCTGCTATCTTATTAACATTTATATTTCTCAGTTCAGTTCATACCATTTCATTACAAAGGGCTTTGCCAGATGGTAACCCAACCCTCGCTGTAGCAGTTGAAGATGTTCTTGCCTCCAGCTGCCTGCTCTGCCCCTGTGTTCAAAGTTGCAACCTTGTAAAGGTCAGCAGAAGAGGACGTGCACCCAGCTGCGTCTGCTCCCATTCACCGTCCCGCACGTTGAGGCCTTCAGCTAATGCTGTGGGCCATGATTTGGAGCAACCAAGGGACAGGTGGAATTTCCTTCTCCTCACATTGCTAAGACGGCAATAACCTCTGCAGCTGGGGGTGAGTGGTGGCTGGAGCTGGTTACATATCAAAGAAGTAGCTCAAGCTTCTCAAAGCTCGTGTGTGGCAGTCACAAGCTGTGCTGGTCCTGGAAGGACTTTACTTGTATAGAAATATAGGTACACTGGTTTGAACAAAACGATTCACGCTTGGGTGTGTCGCTGTATCACAGTTCCCGCTCTTTGCCCTCCTAAAGAAAGCAAAGTTGTATTTTATGAGCAAGCAAACTGTCCCAGCAAACGGTAACTCTTGCCAGTATAGCTGGATCTGCACCAGAGGCTTCTGCTGACACAGCTAAGACAATCAAGGATTATTCTTCTTCTCCTTCCTATCAACACACCAGGCTGGAAAATATCTGTTGTAGAGACTGGAATAAAAGCAATCACAATAGTTTGTCTTTTCTGCGGTGCTCCAATTTAAACAAGGTCATACAGGCAGCATCCGTGGGTGCAGTTTTACTGCTGAGATCAATTTCAGTGCCCTGCAGAATTCGACTAGTGGTAATGTAGTGCAGCTGGCCAGGCTCTGTCTGCACAGCTCTCGGCTTTGGTGGTTGGAGCCACCAGGATGTTCACGTGAGAGCAGAAATCTGCCAGCGATGCCCCGCAGCCAGCCTCTGGAAACAAAATATTGGGACAGCACATGAAGAAGAGGAGCTTACAGTTACATCTAGCTGCTGTGCTGTCTGCTTGTATAACCATTTTTTACTTATAGAGAAGCGATTCTGGCAGAGTATAAATATTGCCATAACGGTTCTGAGAATGGTGTTGAAGGAGAAACGTGTGGATTAGCAGGGATGGCTGGTGATGCACTTCTGTCACCTTTTTGCAGGGTGAGAGAAATATTCTTGTCCTAGGAAATGGAAGTCCTCCATCCTTTTCCTTGTCCTTGTTGTTTAATAATGAGAGTGGTGAACCATAAGGTGTCCTCTGCAGTCTTCAGACCAAGAAGCTGTGGACAAATAACTGAATTCATTAAAGCCAAGCAGGTAAAATCTTGATCCTACTGACCTCAGTGGGGCATGTATTTTACTTTATGTGCACAAACTTGCCCATGTGTATAAAGTTTTTTCATACTGTGTTCTGCTGTTGTGTAATAGTTAAATTATTTCCCAGTATTAATGTTCAACATAGATTTTTTTCCCGGTTTTAATGTAGAGTTAATGGATTCCAGTTCTGCCCTGAGTTTCTGGTAACTGAACCGTACTTCCTTTGCAGACGGGTGATGTATGGCGACGTTATTATCTGAACCTGGGAACAGGAGACAAAGAACCCGAAGTGTCGTTGCCTACCACTCCTGCAGCCATTTAAAGCAGCCAGCAGTACGTGTAACACTCTGCCATTCTCCACCAGTGATAGTCTGTCCTCACCTTTCAGTGGTGTGAAGACCAACCCATTTTGCTGACCAGTGAAGGACGGATGATACCCATTTTCCTATCTTGCCTCTCCTAATAACTCCTCAGTAGCCTTGGGCATTTCACTTCTTGTCCCTCCCCTTTTTCTCATATTTATAAACCAGGCATAATATTTATACACACTTTTGGCTGTTACGCTGACTATTAATGACAGTTCATGCACTGCTCGGGAAATTAGTATATTGCACAAGTACTAAGTGTAATTGAATTATTGAATATTCAGAATTATTTGACTCTATAGGCTATTTTTAGCTCTCATTTCTTTGTACAGAAAACACATCTATTTCTTTCAGTCTACAAAAGACTGTTAAATGGCAAAAGGTATATATGCCTTGAAACTGGCTGCTACAGAAATATGAGACTCTCTAGATGCTTGGAAACCAAAGAAATATTTGCACCATTTTCTATACCCACTAGTGCACCTTCTTTCTTCCCTGTCACCTCACTTCCTTTCTTAGCATTGCATGGTGCCGTTTTCCCACCAGTTGCTACATTAAACCTACCTAGAGGTTCTGCCCATTTGGCAACAGTTTGGTTTTAAGTCCTTTTGTCCCTTAAATATAGTAATGATAATAATAAAAAGTAATAAAATCCTGCCTTGGAGGCCATAGCTCTTGAGCAAGCCGTTCTCCTTAACGCCTACTCATGCTGCAGAGATCCTTGGGAAAATGCATCCCTCCAGGACCCCCACCCACCGCCCTCTGGTTTTAAGATTAACCTGTCCCAAATCTTACATTCAAAACTCATTTCATTTACTTTCAAAACTCATTTCATTTCTGTCTTCTGATCTCATGCTAATTTGTTCATATCTTTTCAAGTTTTAGACTAAGGAAAATGAATTCTGGATTATTAACAACTTATGACTGAAAATCATTGAGGGTTTGGCTGAACGCTATGTGCATGGCTCAGATAAAGAATTTCTGTGTCATCAGATCTGAGTCAGTCATGGTTCAGCTGAATGGAGGTTGCTTGGTCTCTGGCTGTCTTCACCAACTCACAACATGGATCATGTGTGTGTGTGCATGTGTGTGAGCATGTGCTGGTGGCAACAGGCAGAAAGCTGCACGTCACCCATTTTGTGCTGACCTACCCCCTCAGAACACTGAGAAAAAACAGTGCCCATGCTGTGGGGACAGGGGGTACTGTGGGGACCACCACTAAAGAACCTGTATTTGCTCATTGAGTAGGTTATTGTCATTAGTATGCTGCTTCTATCTGATGTATGCTGGGTTGTTTTCATGCTCTAGAGGAGAGCGACTCTTGCTCTGTGGAGAATTCAGAAGGACCTCGTTCCCCATGTCCACAGTGGTCAGGCAGAATAGGGTCCTAATATTTGTAGCCAGCTAAAAAAACCAATCATACTCCAAAAGCCATAGTGAGGATTTAAGGAAATGGATGAGAGCTGTGTGTTCTGCCGCTCCTCTTTATGACCAGATAGGATCAATGTTCAGACAACAAAAGGTTATAATAAGTTTCTCTACTCAATATTTCTCTTCTACAGACAGTTTTGGTGAGTCTACAGAGACTAACTCAAGAAACGCTCATAATTTCTCAAATTCTCGAATCTGTGCACTGTCAGTAACTCTGTTGATGGAGTACCGGGTGATAAAAGACTCAGTGAGGATTCTCTGCTACACAAATAGCACAGCTGCTGGAAATGAACCTAGGAAAAAGGGGACCAGTATGTCCATACTGGTGTGGAGAGAGGACCAGGAGACTTTTCAGACTGTCTCCTAACCCAGCAGTTGCCCTTGAGGTTGCCCTGCCTCATGTGAGGTATGATTCAGGATGCTGTAAAGCCTTCATTGCCTCAGGCAGTGTCTTTTTCTGGAGGAGCAGTAGGAAGAAAACACAAACGTAGTAAGTCATGAAGCAAGACAGAGCCATGAACTGGTTCTTCTGGCCTAGTACCTGAAGAGGAGGCCAGAGAGGCAGACCAAGATAAATGGCCATTGCTCTGACCTTGTCCTGATTCATGCACAAAGCCAAAAGTCAGCTGTTTTTCTGAGGAAAAAAATGGGAGCTGTACAATATTTTTTGTCCCAGGAAAGCCAAAATGCCTGGAAAAGGGTTTCTTCTCCCCATTGTGGGGGTGGCTCTGAGCAGGCTGAGAACGGTGAGGCTGGGGAGAGGAAAGACCTCTAACAGGCGGTTGATACGCTTTGAAATACTGCATATACGGCTTTTCCTGGGCAAGGTTAGGGGATTCGCTGAGGCCCTCCTGAGTACAGGGGGACATTGAAATGGAGCCTCTGGGGAGCGACGTGAGCTCTCTCCTGTGCTAAAGGAGATTAAGACTCGACAGGGACTTGCCTGAGTGGGAGGTAATTCCTTGTGCAATAAAAACAAGGTGTGGGTCTGCCTGTGCAAACTGGCGCCGGAGCAGATTGGGTGCAGCAGCGGAGACTGTGCTGACTGTGCTGGTGGTGGGGTCGAACGTGGGTTTGTGTGTGTGTGTATGGGCACGGTCCTGTGCTCTGTAAAGCTTAGGTCGTTGTGCTAAGGACGCCTGTGTCTGAAGAGGGGTCATTACACACTAAAGGTGAGGAACGGAGGTCAGCATGCAAGGCTTCTACTAAGGAAGCAGCAAGGGAAAGAGGAATCAGCTGCAGAAAGGGGCAACCCTACATGCAAGGAAAGGTGGTGTTTAGAAACTCATTGAGGCAGCTGTGTGTGGGAGCCCAAAACCAGGAAACCCTGCTGTGTAATACTGCATACCCACATAAATTACTATGGGATGGGAGGAGTGAGATCCTCATATCAGATAAATAGTGACAATTTGGGCGTAAAAAATGTGGAGAACTGATGGTAGACAGCATGGCTCTGTGCTAGTGAGGAGAAATGCATATAAAGGACAGGAACTAAATAGGATACAGATATAGCTGTATACCGTATCCACTAGCTACAGAAAAAAAATAATACTTTGAAAAAGCAAAGCTCCCTTCTTGCTGGGAGAAGAAAACCGAGCAAAAGGGCTTTCCACTGGAAAAGGAAGAGATAACATGTTCAGAAGAGGGTGTCTTCAGCAACACCTTGGTTTTTCTTTTGGTGTGACAGTTACTGTGTTGAGTCTTGAGGTATGAATTGTGCTACTGTAACACAAATAAGTAACTGTGTCTGAATAATTAAGCACATCTGAACAGAGAGGAAGGAGTACTAGAGACTGAAAAATGGGAAATTGTCATTTCACAGAGGAAAGGGGTTCAGTAAGAGTCAGAACGGCTCTTTGTATATTCCCAGCATGTCCACACAGCAGCTACAGCAGTAATTTAGTAATCGGTTAGAGTCAGGGTGCATTTGAGCTGTTACAAAATACATGGTTTGATTTGGTTCCGTACCACAGCTCTTCTGCTATTGCTGTTATGGTTTTCCATTAGTATATAATATTCTACGTAACTGTATTTTAATAGCACACTATGGGCAGCTCTGTACTCTGACGAAAAAACAGTATTTAAACAAAGAACTGTGGATTTTTAACACACTCATATTTTGTGACTGAGGTTATTGAATTTCTTATAGCACTCCAATAATTTTCTTCTGCAGTCACAGTGACCCTTCACTAATAGGCAGTGTAACAAGTTGCTCCATCATAATGTGGCCTCGTCTTCCAAAGTTTGAAAGTTGGCAGCTGAGAAGTAGAAATGGAGACAACATCAGGGACTTTCCCAGAGACTTCCTGAGGAGTCAGACATGAATTAATTACAACACGGGCAGAAACGTAGTGGCTATTGCTTCAGGATATAAACCAGAGAAGTGTCCATCAGGAAAGCGGATGTGATCTCAGATATAAAAATCTGAACTAGGACATTTGGACATTGACTGAGCCTGGAGAAAGAGCTCACAGGAGCACTTAATGCAAGCACAGATATCGATCCTCATGCCCGTGCTGGGGTAGGCTCACTCACTCTTTGACCTCAGCCCCAGCTTGAGTTCAGCATCATGCAGAGACAGATCCATGGGTCATTCCAGCCGGGGCATGCCATTCAGCCCACCTCCCAGACAGCTCTGAATTGTTTTCCAGCCCTGAGTGTGTAGAGGCTACAGGTGAAGAAAAATAAAGCTTTTTGTACCTGGTGTGCTGAGGGAGCTCGGAGGAGGAGCCCTCGGACTCGGGCTGCTCTGCCATCGCTGTGGCAGAACCGTGAGTCTGCTCCAGCTCCGGCACAGCCTGCCGATGCGAACGCCCAGCAACAAGGGTACAAAAACCTGTCATTAGCAGCTCTTAAACACAGCGGTTTGGGAGCAGCATAGGAAAGCACAAAACCTCTGATTGCAGGAAGCTGGGATAAAGTCCTAGCACCCTGGGAGAAATCGAAGCCCGTGTGCTAACATCCCCATTCTGAACAAGTCGCAGAGGCTTTCAGCCGCTGTGGTGATGTGTGGCCGAGTATGCCATTAATAGAGAGGGCATGACATCTCCCTGAAGTCACATCCCCGGACTGAGCATAACTAGGTGAGCATGTCATCTACAGTAAAGCAGGCTGCATGACTGCGTATCAGGATATGTTTCTGGATGACGCGGCCGTGGAAATGACCACCTGTCAGCTGTGCACATTTTGGGAACACAGCACAAGGTCTTCACCAGCTGGGAAGACACGTGACAGAACATCAAACTGCGTGGTGTTATAGACAGCCCGCCTGTAGCATGACTGAGAAGGGCTGCCCATACGCAAAACCAGTACCTTCAGCACGGGACCAGATTTGTATCAAGTCAGGTCATGCCCCATTTAAATTAAATTTTAACCAAATTTTTAGTTCTTCGTAAACTTGAACTTCTGTTTTATGTGGGTATGGTTATATTTTTGCTAGAGAGCAGTTGTCCCTTCTATATTCCTTGGGCTTTCCATTTTGTACTGATAATCCCAAAGCAAAATCTCATGAATGGCTTCTGAAAATAGCTCACAGAGTTGTGGTTTCCATCAGAGCAGTTGATTTTGCATTCCAGACTCGGTGAGCATCACATGAGCCAACGCAGGGGCTTGTCACAGCAGTACTCACAAGTTCCAAGTTGATTTGCCTGTCAGGCACCCATGTAAATGGCATCGTGTCTGTGATAAGCAACTCTGTCCTGATTATCCTCTCTTAAAAGCCTTACTACTTACTGATTACTTCAAGAGGAGCAGATAAGGGCCCTGTCATTTTACATTGTTTAATGCTTTCTATTACAAAAGACCTTAGTGACATTTCATGAGAAACTTTCGTACATTGAGTCTTGGGGGGGGGGCCTGAATTTGCAGCAGCGGCAAAGCCTTTTGGCAGGAAAAGGGGAATTCGGGTTAGGTTTGGGCTGATTAATTGTGCAAAAGTATATTGTCACCAAAAAAAGTCATAGCATTTACTTTTCATCGTTGGGAAAATCTTGCTTCCTTGCCAACATCAGCTTTCTGAGGATGGGCTGTGGCTGTAGCAAAACCGCTCACCTCACTCCTTTTGGGATGCCCCAGTAGCTCTGCTGAAGGGATCAGTGATGAGAAGACAAACAGGCCGGGGACCTTCCTTGTCCCTGTACAAAGACACATTTTTCGGAGCCCAGTACACAGCGGCAGGGCACCTTCTCTTCTGGGGCACCATGTGAAACACCAGTGTTCCCGCTCCTCCCCTCAGCTCCTCACTCCCCATGGCTGCTGCAGAGCCCCCCTATCTCCAGAAAGTAAGTCAGGAACAGGATGAGCATGGCAGTCCAGATTGTGTCCATTTCCCAGCACGGGGGGAACACTCAGGGCTCAGCTTAGTTGTCCAGGCATAACTGTCTTGTGCTATTTCCAATGATGTCCTCCTCTCTCCTGCAAATTTCTGTGGGGCTGAAAGAAAAGCAGCAGACCCACAAGCTTCTGGAGAGGCAGCTGGAGAGTAAATGGGACTCTGCAGAGTATTTAATACAGCACCAGATGTCTATGATTAAAGAACTGATTGAAACCCTCCTATTCATCTCCACTTGCAGGCACTTCAATATAGTTGTCCGCGGTATGGGTCTCTGCAGGTGGAGCAGACGTCTCAGGTCCTTTTGCTGTCACTGGAGAGCCAGTTAGTACCATTCAGTAGAACCAGGAGAGCTGTGAATGCACCAAACCTGGGGCATTTAGGGAAGCCTTCTAGACCCCATTGACTACAGTGGCAGGATAGGTAAGTGGCTCATAGGTAGACAGCTATTCTAGCAACACCTAAACTCAGGTGTCTGGGTCTGGAGCCAAGTCCCACCCTCTACGGCTGTGCCTGGGGTTCAAATCCTTTGCACGAAGACAGCAGATTGCTGTAGTTACATATAATTTTTCTTTATCGTTTTCCATTATATGGAAAAAACCCAGGGGAACTGCATTTAAAAAAAAAAAAGAGAGAAAGTTAAAACTTTATTTTAAGAAACAAGATACAAGTTTTGAAGTCAGACACTTGAAAATTCAAAGTGCTGTATGTAGTTACCCCTGCAACACTTATTTGTCACCTTGTGAATACATTGCAGTTTTCCAGATTTTATAGTATTATGTTTTCATATCCACCTCTCTCTTAATTTTGCATTTCAAATTACTTTCTTCCAATGTTTAATAATACATTATTAACATAAATATAAAAATACAAATACATTACAAATACCCCTATACAAAAGCTGTATTTATTTAGGTTGCATAGTCAAGCACTTGAAAGTTAGGAAATGCCAGATGTACACACTGCAAGCACAGCAAGATACATTCTCTATCCCAGAAATCTTCTGAATCAAATTAACACAAGATGAACCATCTGCTACAGGGATGGGAAGATAAAAATAATAGTGACCGGGACAAGTTACATAAATCAGATATGAGCACCAAGAGAAAATGAGTGATTGCCTTTATTTTCTTCTAAGTGGTTTCAGGAGACCTCTTGGCCCTGGTGCTGTTGACATTCCTGGAATAATATTCTCTATATTGTCCATATCCCTGGATCTTCTGAAATAGCATCATGAGAAACAGCGTGCCTGTGGGGGGTTCAGACATGCCTCCTCACATACCTTGACAGACACGTTCCTGGTGTTAGGAATTTATAGCATGAAGTGGGAGTTCCTTTAGCAAAAGCGCTGCAAGTAAAAATAATGGACATTTCATGTTACAGACCGTGATTCTGGGGTCCAGTGTAAGGATAGCCCACCCCGAGCCCACCGCCCCGCAAGGCCAGTGGCTTGCAGTGCAGATCCTGCTGTGAGTGGCCTCACATTGCTGTGAGCCGATGCGTGCTCGGATTCATCTTCTTCACAATGACTTCATCTTCAGTGTTATTTTCAGGGGCAGATCTCTGAGCATGTGTGTGTGCACACAATAATGAATACTGTATGCGAAGTTGTGATCCCAGTCTTTGGATCTTTTGTAAGTACCTCCTGCTGTCTCTGGTGACAGAACACAACACTGACATTGCCTAGGACGCCACACGGGATACTTTAGGCATTGAGGACAGAGATAAGAGGATATAAATTAGGATTAGGTCCTCAATTCTTTCTCCTTATCAGTTGTTCCACTAGAATATTACCTCTAACACAATTCCTCTTCTATCCCCGATTTCTGTGTTTTTATACTCATGCACAAACATCTTGACAATGGGATGTAAGAACAGAGTGCTGTGATTACCCCTCCCTCTTGCTGGACTGGATGAATGCCATTCTTTTGCCCCAAATGCATCTTTCTCCAGCAGGCTCTCTAGAGCATCCCAGACTGGTTTGTGCTACAGGTTTCTGATGAAGGTACTAATGGAAAAGTAAACTACTGTGATTGCTGGGGAAGTCTTTCAAAAAACTGCCCAAATTACTAGTTCATCTATCCATCTACTAATTAAAGTTCCATATACGTGTCTTTACTGTGGGACCAAGGGGTATTTCCCAGCTTCTGGATCTGTGTGTGCCTTCTTCCCGCTTCCAGACCCGGGGCTGAGTCAAGACTTGGATATGCACCAGCCTCCTGCCTCCTCACCCCAAATTTCAAAAGCCTGCATGAGCTGGCCAGAGAGGAGCGGTGACACACTTTGCCTGCTCTTCTAACTGAGAGGAGAGTTGGTCTGCAGGGCTCACCACAGTGCCAGCCTGGCCTGTGCTACCTTAGCAGTACCCAGTCATGAGCACTTCATACTCTGCTGCAATCTGTTCTCAGTTTCTGGTGTGTCAGATGATTCATAGCACAGGAGAGAAGAATAACTAGATATAAACAGCAACTCTCACCATGCTCCTATTAATCATCTCAGAGTATTATTGTCCCACCACATTCCTCCCACTAGCTGATACCCCTCCAGAGTGTTCGTGTCCCATATGCTTGTGCAGCAAAGGGTGGCTAAACACACGCGAAGCCGTGTCCGAGTGCATTTGCAGTTCTCCCAGTAACCAGCGATTCTCCCTTTTGTTCCTCCTGGAATCTCAGCAATCCACTCCCCACCCACGCGCCCGCCATCTGCTTCGGGCTTTTTGGTGCCGTTGCTGTGCCCGTGTGAGAACAACTGCACACAGCTCATCCTCTGAGACATGTCAAATGTTGCTTTCTTTCCAGCCTAGAAGGAGGAACTGTGGGAAGGATAGGGAGATCTCCCCTTTCCTGGTTTCTGAGAGTTTTGAAAAAATATATTTTCTGCATTGATCACAACACAGAAATGATCTGGCTTACGAAATGCTCTTCTTCCCTCCTACACACGCTTTAAAACAGACCTCTTGCCCTGATATTTCTTTGGAGAATGCAGTCTATTGTAAGTACTCTTTGCTATTGTTAGTATGGATTGTTCTAGTGTTTCCTAAGTTTCCTCGTTCCAGTAGGAGGAGAAAAATACACCACTCCTCCGACCTTTTGAACTGCTTGCTTTTCTTAGCTATTGGCATAAGTCCATGTGCAAGATGTAAAAAGGGTGGAAGAATGTACCTGTGTGTTGGTTTGTGAAAGTGGGCTCAAGAGGGTGAGAGAATCACAGAATCATAGAATGTTAGGGTTTGGAAGGGACCTCTGGGGATCATCTAGTCCAACCCTCCTGCCGAGGCAGGGTCACCTACAGCAGGCTGCACAGTACCTTGTCAA
>Ga0181612_105210_pt1 | contig 27387 bp, 23 predicted proteins | sample HoacroProtozoa21_FD_119630 | JGI IMG/M metagenome (GOLD analysis project Ga0181612, IMG submission 119630) | Hoatzin crop microbial communities from Cojedes, Venezuel. Combined Assembly of Gp0051906, Gp0051904, Gp0051908
ATCCGGATGCGGGGGCCTCGGCTGACAGGGACAAAAGTATGGAGCCGTCTCCACATTGTCAAGGCTTTTCGCAGGAGGGATGCAAATAAATACGTAATCCGCAAATTTTTGCCCTTTTTCCAATTTTTTTTGGCGTGATTTTCACTTTCCAAAAATGATTTTGGAAATTTTCCCATTTCCAAAATCCGTCTTATGACCTGTAGAAACAAAAAAAAGGACGGCCGCGACGACCGTCCCCTGCATTATCTGCCCAGAGAAGGATTTTATACCAGCATCATCACTGCGAAAGAATACAGGAGGAATGCCTGGAAGGTCAGCCTGCCCTTGGTGGAAGCCCCTATCATGGCGTCAGTCTCATCCTTTCTTGCGAGCTTTCCCAGCTCCTTGGCCTTTGGAAGAGCCCTTCTTCCCCACTTTTCTATGATGTTCCCATCATTTATGTAGGTGGCACCGCCATTGGAGCGGTTGAAGGATATGACCGTCTTGTAGTCCGAGAAATATGCGCACGACAGCATCTGCTCCTTCAGTGATGCAGAACCTCCGATATCCGAGGAGGCCTTCTCTGGAGACGACGCCAGTATGAGCATGGGAGTGAACCCGTTGTCGGCGGCCCTTGAAAGAGTCTGGGCTATGGCGTCCCATTTCTGGGAGTCAAGCTTGGAAGGGTTGTATACGGATATTGCCAGCACCCTGTCCTTTATCGCGACGGAGTCGCAGTACTCCCCTTTCATGTTCCTTATAGACAGGTCAGGATGATACTTGGTATCAAGACTGTTCTGCTTCAGCCTCTCTTCGGTCCTGACGAAGGTCCACGTGGAGTCGGGAAGCCTGTCCAGTGTGAAGATCCCCTCCTGCCCGTTCTTCTGATAGATGTACGTCAGCACAGGTTGCTCTACCGCCTCGTCCGAGGCCGCGGAAAGCCTTGAAGAGTACTTGAACGGCGTGAATTCGACAAGTGGCACGTAGAGAAGCGAGTGTATGCAAAGCGCCAGGAGCGCTGCCGCCACAAGGAAGAAAGCCACGACCTTGTGCCCTTTGCCCTTTCCAATGGTCCTCCACGGAAGGAAGGCAATGGCGCACAGGGCAAGAAGCACTATGTTCTTAAGGAAGGTCTGAAGGTGACTCAGGTGCACCACTTCTCCGAAGCAGCCGCAGTCGAAGTCCGGATTGGCCCTCCAGATAAAGAACGTAAGTATGGTGAAAAGCACCGTCAGGGAAGACACCGCAATTGCCGCGGCCTTGCGGAACACCCCTGTTATGAGGGCGGCTCCGGTAAGCGCCTCAAGGAGCGCCATGAAAACGGCGATGAATCCAGCCCCTCCCAGCAGGAAGCGCAGGTGGAAGAACTTCAGGTACTCCTCCACCACGAGAGTGGCGCCTACGGGGTCTGCCAGCTTGAACACGCCGGCAAGAAAAAATACCAGCCCGATTATGACTGCGAAGAATCGTCTCATCTTGAGTAAAGTGGGAATTTCAGAAAAAGGACTCTACATATGCGCATCAACTACGCTTCGAACCTTGCGGAAGATTTCCGCGGCGGGAAGCATCCTACCCTCCGAATCCGAGCAGTCCACCCTTTCCATCAGAGGGTCCTCCCTGCACAGACGCAAGTACTCTTCCCTCACCTTTTCCTGGAAGCTTATGTCGGCCTCGTGAATGTCCTTCTCTCCGTGGAGATAGTCCCTGTCGGAGCCGCCACGGTTCTTCGAAAGAGACTCCCTTACGAACGACAGGGGCACGTCAAGGAATATGTTCACATCGGGACGGGGTATGTCGAACGCCTCGTACTCGGTCTCTATGATCCATTTTCTCAGGGCGTCGCGCTCGCTTTCATCAGTGGTCTTTGCGCACTGGTATGCGACATTCGAGTATACGTACCTGTCAAGGAGTATGGTGTTCTCATCCATGAGGCTCTCCTTCATGGAGGTGGAAGCGTCCCTTCTGTCCTCGGCATAGAGGAGGGCGACCAGCTGGGGATGCACCTGGCCAATGTCACCGAAATCACCCCTGAGGAACCTTCCTATGAGATCCCCGTAGACGGGCGCGTCATACCTTGGGAAGTGGATGTACTCGAGAGTCGGGCACTTTTCCTGGAGATAGCTCCTCAGCATCGAGACCTGCGTGGACTTCCCTGCCCCGTCAAGCCCTTCTACGACAATCAGCACGGCCTCCTAGTTGTTTGCCGGGCGGGTGTAGCCGTCTGCCTTGGCCTTGCGGGATATGTTTTCCACGCGGGCGTTGATATCGGGGTGCGAAGCGAAGAGCTGGTACATGGGCGAAGACTGGCTCGAGCCCTGAGCGGCTATCTTCTCGAATGCCATTGCAAGGGCCCATGGGTTCTTGCCCTTCTTTTTGAGGAACTCGTATCCGTACTCGTCAGCCTCGGTCTCCTGCTTGCGGGAGTGCTTGGCGTTCAGGACCTGCTGTCCAATGGCACCCATCATTCCGCTGGTGAGCACACTGGCCACGTTTCCTGTAGATCCTATGGCCTGCATTCCGGCAGAAGTGAGTATGGCGTTCTGCATACCCTTTTTCGAATGCTTGAGGGCCACATGGCCGATCTCATGGCCTATTACGCCAAGAATCTCGTCATCCGTCATGTAGTCCATTATTCCAGTGTACACCCTCACGCTGCCGTCAGCGCATGCAAAGGCGTTCATCTCGTTCTTGTAATACACCTGGAAGTTGAGCGGCAGCCCGTCCACGTCGTTGAGTCCAGCCGTCAGGCGGCGAAGGCGTATGGTGTAGTGGTCGTCCTCGGGAAGGACATAGCTCTGGGCGTCAAGCTTCTGGATGTACTGGTGGACGTAGTTCTGCACCTGGGCATCGGTGAGGGCCACAGCCTGGGCGGCCGTAGCGGCGCTCTGGAGAAGTCCTACCGTGCTGATTGAGCATGATGACAGCGAGCCAAGCAGAATGGCCGCCGAGGCGATTGCCGTTAATATCCTTTTCATTGTGCTTTTGGTTTTAGTCTTTTTCACTGTCCGCCACAAAAGGACGGATTTATGCAAATATAACCCTTTTCCCTGTATTTTCCTGCATTACCCCCCTGCAAAAAGTCCCGACCGTATTGGGGCCGGGACCTGTATTGCAAGAGAATGGATATCCTAGAACCTCCATCCGAATGTAGCGGTGACATTCCAGAGGCTGGACTTGAGCTCGCACTCGGGATAGATGTCCGTTCCGTAAGGATAGTAGTACTCCGTGGGAAGGAACTTTCCACGAACCGCGAGGTCGCAGAAGAACGAGCCCTTGGAAGAGTATCCGCCACCGAAGGAGATGATGTTGGTGTTGGCGCTGATGGATGACTTCGAACCATTGGTATTGGAGTACTCGGGGCTGGTCAGAAGGTTGTATCCCGCTCTCAGGGAAACCGAAGGGGTCACCCTGTACTCGGCGCCAAGCCTTACCTGGTGGGCTATTCCGGTGTAGTCGAGGATGTCGTTGTTTATCTCGGTGTAGTCGGAAGAGGCGTAGTCTCCACCCCTCTCCCTGAACTTCATGGTCGAGAAGTCTGTGAACTCATAGTCAGCACTTACAAGGAACTTGCCTCCAAAGGTGTAGGCGGCACCTACGTTGAAGCGCCAGGGAGTGCGCAGACGGTATCCGAACTCGTAGTCGCCGGAGCTTGCATAGCCATCGTAGGATGAGTCGGCGAACCTGGCCTCGGCCTCGCACCACTCGACTCCGTCAATGACGATGGATGAAGGGGTCTGCACTGCGGCACCGATCCTCAGAGAAGGTGTGGGAAGATAGATGACACCGATCTTTCCGTATATTCCGCTACCCTCCAGACGGGCTTCGTATGCATACTTGCCGGTACGGTAGTGGGTGTCATAGTAGTATACCATGTTGTCTTCGGTATCAGGGTCGATGGATGCATCTACGCTCTCTGCCATGTATGAATAGGTATTGTAGCTGAAGGTAAGCAGCCCGAGGTTCACTCCAAGATAGAGCTTGTCGTTGATGTTTCCACCCCAGTTGAGCACGAGGTCGTGCTTGTAGCCCCTTCTCTGGCGGATGAACTCCTGGTCCAGGGTGCGGGGGATTCCTATGCCGTCGGTGTAGAGGTTCTCTCCTGCCCCGATATATGCGGGGGTCCCGTCAGAGTAGGTGCCGTACTGGCCGATGAGGCCCGAGTTGTAGTCAACGCTCCAGTCGTCGCTGGAAAGCGAGGAAGCGGAGATGCGGTCAGCGGATGAGGCGAATGCTCCGGTCAGGGAGTTCTGGGTATTGTAGCCGTAGGCGTCGAAATAGTCGTTGTAGTTGGCTGTCGCATTGGACACCATTCCGAAGGAGAAGCTCTTAAGGCCGTATGTCCTTCCGGTCGACACATTCATGATTACACCTATGTTGGGAAGGGTGACGCGGGTCTGGGAAGCGTTGTTGGAGGAAGTCTCTCCGCCGCCGCTGAAGGTGGCCTTGGTCGTTGCGATGCTGACCGAAGGGGTGAGCGTGTACTGCGAGTATGAGTTCACTGCCGATCCGGCAGGGTTGATGCCGATGGAGCCGAGGTCTCCGCCCAGGGCGGTGAAGGCGTTACCCATGGCGGTCGTCCTAGCTGTGCCCTCGTATTCGTTTACGCTGAACTTGAGGGCGTCGTTCACATTCTGGGCGTTTATTGTCAAGGAGGCCACAGCTATCGCACTGGCAGCCGCCAGGATTCTCTTTGTGTTCATCTTTAAAATGGTAGTCTTGTTAATATGGTTGTATGTCTTCTTTCAAAAGGCGGCATTCAAGCCGCCCTTAAAATATATCGAAATAGTTTCCTATCTTCTTCCGCCGTGGGATGAGCCACCGCCTGAGTGTCCACCGCCTGAGTGTCCACCGCCTGAGTAGCCACCGCCTGAGTAGCCGCCACCGCGGGAGGAGCCTCCGCTATAGCCACCCATCGAACGGGATGAGCTGCCTGAGTAGGAGCGGCTGGTGGAACCGCTGGAACGGTAGGATGAAGAACCGCTTGAGCGGTAGGATCCACTGCCTGAGCGTACGGCCGAACCGCTGGAAGATGATCCCGAAGGAGCCGAGCGGCGGTAGGTGGAACCCGATGAGCGAACTGCGGCGCCGCTGCCATTTGAGTAGCCCCTTGAAGATACCGCTCCCGAAGGACGGCTCGAAGATGTTGTCCCGACTGAAGGACGGCGTGAAGCGCTGCCCATCGATGAGGAGGCCGCTGATGCGTGCCTTGAAGAGGTCGTTCCCCTTACGATGTTTCCGGAAGTCCTCGCTACGGGAGTGACTCCGCTAGCGGAACGACGGGTTACCGATCCCACACCGCGGGAAACGCCTCCCTTGGTTGCAACCATTGAGTTGCCGTTTACGCTCCTGCGAAGACGAGTCGACTGGGTGCCGAGGTCGCGACCGCCGTAGCGGTAGGGAGACCTTTCATGGCCGTTCCATCCCCAGCCGTGATGGGGACCGCCCCATCCGCCGTACCATGCGTAGTAGGGACTGTGCCATCCCCAGTAGCCACCCCAGCCATAGTATCCGGGATAGCCCCAGTAGCCTCCCCATCCCCAGTACCAGTCATAGTACCAAGGGTCGCAGTACCAGCTGTAGTAGCCGTAGTAGGGGCTGTACCAGGGGTCCCATGCCCATGAGCGGTACCACCAGCGTGAAGGACGGTAGAACCAGGGGTCCCACGCCCATGAATTGTAATACCAGGGGCTCGTCCAGCTGTCCCACGCATATGTGGGGGCCGTTCCGAGCCATATGTCAACCGAGGGCTCGCTCTGGATGGTCACAGTGGCCTTTCCAGTTGCGTCCTTCTGCAGCTTGTATGCCCCAGCCTTTCCGGAGGGGATGAACAGTGTATCTCCGTTGCTCTGCGTCAGGAGTATTCCCGAGCGCTTAGTTTCTTCTACCAGGTTTGCGACATTGCTCTGCGAAGTCGTTGCCGACTGCCTTGTCTGTGTCTTAGGCCGATAGTAGATTCCGTCCTGGAACTGCTGACCGTCCGTGGAGGTCGTCTGCTGGGCATTTGCCATGCCGCCTAGCATAAGCGAAAGGGCGATTGCCGAAGCGATTGTGATGTTCTTTTTCATATTTCGGATCTCCTATTGTAGTTTTAGTTGTCTTATATGCTGTTATTGATAATTTCCTTTTCCTGTCCCTGCTGCAAGTGCCACCTTTATATATAAAGACGTGCAAATGCCGATGTTGTTATTCCATAAGATGAATTTTAAGGTCTGTCTGTTGCATGCGGAGCCACATTTTTTTTAGTCCGCGCTCCCGTGCAGGAGTATTTATGCAGAAATTAATATTTATTCACATCTCTATTCAATCTTCTTTGCTACCCTTATTTGCAAATTGCGTTCCAAACACTGCGGATGTCACCCAATGCAATAAATTCCTTATCTTTGTGGGTAAAATTACGCAAAAAACATTTTTGGACAAAATTTCTTAAATCAAATGGCAGATCATATAACTAAGAGAGCAGAGAACTACTCGCAGTGGTACAATGACTTGGTAGTGAAGGCTGACCTCGCCGAGCAGTCACCCGTAAGGGGCTGCATGGTGATAAAGCCCTACGGATACGCAATCTGGGAGAAGATGCAGGGGATAATGGACGGCATGTTCAAAAAGACCGGTGTGCAGAACGCATACTTTCCCCTTTTCATACCCAAGTCCTTCTTCTCGAGGGAGGCCGAGCATGTTGCCGGGTTCGCCAAGGAGTGCGCCGTCGTGACGCACCACCGCCTTATGAACGACCCGGATGGGAACGGAGTCGTAGTCGACCCTTCCTCGCACCTTGAGGAGGAGCTTATCGTAAGGCCCACGTCAGAGACTATAATATGGAGCACGTACAAGAACTGGATAAAGTCATGGAGGGACCTTCCCCTTCTTTGCAACCAGTGGTGCAACGTGGTAAGGTGGGAGATGCGGACAAGGCTCTTCCTCCGTACCGCGGAGTTCCTATGGCAGGAGGGCCACACCGCCCACGCCACGGCCGAGGAGGCGCAGGCAAAGGCAGAGGAGATGGTAGGCGTATACGCCCGCTTCGCACGCGAAGTGATGGCGCTTCCCGTGATCGTCGGCCACAAGAGCCCCAACGAGAGGTTCGCAGGAGCCCTCGACACCCTCACCATCGAGGCGATGATGCAGGATGGAAAGGCTCTTCAGGCCGGAACGTCCCACTTCCTCGGGCAGAACTTCGCAAAGTCCTTCGACGTGCAGTTCGCCGACAAGGACGGAAGCCTCAAGTACGTCTGGGCCACTTCATGGGGAGTATCCACAAGGCTCATGGGAGCCCTGGTGATGGCACACGGAGACGACAACGGACTGGTTCTTCCTCCCGCCATAGCCCCCATCCAGATAGTCATGGTCCCCATCTACAAGGGAGACGAGGAAAGAAGCGCAGTGCTTGAGAAGATGGCATCCATAAAGGAAGGCCTCGAGGCTCTGGGGCACAGTGTCAGGATCGATGACCGTGACACCCTGCGTCCGGGATTCAAGTTCGCAGAGTGGGAGCTCAAGGGAGTTCCCGTACGCCTTGCAATGGGAGCCCGCGACCTGGCATCCGGCACCATCGAAGTGCACCGAAGGGACACTCTCCAAAAGGAGACAATGCCCATTGAAGGAATAGAAGGACATATCCACACCTTGCTTGACGACATTCAGAAGGGTATCTACGACAAGGCTCTCGCCTTCAGGGACTCCCGCGTCGAGAAGTGCGACTCCTGGGAAGAGTTCAAGGAAAAGATCCCTACCGGAAAATTCCTTCTCTGCCACTGGGACGGCACCACCGAGACCGAACAGAAGATAAAGGACGAGACAAAGGCTACGATCAGGTGCATCCCCGTGGACAGCTACGTCTGCGAAGAGGAGGGAAAGTGCATCTACACCGGCAAGCCTTCGTCAAAAAGGGTCGTATTTGCAATAAGCTACTAGTTTTACCTTTATATAATAATAGGAACAGCAATGAACATAAGAATAGTTCCTGCACTGGCGGCAGCCCTCACACTTTTCCAGGCCGCCTACGCCCAGACCGATGCCACTCAGGCCGCGAAGCAGGCTGCGCAGGCGATTGCCGACGCGCCGAAGATAAACGCGCCCACACCTGAACCGGAGCACTGGGAGAAGACCCTTGCGACCAACCTGTCATTCGCCCAGACTTCGTATACGAACTGGGCCAAGGGAGGCAACTCCAACGTTGCGATGAACGCCTACGTAGATGCCAACGCCAACTACGCCAAGGACCTCCTGAGCTGGAAGAACCGCCTTCAGCTCGACTACGGATTCCTGTACTCGGAGGACATCCCAATACTTCAGAAGAGCAAGGACAGGATGCTCCTGGAGAGCACCCTCGGATACAAGGCTACCGACAAGATAAACTATGCGGCGAAGTTCACATTCCTCAACCAGTTCGCAAACGGATACACCTACGGCACCCCTTCGGGAGAAGACCCCACGAGGGAGGACTGGCTCAACGCCCGCACCCTCAAGTCCGGATTCCTCTCCCCTGGAATCGTCACCCTGGGACTTGGTATCGACTGGATCCCCAACGCATGGCTGACCGTTAACTTCTCCCCCGTCACCGGAGGATTCACCATCGTGAGGATAGAGGAGCTGAGGCCCAACTACACCATGCCCCTGAAGAGCGAGTACAAGGACTACGCAGAGGATGACCTTCTACCCTCCTACTACAAGAGCGCAAGGTTCGAGTTCGGATGCCAGCTTACCGCAACCGCTAAGATGAAGGTGAACGACAACTTCGAGGCTTCGACCCAGGTGATCCTGTTCTCCAACTACCTCAAGAACCCCCAGAACATAAGGGTGAACTGGGACAACACGCTTTCCTGGAAGCTGGCCAAGTACTTCGCCCTCACCTTCACGACGAACCTCATCTACGATGACACCGTCCGCATAGTCGACGACAAGTACCCCGACGGGCACAGGGCCGTGCAGTTCCTGGAGGCGTTCCAGTTCGGCTTCACATACACCTTCACTTCAAAGAAGGGATAGCGTATGGATATGGTCTCTTCATTCAGGGACACCCTTTCGAGGCTTCGCCCGGAGGGGAAGGTCCTTGCCGCCGTGAGCGGAGGAAGGGACTCCATGGTCATGGCGTATCTGCTTTGGAAAAGCGGTACGCCTTTTTCAGTCATACACTGCAACTTCCACCTCCGGGGGGATGAGAGCGACAGGGACGAGAGGGCCGTCTCATCCTGGTGCGCTGGCAACGGGATAGAGATTCATACTGTCCACTTTGACACCGCTTCGTACGCCCAAAAGAACGGCGTGAGCATAGAAATGGCCGCAAGGGCCCTTCGCTACTCCGCCTTCAGGGAAAAGGCCATCGAAGGAGGGTTCGGGTGCGTCGCCGTAGCCCACAACCTCAATGACAATGCGGAGACCATCCTTCTGAACCTTTCCAGGGGTACGGGCATAAAGGGTCTTGCCGGGATAAGGGAGGACTCTTTCGTTCCAGCGCCGGGGCAGAAGAAGGCAAGGCTTATCCGTCCCATGCTGGGATTCTCAAGGGAGGAGATAACATCATTTGCAAAAGAGAATGGAATCCCCTGGGTGGACGACTCCACAAACGGGCAGACCATCTACAGGCGGAACCGAATCCGCCACGACGTAATTCCGGTACTTGAGGAGCTTAACCCATCGGTTCTCGAGGCCCTCTCAAGGACGGCGCGCAACATGCAAGAAGCAGGCGCCATCGTGGATGACTACGTAGAAGAATACGCCTCAGTGGTCTCAAGGCAGGGCGAAGACGGGACTCTTCTTATTGACATCCCGACGCTTCTTTCCTTCCCACACTGGGAGTACATCCTCCATTCACTCTTGGAGGAAACGCACCTGAGTCCGGACGCATTCGATGACATGAAGGACAGGATACGCTCCTTCTCATACTCGAAAAAGGGAACGGCAACACTTTCAGGACTCTCCTTCAGGGGCGAAAAGGCTACCGCATTCCTTGGGAGCGATATAATAGAAGTCATCCCTAACGGCCTTGACGCCAAAGGCGCACCCTTCTCTGCAAGGGTTGAAGGTCCGGGCGAATTCGAGGGGTTCTCGGTTGCCGTCATCAATGCTCCTGAAAAATTCACTCCCCCGCCCCCGGGACAGACCGCGTTTGACGCGGACAAGGTCCACTTCCCCTTTACCGTAAGGACATGGGAAAGCGGAGACTACCTCCATCCGATGGGCATGGGAGGAAGGAAGAAAAAGGTAAGCGACGCACTCTCCGACATGAAGGTCCCCTCGCACAGGAAGGCCCGCGAGATAGTACTTGAAAGGATACCCGCCGAAGGCGGAAGGGTTCTCTCCATCATTGGAAAAAGGGTCGACACTAGCGCAATGGTCACACCCACGACAAAGAGGATTCTGCTTATAACATTAGGCTAAAGGAAAGATACATGGACGCTACAAGGAACATACGGATAATGGGGATAGTAAACCTGACGGACGACTCCTTCTTCGAAGGCTCCCGTTCGCTGGGCAAGGGAATCGACGCCATCCTTGAAAAGATCGGGAAGATGACAGAGGATGGAGCCACGATGGTAGACATTGGAGCATGCTCGTCCCGCCCGGGGGCCTTCGCCATCGGAGCGGAAAAGGAATGGGAGAGGCTCGGGAAAGTGCTCCCCAAAATAAGGAAGGCATTCCCCGACATTGCAATTTCCATAGACACGGAATGGTCGGAAGTCGTGAGGAGGTGCTACGACTCCATAGGGAGCATAATCGCAAACGACGTATCGGGCCTAAGCGATCCAGATATGATGCATACCGTCATATCACTCAAGATCCCATACGTATACACTTTCACCGGAGACACCGATATGGATGGATACTTCAGGAATTTCTCCATAGACGCAAGAAAGGAGGGACTGGAGAACTGGATAATCGACCCCGGGTTCGGATTCGGGAAAAGCCTGAAGGAGAACTGGCGTACACTTCGCGCAATGGGGGTGCTCCGCCTCTTCCGAAAGCCCATCCTTGTCGGGCTGTCGCGAAAGAGCATGCTATACGCTCCGCTCGGGATAACCCCGGAAAACGCACTTTCAGCCACTGTCGCAGTGAATGTCCTGGCCCTTCAAAGAGGGGCCGACATCCTGAGGGTCCACGACATCGCCCAGGCAAAGGAAGCCATCTCCATCTACAGGATGTCCGAAGGCGAATTCCTCGTCAAGGACAGCTAGCGATACGGCACTACAGCCAACACAGCTAGAAATAAGCATAACATACTGAGTACTGATACGACAAAACAAAAAAAGACATCCCATGAACGAAATCCACCACCCGCTTCTTTGCATATCCCCACTTGACGGAAGGTACTCTTCCAAGACCGCTCCCCTTTCCGGCTGCTTCAGCGAAGCTGCCCTTCTAAGGTTCAGGGTGATGGTCGAGGCGAGGTATTTCCTGTCCCTTTGCAGGATACTTCCCCAGCTGAAGGACTTCCCCACCGAAGAGGGGGAAAAGATGATGACTTCGCTATATGAGGATTTCGGCCTTGAGGACGCCCTTGCCGTAAAGGATATCGAAAAGACCACCAACCATGACGTCAAGGCCGTCGAGTACTACATAAAGGGGAAAATGAAGCAGCACGGATATGAAAAGTGGATGGAATTCGTGCACTTCGGCCTTACCTCCCAGGACATAAACAACACCGCCTTCCCCCTCATGATAAAGGAAGGTGTGGGGATCGTATCGGAAAGGATCGATTCTGTCATAGGAAAGCTCTCATCGCTATCAAGGGAGTGGGCGGACGTCCCCATGCTCGCAAGGACCCACGGCCAGCCGGCATCCCCCACATTCTTCGGAAAGGAGGTCGGAGTGTTCGTGGAAAGGCTGAAGGCCCAGATGGATGTCCTCCGGGCAATACGCATCCACGCAAAGTTCGGAGGGGCCACCGGAGGAATGAACGCGATGAAGGCCGCCTACCCTGAAATAGACTGGAAAGACTTCTGCGACAAGTTCGTGGAGAGCCTTGGACTCGAGCGGTCATACCCCACCACACAGATAGACCACTACGACTCCCTGTCCCAGGTGTTCGACTGCCTGAGGAGGATAGGCACGATCCTAACCGACCTATGCCGCGACTTCTGGATGTACATATCCCTTGGATACCTCAGGCAGAGGGTCGTAAAAGGCGAGGTCGGCTCTTCGGCCATGCCGCACAAGGTCAATCCCATCGACTTCGAAAATGCCGAAGGGAACCTTCTCTATGCAGGGGCGATATATTCGTTCCTTTCAGGAAAGCTTCCCATATCAAGGCTGCAGAGGGACCTTACCGACTCCACCGTCATCCGTAACGCAGGCGTTCCGCTTGCCCATACGCTAATCGCACTTGAATCCCTGCTCAAGGGCCTTGGAAAGCTGGACCTCGGAAAGGAGGCAATCCAAAGGGATCTCGATGCGAACTGGGAAGTGATATCGGAAGGCATACAGACAATCCTTCGAAGGGAAGGCTACCCCAACCCATACGAGACCCTCAAGGCCCTGACCCGTACAGGCGGAGCAACGCCAAGGGATGCCATAGCCTCTTTCATCGAGGGCCTTGACGTGAGTGAAAGCGTCAAAGAAGAACTCAGAGGACTTTCTCCCGAAACATACACAGGATATCCGTGGAGCGAAGAAGCCTGAAGGGAAGGCTATCCAAGTCGTGAATAGTGCATTAGGAACTGCCCGAAGGGCGGTTTGCGGAGAATAATCTCCTATTCACCGCAAAATATGCGGAGAATATTTCGAAAAATACGGAGAATAATCGTATATTTACCGCAAAATCTGCGGATATTATGAAAATATACATTTGGCAGCAGGATAGCTGGCCGGCATTCACCTGGGACAAGGATGCAGTGGACATGCGTCTTGGAAAAGTGAGGCAGAAACAAGGGCATCTTATCGGACGCATCAGCGCCCTTGGATTCGAGGACAGGAGCAATTCTACACTTGAAGCGATGACACGCGAGATAATCAGCTCTTCCGCAATAGAAGGGGTAAGCCTCGATGTGGATTCCGTAAGAAGCTCACTTGCAAGACATCTCGGTCTTGAAAGAGAAGGTCTGAAGGAAAGCGATCACTTCACTGAAGGCATCGTCCAGATTGCCATCGATGCCGTAGGAAATTACAACAAGCCGCTCTCTGAAAGCAGGCTGTTTGGCTGGCACGCCGCCCTTTTTCCAAACGGAAGAAGCGGAATATATCCCATAACCGTTGGCGCATACCGCGTAGGAAAGGAGCCGATGCAGGTTGTATCCGGCGGATACGGAAGAGAGAAGGTCCACTATGAGGCGCCCGCATCCGATGACGTGCCGGGTATGATGCATGACCTCCTGAAATGGATAAATTCCACAGATGACACTGACAGCGTGCTCAAGGCCGCAATCGCCCACCTTTGGTTCATCAGCATCCACCCGTTCGACGATGGGAACGGTCGCATCGCCAGGACAATCACAGACATGCTCCTGGCGAGGTCAGATGGGATGTCCCAGAGATACTACAGCATGTCATCTTCGATAAACAGCATGAAATCGGAGTACTATGACGTTCTGGAGCGCACCCAGAAAGGGAGCCTTGAAATAACGGAATGGCTCCTTTGGTTCCTCAAATGTCTGGAGAATGCCATCGATTCAACCGAAGCCGAGATAGACAGGGTCATCGGGAAGGCGCTTTTCTGGAACCGGTGCCGGCATATACCTATGAACGAACGCCAGACAAAGATGGTAAACATGCTGTGTGACGGTTTCAAAGGCAAGCTCAAATCCTCCAAATGGGCAAAGATCTGCAAGTGTTCGGAAGATACGGCTCTTAGAGATATTTCGTACCTGGTTGACAAGGGAGTCCTGCGAAAGTCCGATGAAGGAGGACGAAGCACCAGCTACGAACTGCTATTGCTTTATCCCGAAACATACACAGGATATCCGTGGAGCGAAGAAGCCTGAAGGGAAGGCTATCCAAGTCGTGAATAGTGTCTGAGAGAAAGATACAAACAGGCTACTTGCGGAGAATAATCTCCTATTCACCGCAAAATATGCGGACATTATTCAAATACACTTTAGGCAGCAGGATGGCTGGCCGACATTCAACTGGGACAAGAATGCAGCAAATGCACATCCTGGGAAAGTCTGGCAGAAACACCCTAGACAGCAAGTAGCTGATACATAGCTTTATCAAATTTGGACACTGAAAATTTATACGCATCCAAAACACGTATCTCTTTGACAGTCGGCGTGTTGCTATCTAGGTAGCGGCGGAATCTTTATTCCGGAAGTTCTGGGAGAGGAATCTCCGTGTTTGCCATTTTATCAAAATCAGATTGAAATAATCTATCTTGAATAATTCGGTACTTCTCAAATTCGGTTTCCGCAAAATCTTTTGCAAATGCGGCTGACACACTTCCCGCATTTTTCAGAATGGCGTCATCACTCGCTTCAAGAATGATATCTATGCGTTTTGCCCAGTCCTCCATTGTCATTGGAATATGGCGTTTAGCCATACGCTCGGCAGTGTCCAGGACTGAGTTTACAAGTCTGCCCATATCTTCCAACTCTCCTTGTCTCAGATAGTTCTTTGCAATGCTTACATCCGTCTTGACAATCTTGCCATCGGGAGCATTCTCCCAGGTCGTTAGTCCCATGTGTTCCTTTTCCGAATTTGCCCTCTCGACAATCACCTCTGCTGCGGTGTGACCATGTACGGCATAGTGTATCTTGTTCTGGACTTTTTTGAAAAATAGGCGGGTTGTGGGAGCATCCCTATTGTAATCAATGGCAGTTGAATATATATCCGTAAGTTTTTGGTAAAAGCGCCTTTCGCTCAATCGTATTTCCCGTATTTCAGCGAGCAGATGCTCAAAATAATCATCTCCGATAAAAGAGCCGTTCTCCATCCTCTTTCTATCGATGACATAGCCTCTAATGGCGAATTGACGAATTACGGAAGTTGCCCATTGCCTAAACTGGGTTGCTCTAATGGAGTTTACGCGATAGCCAACAGAGATTATTGCGTCTAGGGAATAGAATTGTGTAGTATAGTTCTTGCCATCTTCGGCAGTGTGTGCAAATTTTGCACATACTCGATTTTGAAGAAGTTCTTCGCTCTTGAATATGTTTTTAAGATGTTTAGTAATAACGCTTCTATCAACGTCGAACAGTACCCCCATTGCCTTCTGCGTACACCATATATTTTCGTCTTTGTATATGACTTGCACTCCATCTTCCTTCCCGTCTGCTACGAACATTAGGAATTCTGCCGTACTATTTCTTATTTTTAAATCATTTTGCATATGGACTTTGTGTTTTTGCAAATATGGCAATTTGATTTTTGAGGGTTCAATATATCAATGGTTCATTAATTTTAGGAAGTCATAGGTCACTTGGCTAAAGGCCTATCTAACTTACTGACTAATACTTATTTGTTGCAAAATCAATGCAAATTAGCGACAATCAAGAAGTTGCAAGCGTTCTTCGCCAACAAGCATATAACCGCCAAAAGGATACTGCACCTTTTTCATGAGTCTCGTTCTTCGTAAGACACCAAGACAGTCTTGGTCACAAAAAATCATAGAGACGTGACGGGAATCCAGGCCAAAGCCTCTACTACTCCGGATCGAGGAAGACTTCTTCGCCAGGAGTGGCGAAGTTGAAGTTCTCCCTTGCGAACGTCTCGAGGGAGTCCCTGTCGTTTGATATCATGCGGATCCGGCGGTCCATCTGGTCGATCTCCTTCTGATAGAGTTCGATCTGACGCTCCTGCTGGCGTATCTCCACGCCCGCCTTGATCCACCTTACCACATTGTCCTGGGTCACGAAGCACATGAGTATGACAAAGGCGGCCGTTGCAAAAACGGCGTACCTAACAAAGGAGCTGTGCTCTCCGTTCCACATGTCCTTCAGCTTTCCCATTCAGATATGTTTTTGATGCATGCGTTAGTCAATCTCCACAAAAATAGCTAAATTTGAGAGATTTTGGAAATCAGACTACAATAAACACTAAAAATATTTTCTTATGAAACCTACACTCCTAGTTCTTGCAGCAGGTATGGGCAGCCGCTACGGCGGCCTGAAGCAGATGGACGGCGTCGGCCCGTCCGGTGAGACCATTATCGACTACTCCATCCACGATGCCGTCGAGGCCGGATTCGGGAAGGTCGTATATATCGTAAGGGAGTACTTCAAGGAGCAGATGGAAGCCACCGTGAAGGAGAAGTACAGGAATGTAAAGTGCGTAGACGGCACTCCCCTGGAGTTCGTATTCGTTACCCAGGAGCTGGACAAGATCCCTTCACGCTTCACCCTCAACCCCGAAAGGCAGAAACCCTGGGGAACTGCGCACGCAGTGCAGATGGCAGCCCAGGTAATCAAGGAGCCCTTTGCTGTCATCAACGGTGACGACTTCTACGGGAAGGAGAGCTTCCGCATCCTCGGCGACTGGCTTCGCGCCCACGAAGGAGGAAAGGGGGTATACTCGATCGTAGGGTTCGCCCTTGAAAATACGCTTTCCGAAAGCGGCGGAGTGTCCCGCGGAATCTGCACCTACGACAAGGACGGGAACCTGCAGGATATCGCCGAGTGCCTCAACATCCAGAGGGAGGCAGACGGAAAGGTCTACGGAGACAACTCCGTAAATGGAGACACCCACGTCACCCTTGACGGAAAGGCCCTCTGCTCGATGAACATGTGGGGATTCACACCCGACTACTTTGAAAAGAGCGCAGTGATTTTCGAGAAGTTCCTGGAAAAGAACATAAACGAGCTGAAGAAGGAGTACTACATCCCCTTCGCCGTTGACTGCATGATAAAGGAAGGCAACGGACGCTGCGAGGTGCTCTCGACTCCTTCCAAGTGGTTCGGCGTAACCTACAAGGAGGACAGGCCCGCAGTTGTCGCCAAGTTCAAGGAGCTTGCCGATACAGGCGTCTACCCCACTCCCCTTTACAAGTAGCCCCATCCCATGGCATTTTTCAGAAGGGGCTCAAGCGCCACCTACGACTACCTCCGCGGCTTCTCCTGGCACGTCCCGGGCATCGGTGGAATGTTCACCATGCTTGCCTGGCTGCTGGTAGGAGCCGTGGCGGGAAGCCTCGTATCCAGTGCGTTCATGCTGGTCTACAAGGATAGCGGCGACCTCATGATGCTGGTCCAGCTAATATCCTACCCCATAATGTTCATCCCGCCAATGATGGCGGCAAAGCATATCAGCAACCGCAACTGCATGTTCGCAGAAGGGGTGAAGCCCGACAGCGACAACTTCTCCCCCGTGGGAGGTGCCGCCCTCGCAGGGATATGCGTCGTAGGCACGCTCGCCCTTGCCTACGTCCTTGACATCGTAACGGCCATAATGCCTGAGATGCCACAGCGTCTTAGCGAGGTGATGAACCAGCTGGTAAGCGGAAATGTCTGGCTGAACTTCCTATGCGTCAGCATAATGGCACCGATTTTCGAGGAGTGGCTATGCAGGGGCACCATCCTCAAGGGCCTTCTCAACTACGAAAGGACGGCAAAGGACGGAAGGAAGGTGCGCGGAATAGCCCCCTGGGCCGCGATAGTGATATCGGCGGCATTCTTCGCCCTCATCCACATGAACATATGGCAGGCCCTGCCGGCCTTCCTGATCGGCATCGCGATGGGATATGTCTACTACAGGACGGGATCCCTGAAGCTTACGATGCTCATGCATTTCACGAACAACACCCTCGCCCTCATCCTGGGACAGATAGATGCGACATCCCAGGCGGATACAATCTACGAGATGATTCCCCACGGGCTGTACTGGGCAGGATTCGCCGTGGCAGCCTGCCTGCTGGTCCTTTCGTTCATGGCTGTAAGGAAGGTCACCCTGAAGAGCCCCCAGGGCAACTGCGACATCATACCGTTTGACGAGAGCGGCGAAATCCCTTCAATCTAATTTTAACCAGATGCGAAAGATTCTCATAGTATCGCTCGCAGCGCTCTTCCTATCTTGCCTTGGCGGGGTAACGCTCCATGCCTACCAGATAGACACCACCTCTTCACTAGGCAGGACAATTGTCGCATACGGAAACGTAGTCCGCTACATTCTGCATGAAAAGGGAATCAGGAACAAGGTGGACAAGAGCCTTGACGCCATTGACTGGGCCAATCCGCAGGACCCCTCATACATTGCCGACCCAGCCTGCAACTGGATGGTGCGCACCCGCATGATGCCGCAGACAACAAGGATTCAGAACAATACTTCATGGAGCTCGCACCTTGTTGAAAACGACCTCTCATCCCCGTGGAAGGTGTACCACTCGGCATCGATAACATACCGGAGGCTGACACTGAATGCCAACTTCTCACCATACAGGAGCGACTTCAAGGACAAGGAGATGACCCTTGGAATCACTGCGAAATCGTATGTCCTTGACTTATACTACAGGCAGAGCTCAATGTTTGGCGGCACAAGCACCTGCGATGGTACGGCAATCGACATTTCAAGGGGAGGAATCGAAAGGAAGAGCCTTGGATACAACTTCCAGCTCATCTTCAACCAGAAGCGCTACTCCGCCCAGGCCGCCAGGCTCCAGGTGAAGGAGCAGATAAAAAGCGCAGGGACTCCACTTCTGTGCTCATCGGGAAGCGTCACATCCATTGAATCCCCGGCATACCTCATATTCGGAGTACCGAAGAACAAGACTACCGTAAGGAGCATCTCATTTGGAGGAGGATACGCATACAACTGGGTTCCCGCCCCGGGATGGCTCGTCAATGCTTCGCTCACAGCTTCCCTGATGTTCCTGGGATCATCCCACATAAATGTCACCGGACTTGACACCTATGTCATATCAGTAGGGTTCCCGAGCCATTACGAGACCGCCATAGCGGGCATCTCCAAGTCCATAAACCGCAAGTGGTTCGTTGGAGCGGAGTTTCTTTGCGAGAGGATGTCCTACAAGGGAAGGACTGATGACTTCCTCCTCAGGACGACAAAGCTCCAGGGGCAGGTATACGCCGGCCTGAGATTCTAGGCGCACCGTCCTGCCACACATGCCATCGTAGGGAAGCCTACAGACTTTCAAGGAAATCCTCCGCCTGTGCGAGGGTTTCCTTTTTCCCTATGTCAAGGATTTGAAGCCCATCGGGGGTGAAGGCACGGACCTTCCACTGCCTGCAGGCCCTGAGGTAGAAGTCTATTATTGAAAATACATCCGAAAAGGCGCTATCAGATTCTTCCACAACCTCTCCCCTTTCATTGTAGAGGGGAAAGTCCTCCGGATGGGAGGATATCTCATCCATGACGGAGAACACGTCCCCTGAGATATGGTGAATCCCTGCAAAGGCCCTCATCGTGCAGGAGGGCGGGTCGATGTCCCTGTAGGGAGACTTGACCGCCCCGGTTGCGATGTTGGTCCATCCCACAAGATGGCCGCCCTCCCCGTCAAAGAGGAGATAGCGCTGGGTGCTTCTCTGGGACACCAGAACGCGGGAAAGGTCCCCTTCCATGGACCTTGAACAGAAAAGCGGTATGTCAAGGTTCGACACTATGTCGACGTTATGTACAAGGAAGTCTCCCCCGGAAAGGAGGCTCCTTGCATGGAGTATCCCTCCGCCGGTCTCCCTCGGATAGCCTTCCTCCCTGGAGATTCTTATGTCGAGGCCACGGAACTCCTCCTCTGAAGAAAGATACTTCTCTATCTGGTCGGGGAAATGGTGCACATTCACGACAAAGGAGGATATCCCGCAGGATGAGAGCTTCCTTATGACATGATATATGAGGGGCTTTCCGCAAAGTGGCACCATGGCCTTCGGCATGGAGTCGGTTATCGGGCGGAGCCTCGTGCCGAGCCCCGCAGCGAAAACTAGCGCCTTTGAAGGAACTGCCATCACTGCTTCTTCTTTACGTCCCACCCGGAAACGATGTCTCCGTAGAACCAGAAAGTCACCGTGTAGAGATCCTTTGAAAGGGAATCCGCAGCCTCATACTCCTTTGTGACATTGAATTCCTTCACAAGGTTGTAGGTGGACAGCTTAACCGGGTGGCCGGCCAGGGAGGACGCCTTCCTGTCAATCTGCTCCATGAGCCCCGTGTGCTCGAACGGATCGGCTGAAGCCTTCTGAGGGATGTCTACAGAGGGCATCTTTCCTCCGCAGTTCTTCCTTATCGTCTTTAAAGAGTCCGTATAGGCGCGGAACCGCTTCTGGATTGCGGGATCCTTGAGGTCATTGACAGTGAAGATGGCTATTCCCTGGGCTCCGGCCGCGAAAGCCTGGTCCATGTTGTCGAATATCGCATCATCCCTTCCCTCCCATGAAATGCCTAGGCCGCAGTAGAGGGCTGTCATAGGGTTCTTGTCCCTCATGTTCTCGACCGTGCAGTCATACGCAAACGAAGGGTCCATCGTATAGAATCCGGTGTACACCATCGGGAACACAATGTCAAGGTCCCACTTGCCCCAGTCCTGGCGCACCATCCTGGATGCCATCTTCGGGGTCGGGAACGGGGATGCGCCCATCTTCTTTCCGTAGGAGTGTATGGTCTTGGCAAAGAGGTTCGCCACTTCCGTTATCTGGTCGCAGCGGAACTGCCTCCATTTTAGGTCCATCGTAGGATCCTCCACGTCGCGCGGGTCATAGCCGTACTGGGAGACGAACTTTTCTATCATCGCTGGATGATAACCGAAGTCCCACTCGGGATACTCCCTGTCCTGCACGACTCCGTAGTTCGCCCAGAGGAAAGTCGGGAGCACAACATCGACAAAACGGTGGTAGTCAAGGGCTATTCCGTCAAGCCCGTCTATCTTGCAGTAGGACTCGATCTTCGCATTGAGGTACTCCCGTACTTCGGGAACGGCCGGACAGAGGAACTTGTAGTAGTCTACATAGGCCATGGTGTCCGCAAGGCTCCTTCCAAGACGGTTGACGCTGAACCACTCGGGATGGACTTTCAGAAGGGAGTCCCTGTCATGCTCGGTATTCATGGTCCAGAGCCATGCATATACGGTAAGGCCGTGCTTCTTGGCCACGGGGATGGCCTCCCTGTAGGCATCTGGCGAGGGAGCGTTGAGGAGCACTCCCTCAATGCCGACACTGTTCATCACCGTGCAGACCGAATCGAAGTTCATCCCGCTGCGGTAGTCAAGCCACGTCCAGAACATGGGGTATTCGTCCTGGACCTTGGGGGCCTTTCTGCATGAAGGTATGACCACGGAAAGGACCGAGAGAAGAAGAAGTATGTTTCCCTTTTTCATATATATATTGCCAATCTTTTTTTTTACAGGAGCTTTTCAATGTCAAGCTCGCGGTGGGTTATCGATATCTTGACGTCGAACTTCCCGGAAAGGTGCGAAGCCAGGTGTTCTGCGCAGTAGACGCTCCGGTGCTGTCCGCCCGTGCAACCAAAGCATACCTGCAGATGTGTGAACTTCCTTTCTATGAACCTCTTCACATGGGCGTCGACAAGGTTGTAGACATTGTCAAGGAAGGGATAGACCTCGCCGTCGTCCTCCATGAACTTGATGACCTCGGCATCCATTCCGCTAAACTGCCGGTAGTACTCGTACTTGCCTGGATTGTTGATACCCCTGCAGTCGAACACGTATCCGCCGCCGTTTCCGCTAAGGTCGGCCGGTATGCCTTTCTTGTAGGCGAAGGAGTAGATGTGGACTTCCAGGCGCCTGTCCTCCGCTATCTCGTAGAACTGGTGCATTGACGTCAGGCGCGAAAGCACCTCGTTCATGTAAGGGTACTCCGTGAACGGCTCGCGCAGAAGCTTGCGCAGGTTGTCGATGGCAAAGGGAACGCTCGCCATGAAATGCGGCTTCTTCTCAAAATATCCCCTGAATCCGTATGCGCCAAGGGTCTGGAGGTTCCTGAAAAGAATGAACAGGCGGAGCCTGTGGTCAAAGACTTCCCTGTCGAAGTCCGGCATGTATCCTTTCACCGCACGGACATAGGCCTCGAGCATCTCGCTCTTGAGGTCTTCGGGATAGCGCGCCCTTGCCTGCCAGATGAACGAAGCCACATCATAGTAGATAGGACCCTTCCTTCCGCCCTGGAAGTCTATGAAATACGGGCTGTCGTCCTTTATCATCACGTTCCTTGACTGGAAGTCCCTGTATAGGAAGGTGTTTCCGGTATCGGCGAGCAGATCTTCCTTGAACTTCTCGAAATCGTCCTGTAGGAGCACTTCGTTGAACTCAAGGCCTGTAGGCTTGAGGAAGCAGTACTTGAAGTAGTTGAGGTCAAAAAGGATCATCCTCTCACCGAAAGCAGGCTCCGGGTAGCATACGCTCCAGTCGAGGTCTTCCGCTCCCCTGAACTGGATTCTCGGGAGCATCTCGAGAGTCTTGCAGAGCATTCTTCTCTCATAGGAGGAGTACTCTCCGCTCTCCCTTCCCCTAACGACAAGCTTGTAGAGCTGGTTGTCCCCAAGGTCCTCCTGGATGTAGGCCATTCCGTCGTCGGATACGGCGAACACCTTGGGAACCTTTATGTTCTTGCTTATGAAATGGCGGCTTAGCTCGATAAATGCCCTGTTCTCCTCGCGCGAAGTGCCGATCACTCCTATAATGGAGATGTTCTTTCCGCCCTTGAGGCGGTAGTAGCGCCGGTTGCTGCCGGAACCGCCGATCTCTATCATCTCCTCCACATCCTTTGTCGTGTACCTCTGGAAGAGAGTCTTCAGAATCTGAGTCATTGCTGGTCTGGGGTTTTAGCTTGAGTTTTCAAATTTACTGAAATTATCCCAATTGGGAGGAATTTTCACATGGAAGACCAAATGTAAAGGCCAATAGAATCATCAAAAATGCATTTTATTTCCCATGAACAACATTTTTATTATCTTGGTATGGAAGTTAAATAGACTTTCTATGGCTGCAATTATTGGAAGGAAAAAAGAAATAGCTGAGCTTAATGAGCTCTACAATAGTGACAGGCCACACTTTGTCGCCATCTATGGCCGCATGGGCCGTAAAGGATGACGAGGATGAAGAAGGGAGCCAGATCGACCTTCTTATCATACGGAAAGACAACATGGTCAACATGTACGAGATCAAATTCTACAGCGACGACTTCTCTGTTGACAGCGGATACAGCCGCAAGCTGGCAAGACGGACAAACGCCCTGTCTGAAATGCTACCCAGGAAGATGTCCATACAATCGACACTGATTACCACATATGGTCTGAAGTATGGAGAGTACAGCGGAAGTTTCATGCAGACAGTGACGATGGACGACCTTTTCAGATTCTAGAATGCTGAGTGCCAGAAAAAATTCACACTGGCATAGAGGCAACGCAGACTCAGGATATGCGCACAACGTAAAGGGAATAGCTCCACACAAACCGATTTGTGATTTTTTGCCTATCTTTACATCCCAACACTAAAATCCGATTTGACAATGCCAGAATTAAACTACGCCTACTGCTCGGATAAATACCAGTACACCATGGGCAAGTCCTTCTTCGAGACCGGAAGGAAGGATTCCGTTGCAGTATTCAACATGTTCTACAGGAAGGCTCCAGAGAATAACAACTGGGCCGTCGTAAGTGGAACAGAGGAAGTAATTGAGATGGTGGCCAACCTCGGGAAGGTGGAGCCATCCTTCTATGAGAAGTTCCTCCCCGGAGAGGAGTACGCCCCCTTCAGGGAATACCTCTCCACCATGAAGTTCACGGGAAAGGTCTGGGCTATGAGGGAAGGAGAGATAGTATTTCCCAACCAGCCGATAATAACAGTCGAAGCTCCCCTTATCGAGGCCCAGGTGCTCGAGACCCCCATGCTGTGCATCATGAACCACCAGATGGCCGTTGCCACCAAGGCTTCTCGCGTCTGCAGGGCTACCGAGCATCCGGTAAGCGAGTTCGGCTCGCGAAGGGCCCACGGCCCATGGGCTGCCACATTCGGGGCTAAGGCTGCGATAATCGCCGGCTGCGCCAGCACGTCGAACATCCTCACCGGAGTGATGAACGGGGTGCCCTCCACCGGAACCATGGCACACAGTTTCGTGACATCCTACGGCAGCAGCGTGGAAGGCGAGCACAAGGCGTTCGTCGACTACATCAACACCCACAGGGGCGAGAACCTCATACTTCTGATTGACACCTACGACACCCTCAAGTGCGGAGTGCTCAACGCCATCCGTTCATTCAGGGAATGCGGCATCGACGACAGCTACCCCTACGGCTACGGAATCCGCCTGGACAGCGGCGACCTTGCATACCTATCGATAAAGGTGCGCGACATACTCGACAGCCACGGGATGAAGAACTGCAAGATTTTCGCGACAAACGGCCTGGACGAGTACCTCATCTCCGACATAGAGAGGCAGGGTGCCAGGATCGATTCCTACGGAGTGGGCGATGCGATTGCGACAAGCAAGGCGGCACCATGCTTCGGCAACGTCTACAAGCTGGTCCAGATTGACGGCAAGCCCGTGCTCAAGCGTTCCGAGGACATCATAAAGCTCATAAACCCCGGATTCCAGATCACCTACAGGATAATCTGCAAGGAAGACGACGGAAAGGAGTACAACAAGGCCGATGTGACATGCCTAAGGGGCGACGACCTTGAGAAGAAGATGCTCTCGGGCGAGACCTTCACCATATTTGACGAGCACGACCGCTTCAAGAGCAAGACTTTCCAGGCGGGCTCATACAAGGTAAGGCCTCTGCAGGAGCTCATAATAGACGGCCAGAGCAGAAAGGCTCCCGTCCACACCCTCATGGAGAAGAAGGCTTTCTTCAACGACACCCTCTACAAGTTCAGCGCTTCGGAAAGGCGTCTTATAAACCCCCACTACTACAAGGTGGACATTTCAGACGACCTGTTCGACTGCAAGATGAGCATAATAGAGAAGATCACCCAGGAGATCCGCTCCTTCAGGATCGACTAGGTCCTTCACACATAATGGAAATCCGGCCTGTTCCTCCAGGGGAGCGGGCCGGATTTTTCTATACAGCATCTTCCTATGCTTTCAGGGGCAGGTGTCCCTTTTCGACAAGATATTCAGCTATCTGCACGGCATTCAGGGCCGCACCCTTTCTTATCTGGTCTCCGGACAGGAAGAGGGTTATTCCGTTGTCGGAGGATATGTCCTTCCTTATCCTTCCAACGTAGACATCATCCTTTCCTGCAGTATAAAGGGGCATGGGGTACTCTTTCTTTGCCGGGTCGTCCTGCAGGACTACTCCCGGAGCATTCCGGAGGGCATCCTTGACTTCCTCTACGCCCAAGGGCTCCTTCGTCTCGATCCACACGGCTTCCGAATGGGAGCGGAGAGTCGAGATCCTCACGCACATGGCAGAGCAACGCACGTCTGAGTGAAGGATCTTCCGTGTCTCGTTGAACATCTTCATCTCCTCCTTCGTGTAATCGTTATCGGTGAACACGTCTATCTGGGGAATGACGTTGTAGGCCAGCTGATAGGGGAACTTCTCGACCGTAGGCTCCTGCCCGGAGACTATCTGCGAGTACTGCTCCTGAAGTTCCTTCATGGCCTGGGCTCCCGCCCCGCTTGCGGACTGGTAGCTAGCCACATGGATCCTCTCTATGTGGGAAAGGCGCTCTATCGGCCGTAAGACTACGACCATCATTATCGTGGTGCAGTTGGGGTTTGCGATTATCCCGCGGGGACGGCTTAGGGCATCCTCTGCATTGCACTCGGGAACCACCAGGGGCACGTCGTCATCCATCCTGAAGGCGCTCGAGTTGTCTATCATTATGGTCCCGTACTTTGTTATCGTGGATGCGAACTCCCTGGATGTTCCGGCTCCTGCGGAAGTGAACGCCACATCCACTCCCTTGAAATCGTCGTTGTGTTCAAGGAGCTTCACCTTCACTTCCCTGCCCTTCCACACATATGAAGTCCCGGCGCTTCTGACAGATCCGAAAAGAAGAAGCTCGTCAACAGGGAAGTTCCTCTGCTCGAGGACTCTGAGAAACTCCTGGCCTACTGCGCCGCTGGCGCCTACTATTGCAACTCTCATATCTATGCCTGAAGTCTATTCTATTTGTCAACGGAGATGAGCTTTATCCCCTCTTCCTTCATTTCGGCAAGGGCCTTCTCGTGTCCCTTTCCGTCCACGTAGCCGACGCAGTCCTGGAGAAGGTATACCGCGTAGCCGGACTTGAGGATGTCCTCGCAGGTGCTGCGGACACAGAACTCGGTGGCTATGCCGCAGACCACCACGTTCCTTATGCCCATGATGTCAAGGACATCGGCGAGCGTCTGTCCGGCATCGTTCATGCCTTCGAATCCGCTATACTGCTCCTTTTCCTTTTTGAAGCCCTTGTAGAACGTGAACTCATCATGGACATAGGGCTTGAGGGAATCGTGCACCTCGGCTCCGCGCGTTCCGATCACGCAGTGGGGAGGCCAGGTACCGCCCTCGGAAAGGAACGAGCAGTGGTCCGAAGGGTGATGGTCGCATACGAACAGTATCGGAAGCGGAGCCTGGATGACATCGGGGCCCTCGAGCGGGGCGGATGTCTCCTTCTCAATGTAGCGCAGGGCGTTCGCCACCGCATCTTCCGCTCCCTTGCATGCCAGGGAGCCATCTATGAAATCGTAGAGCATGTCCACTACGACTAGTGCTGAATCTTTCATTGCAAAAAAATAATTTGGCGCGGAAACCCACTTCTCCTCAGAAGTGGGAGGAGCGCCCTTTTTTGTTATTCTTGTGACTCAATGCGCTTTTGAACAGCAGGGGCTGACACTTCGCCGATACCGCTGGCAAAATGGCCGCCTGGCCAAAAGCCGTTTTTCCCAATAATGATGTCCTAGGAGTTCCGAACACCCGGCCCAAAGCTGCTATGCGGTACCATGCTTGAGAATGCTGATACTGTCCTGCATGGGTGAGTCCTTCGTTGCTTCTCGGTGCGAATATAGTGATTTTCCCGTTAAGGTCCCCCGAAAATTTCGTGTATTGGCATTCGGGAATAAAGGTCTCCATATATCTGTTGGCTGAGAGACGCCCGATGTCCTGTTGCCACATCTTCCGATGTGTGCTTTGGTTCAAGTGGCATGATAGCATTGCACCAGTTCTGCATCAACAAAAAAAAATCCTCGATATAATTCCGCCAGACGTCTCACTGTCAATGCCTTCGCACCACAATCCAAGGGAATCGATCCTGCGTCTGCACTCACGGCAAGGTTGCCAACTCTTGCACTTCCCGGTCCCAATGGATAACTTTGTGGCACGACGCTGAATCCCGGATGCAGATAAGGAGCCCCGGGGCTGCGTCGCAATGGAAGCATGATAGAGGCGTTCAAATACAGGCTCAGACCCGCCGGGAAGCAGAAGATGCCGCAGGACTCCCTGTGAAAAGTCAATGCGGCAATTCCTGACGGCGCTAGCCAACAGACATACAATTCCCAAAATAAAAAAAATAAAAAAGAGAAGCAGGTGTCCAAAACTGTGAAAATAACCCTCACGGCAAAGGTGCGGATCGATGTCGGCCCGGCGGAGCAAGCCCTGCTG
>Ga0181612_111448_pt1 | contig 27386 bp, 24 predicted proteins | sample HoacroProtozoa21_FD_119630 | JGI IMG/M metagenome (GOLD analysis project Ga0181612, IMG submission 119630) | Hoatzin crop microbial communities from Cojedes, Venezuel. Combined Assembly of Gp0051906, Gp0051904, Gp0051908
CTGGCTGCTGGCGTCTCGCGGGGAGGTGGAGGCCGCCTCTCCCGCACCAGCAGCGGGGAGAGAGGCTCTCCCGCCGCAGCCTTCTCCCGTCCCCGTCCTGCGCAGGTGCAGCGGACCTCGGTTTGTGAAAACCAGCCACCTGCCCACAATTAAAAGGGCGTCTAAGTAAATGACTCATTACCCAAATGAAGGCCAGCGGTGCTGGACCTTGCGCCCACCCCATCTGCAACAAAACCCGGGACCTCGCAGCGCGGCACAGCACGGTTCTCGGGTCCATTTACTGCTGGTCCAGGGGAGCCGCCCAGCTTTGACCGTTCGGTCCTGGAACAGGCAGCCGGGCTGCGAACCTCCCGGAGATGCTGGGGAAGGAGCAGAGCCTCCCGTACTGCTTATGCCAGGGTCTGATCCTTCTTTCGGCCTTTCCCAAGAAACTCCAGAGAGGGTACATGAAGGTGTCAAGTCTTATAATAAAGAGACCCAGCTAGGTAGGGGTAAACCAACGTTAACTAAACCTGAAGACCTTTCCCCCCCAGACCCCCCCCCAGGGGCAGGAGGGGGTGCTCACCCAGCACTGGAAACAAAGCCCGGCCCTTCGGCTGTCGGTGGTCAGCCAGCTCTGAGAGGCAGCCGGCTCAGTCTTCCCCCAGTGCTCAATAACCAGTGGTGCCTGCAGTCACCGGCCAAGGGGTACCGGTGGTTTTTCCTCTTCTGCTCTCGGTTCCTGCAGCAAACCAAAGCAATAAATAAATCCACCACTGTAACAGCTGGTGGCCGAACAACGGTAATTAGGGACTGAAAGCTACTGGAATCAAATTAGAGACTATCCCTGGAAAACAGGGAGAGTCAGAGACGGCGAGATCAGCCATAAAGCAGAAAGGAAGGTACATTACAGTTTAATCTTCTTTAATTATCAGAATAGGCGCCTTTACACAAAAGTGTCTTTTCATCCCAGCTTCAGGTTCCCTGAAAATGCTAAAACATGCTTCTAGTGTCAATGTAATTAACATGTTCATTAATATCCATCCTACCAGATAAACATGAAAAGGTGGCATCTCCTATACTGACATTTAAGACCAGAAGGAATGTTTCAGACCTATTTAATCCTAATTTCAGCCTTACTTTTACTGCCAATGTCAGCATTCCAGCTGAACAGTAGAGCTAAGGCTTTGTATTTCAGGGGCAGAACTACATCACCCAGCTCTGATCCTAATTTGTTTAAAAATACATGCCACAAAGGTTCACAAGGGCAATGGTACATGTTCCACAAGGTTTAGCTGAAGTATTTGCTTCATTGGAGGGAAAAAATATGCTCTGAGTCTATCTACAGTGCAATAATTTAGAGGCAACTGGTAGTGGCCGTTAATAAAATACTTAAAGGCCACAGCAAAGCAAAAGGAATGCATTTGGTATGAGTCTCCTGTACTTTTGTACAGCATTCCCCCCCCTTCTCCTTGTCCAACTTTTCTTCAGTTAACAAACTAAAACAGCTCAACTTTTGTTGAGGCCATGCTGGCATAGAAAAGTACCATTCAATTTAGGCATGCACATGGATATGTGCCAGACCTTTATACACTGTCAAGGAAAAAAAACATTATAAAGTCTGCATCCATAGGGCACTGAAGTAGCTACTCTTGCATGCACAACAACGAAACTGAAACCTTCCTCGACGGACTTGCCAATTCTTACTCACGTAAGAAGTCTCTCATGTTGTAAACCCACGGGTATTTGTGCAAGCCACGCAAGATTAGCGTAGCTGAATTTTGTAGTCCCCACCTTCTGGAGCCAGGACACTATTTAGAAACACAATTTTCCTTTCAAAAATGTAATAGATGCTTGTAGGCCTTCTGGTTGTAAAGTAAATTTTGAACATGTTTTGACTCAAAGCCAAATAATTTTTTTTTTCAAATAAAAAGGCAAAGTACATCTCAAGCCCCCTTATTTCTTAGCCGCTTGCAATATTTTCCCAGTTCATGTAGTTCTGAATGCTGGGATTTGGCAATGCTGAAGTAAAAGAACGAATTACCTAAATAAGAGTTATGGATTAGATCCCTAAGGTTATACTGAACTTCCAAATTCTGGCAACAAGCACTCGGTCCATTAGTATCAGACTGCTGACTGCATCGCAACCTCCTCCCTCCCTCCCTTTTTTAAAAATGAACCTTAATTTCTTAATCCGTCACATTTTTTCCAGCTGCAAAAGTAAGGTGAGAACCTTCTTTTTTCTCTCTGAGAAATTAAAGATTAATAAATAGGAAGGGATTTAATTCTCTGGAAGATGGAGCAGTATAGTATCTGGGCCAAGCTCTCTTTTTGTATTTCTGCCATTACCCTTAAAAAATTCTCCATCACTAGCACTGCACTATAGATTGATCTGCTCTCAGAGGCAGTAAAAATGAAATGGTTTACAGCTCTGCCTGGAAACAGAACATACGGCTTCAGTGATATGTAACTTCCATAAACCCAACAGAGCAAGAAGGCACGAGACGAATCAAGAATCCCAGCTAACCATATAGGCAAAAGCACCACGATCACTCACGGCAACTCCCAGAATTAGATAGCCTGTCTCCATAGAGGTGCTTCCGTGCCGAGGATGTTTTATGGTCGTTCTGTGGATTGCATGCGGCAAACACACAAGGCAAGGGAGAGAACCGAAGAACAGCACACCACGACGCATCAGCGTGCCCTACTGTAATGATTTTAATGCAGAAAATGAAAACAGAACATTGTATCTCCAAGATACATTTTGAATCTTTTCCTGTCCGCATTTCCGTATTTTTTCAGCATATTTTAAAAGTTACATGAGCCCTTTCAAGCATATGTACTTGCTCCAAAGTGGTTGCATGGCTCTAGCAGGACAAACCCACCAGGGCATTTCCAACATTCCCATCAACATGGTTTTGACAACCTTTTTACTTGCATACTGCAAAGTTAGAAATGGAGACGAAGCCAGATTGCCTCAGCTGGGGAGCAGCTGTGTATAAATGGAGGATGATTTTATGTGTCATCCTTAAATTCAAGAATCCAGTAGTAACGAAGAGGTCTACACGATCACAAGGCTGAAGAACAATATGGCAGAGACACTGTTCTGCAGAGGGACACCATTAGGCATTTCAGTAAGTTCAGAGGATTTTCATTTGTATACAATCATGGCTTCCATCTTGCTGCGTCTAATATCAGTCAACTCCATTTCATTCAAGCTGTCATATGACAGGATGAGAACAAGGACAGCCTGGTGACAGCACTGCTTACATTAGAAATAGAGGACAGAGGAAGCCACATGTCACTGCATATAGGTCGCAGCTGAATGAATGACCTATGTTTCATCCGAGCAGCTTCATTTAGATAAGAATCAACTACACTTTACAGGGATTAAAATAGAAAAATCTCCTCCAGTTTAAGAAAAAAAATTAAAATAGCATTACATTTGTAACGGAATGACAACAGCAAGGAACACACATCAAATTTAAGGTTGGTACTGTGACCATAATTCCATGCTGAGTTATTAAAAAGGAAAAAAGACACTCAAATACAGGAAAGACCCAGTATTAACCGTTTTTCACCACTTAAGATTTTGTTTTGGGATTTTCCAGATGATTTGTGCTGTATTTCAGCCTGCACATTACAACCAGTTGCTGGAGAATCCATGAAGGTTAAACGTGCCATTCTCTCATTCAGAAGGCAAAAATGTGGTTTGCCATTATCCACTGGATTGACAGCTGTCTGTACGATCAACCGATTTTTATGGTAATTACTATCCTTCTCAAACCAAAATCTGGATTTTCTTCTGAAGAGAGAATAAAGGTCTCTGTGTATGAAATTTTATTCCAGAGCAAGTTTCTTGTATTTGAAATACTTATATATGAAAGTAAGAGTGCAGAAGGGGAGAAGAGCTAATCGAGATGGGTCAGAAACATGGAGACTACTTCTTCTCAATCTTTTAACTACAGTATTCTAAAAGTGCCACTCTGCCGGCAGCTAAAGATCCATGTTAATCTTAAGTCCCAAAAATTAACTCAGACACTGTTCTACAGCATTTCCCAGTCACCACAGCTATGGTTAAAAACTATTCTCTTCGGCTAGTAATTTGGTAGCTTAAAAAGGGAAGCAGTTTTGGGGTTTGGTTTGGGTTTTTTAAAATATATATATCAAAAGTAAACCCTGACATTTAGTTAAATCAAAGGCTTTAGTTACAGTTGGCACACAGCCTCAGGCTGCCCAAGGCCATCTTTGGCCATTCTGCTCTCAGGCACACCGATGACTCCAGTAAATTACTCCGCATTTGTGACAAAGCAAGCGAGAGCATAATTCGAAGCATTAACAAGACAGCCTAAACTGGCAACAGGCACAGTAATTTATCAATGTCATCCTAACCCAACGTTCATTTTGGGCTTTTTCAGCGTTAATTCACAAGAGATAGATACTGGAGAGAGCTGAAATGGAATTGTAGAAAATGTTTGGTTTTAAAAGCCAGGTTGCACCCTTCAGGTCCAAAGCTCAAAGGGCTCAGAGGACGAGGAAATTGCCTGTTTGCCTGCTTGTTGGTTTTAAAGTTTCTGCAAAACATTCTTGCTCCTACATGTGGATCTGCAAGGGCAGAGGCTTAGGAAGACCGACCGACTCCTGTGCCTTGTAGGGATAAAGGTCTGGCTGGCTTGCACGCATATGGATCAAGGCCTGTATTAGCAACAAAATCTTTTCATAAAATTGAGAGAGATAGGGCAAAAAGGTTTTGTGAGGGTTTAAAAATCTTTCTTCCCAAACATCCCAGCTGAATTAGTACAGTAGCGTGCTTGGGAACCAAAATGTAGGAGAAATAAAAATCTTAAAAAGCCAGTACAATTAATCATGTTCTGCTGTCTGAGCTGAGAAATAAACAAGCAGCAGAACATGAAAAATAAATCACAGCTTTAAAATGTAAGATGTTTTCATGCTAATTATCAAGAAGCAAATGTGGTAAATGTGACTAGAAAGTTGTTTTATAAAAAAATCCTGTTAAACCTGATATCGCTCTTTAGTGTTTTAATGTTTACATGTGAATGTTCCTGTTTTAAGACATTTTTAGTAATGACTTGCAGTTATACTTACTGATCTTGCAGCACCCAGAGACATCACGCAAAGAACAACCTGGATGCCCATTTACATAATAAGGTACACAGAGAAAGCAGGATTTATTTTTAATATGTTTCTCTTATAAGTACTTCTAGAAGAAAACACAATTCTATTAGTAAAGCATTGTAAAATCATGGGAAATTATTATGAAACTGAATTTGTCATTCTAACTAAACAATTTTAATTTAAATCTGGCACAGTTCCAGGCCACAAAGGTTAACAGAACGGTGGAAAATTATTCTGTCATCTTGGCAAACAGAACAAGAAAATCCTTGCCTTTCAGTTGCTTCAAAACCTCATTCAATAAACATTCACACAAAACAAAAGGAGTTGAGACTTTCCAAGGCAAATGACACTCCAAAACTATTTCTGAGACGTTTAGGGTAAATGTGGCCATTGCTTTGCACTATTATAATCATCAGCATGAAGCAGTTGCTGTCCTGCTGGCAAACATTAGATGGCACTTTGGAATCTAGCAGTTACCATAAAAAGCTGCAGAGCACATACTGAAGATACGAAGTGTGAGACATGACAGTGAGGTACTGTTGATGACAGGAAAGTGAGATTTCTGCAAAGTCGTGCATCTTTAAGCGAAAAGACATATTTGCAACTTGCACGTGTAAAACTATGAAATAGTATGTAACTAAATTTTGACAAAACAAATCATTGTGTTGGAAAGAATAAAATAATTCTTTCCTTACCAGGGAGAGAGTCAGTTTCTCACTTGCTGGGCTCCCTTTCTTTAATTTTTTAATGAATACTTTGGGATCTGCTTTTTAAACTAGGTTTGCTGGCAAAGTTTTATACAAACACTTCTCAGATAATGCATCAGGTTTTCAGTGGATTCTGCTGCATGCCAGCAGATCTGAGCCCCAAATAACTCTAGTAAGTGGGGTTTAGGTGGTTCGCTTAGCAAGTAAATCCCTTCTGGAAAGCACCTCACAGCTTCTGATACAGCTGGTCAGATCTTCTCAGTTGTTGCTGAAATTGATGCTAATACTCCCATTCACTTTTGTATCCATGTTTTTACCATCTAAGGCCTTAAATGAAGACTGAAGAATAATCATAGGGGAGAAGCTGTAACAAGAAATAGCAGAACAAGCCAATGTACATTTTTGTGGGAATACTACTTGAGTCCATCTTTCAGAGGCTCTCATGTGATAAATACCATGACACCGATTGCACAGACTCTCTGGTTTTTGTTAGCTTTGTGCTATCACATTCCTCCTGCAATGCAGAAAGCAGGTGCTCCGATTTCTTTCGGAATTTGGGTAATCCAGCAGAAAGGCAAACGGTGGGAGCTCCTTGAGCTCACAGTGGTGCAACATGCCATGCTGTCACTTTGCAAAGCCTCTATCTGAAACACCGGCATCAGTTCCAAGAGAGCTGCTGCTCTGGCTGAAGCCCTGGAAGGTACAGGCTGGCTTCGCAAGCAATCGTGTCTGAAGCAATCTGCAGTACTTTGGCCCTAAGAAACATCAATTCCTCGCTTCCAGTTTCCACTGTTGCTGAGCTCTCGGCAAAGGACCCTGACTCTCCCTGTAAACCAGGAGCTGATGCTTTCACAGAGATGGGACAATGTCCACAAAAGAGGCAGCAAAAGCTCCAACCTCCAAGCTAAACTCAACTATTACCATCTCCAACACAGCAGAAGCCAGGGATGGGATCATACCTCGTGCATGGGGAACACGTCTCCCTGAAAAGTAGCTGAGTAATGGCTTATGGTCCAGTTCCTAACTGTGCTGGGATTCTTACGTACTGCAAATATCTCAGCTCACACTAAATTCTGATCTAAGAACTCATTCTCCCGTGGGAATCATATTCCCAAATCTCCTCCCTCCTTCCCCCCCCAGAACCTTTGAATAGTTGCACATATGCAGAAGCTGAAACCTGACCCGGGTGATTCCTAGAAATTCAGCAAGACTACTCATACACACTGAATTTACAGGATCAGGCTGATGGCATAACTAGTGCGTGTCTAACTGCACTGCGACCTGTGGGCCAAAAGAACCCAGGGGCTGAATAACAGACGGGGGAGCTGCGAGCAGGGGCACCGGCAGCTGGCTGGAGAACAGGCACGGTGTGACTCTGACGCCGAACCATGCTGTACCCCTGAATCAGAACTTACATTTCTATGGTTTCAACTGGGTTTATAAAGGAATTAGGATTATCCTTACAAATTCTTTCAACATTTTGCAATCTGCTCAGTACCAGCAGAACATGCATGGGTTAACTACCAATGAGTTTTTTTCTGGGTATTTGGCATTGGAATAGTCCTGTTACACCAGGGAGCTGTCGTGAACTGACAGCACTGCTGTCTGTACCTGACCTTACCTTAAGGCAAAAAAAAAAAAAAAAAGTCATTTGCCATGTTGTCAGACCCTTAATATGAGCACAAATATGTTATACAACAGAGGAAGCCAAAAGGCACTACAAACTAGAACTAATTACACAAAACTTTACACGCAAAGATGGAACTGCATTCTGTATGAGATGGAGAGGAGGAAAAAAGGTAAAGTGATGACTCAGTGCAGCTCAAAACCCATTTTGGCTTCTTCTCTGCATATGTTCAAACATATATACAATATTAATGCACCCATGTTCTTACTATCAAAGCACTGGAAACAGTCTCTATGTTCTAAGTCTGCACTACATCAGTGTGGAGCAGAGAATCTTAAATCAAAGTAGTGAAATACAGACAGAAGAGTTATTGTTGCCCAGACTAATTCAGAAAGGGTAACTTGATGATATTTTCTTAGAAAAGCAATTTGATCTAATCTTGTATTTTTTAAAATTCTCGCCATGTGTTCCTGTTTGCTTTAGAGTTTGCCTTTTACTTGAAATTGACCCTTGATTCACAAAATGTCATTTTTGGCAGAAGTCACAGGTACCTCAGATTAACACAAAGACTGAAGAATATTGGTGCTTAATTGTGGCTACAAAATACCTGCCTAAAAAAATAAATAAAAAAGAAAATATCTTTGTTCGTATTTAAACAGGTGTTATTTCTCTGGAACATAAGTTGAAATATAAATGATCCAAATCGTAACTATGAAAATATTCTGTAGCTTTTTTCCATAAGATGATTTTCCTTCAATATCTATAATCACATTTGCAAAGTAAAGAAAAAATGAATTTTATTAACTTGGTTGATTATTGACATTTCAAGACGGCCTTTTGTGGTATTATTTGTTGAGAGGGGGTTTGCAGGTTTTTTTTGGCGAGGGTGTTAGTACAAAAAAAAACCCAACCCAAACCAGTATGTGATCTCTTTTAAGTTTCTTCATTCCCACTTACATCTCTGCCTTCCTTTCACCTCTATTTTGTTAATACCTTGGTTAAACACAACATTAGGGAACATCTGCACCAAACTAGATATCATGAAAAAGCATGGTCAAATATATGTCAGACTTGGAGAAACGTATGAAAAAAAGCTCTTAGGAGTTCTCGAGGCAGGACACTAATTAAATACGATAGAGAATTTTGAGCCTGTGTTTATTGCCATACCTCTTAACAAATGAATCATTACGGTGGCAATAAAAAAAAGACTGACTCAAAAATCTCATCCCTTAAATAATTTAAGTTGTTTTTTCCTGGTTTGTATTCAAACAATTTGTTGTTGCATGTATTTACTCGGTTCAGAAGCAACAGCTTTTGCCTTGCTCTAACTCCACCACTTTCAGTATGGCCACATATAAAGGGCAACAACCCACTAATAGGACTTACACAAGATATATTTGTAACAGTTAACTTACTATACCTGGTATCACACTGATTATATTCTTTCCTTTTAAGGAACAACAGAGATTAAAAAAAAAAATTCCAAATCTGTAGTGAAATAGTTAAACTAGTACAAAATGACTGTAGAGCAGGCTTCAGTGAATCATTAATAAGCTTCTACAAACGGCATCATCACAAGCCCTATTGCAGAGAAGTCCATGTCAGTCACGTGTAAGGGAGCAAATTATTGTGCACAGTATTACAAAAGGCACAGACAAGCTCAGTTCTGCCTCCAACACCATATTCATGCCGTGTAAACTACTGCAATTGCAGTCACACACAGAGCTGCCTTCACAAGCCACAAGTGAGAAGCTTGTACAATAATGTATATTACGAGGTGTAATAGCTACATAAATATGAGCTATTAAGTTATATTCATCGGTATCACATCATGCTGATTCAGCTTGGCTTGGTTATTAGAAATTTGCACACTTTACTATTAAGAATCTCAGCAAGCCTGATTCTTACATGGTGTGAGGAAGCACAACAGATTGGCAGGATGAAACCTTTGAAGCTGCAGGCCCAACGCCAAGTCAAAAATTTATCAGTGACACTGGCTGGATTGAAGTTTAAAGTCAAAACACGATCCAAAACTTGTATTCTGCTTTTGAAAACTAAAGAAGCTATTTTATCGCTCCTTTTAGGGGAAGAAACTAGCCACCACAACTGACGTAACTTAACGAGTTGGAGTCAGGTCTCTTGGCACGTGTAGTTGACGGACAGACCTCTAGCCAGCATACCACAAACCCTACAGCCACTGTTCAGTCACTATTTATTCCTTGGCAGCCTTTACCAACTCTGTGGCACCAGGACTGCACTGGAGCTTCTTTCTTATGGCAACCACTGCTTGAAGTGTAAAAAGTATTCCGTAAAGTACAGCAGAGTTTGAAAAAACTTACAAAAAGAGTACAGATTTAGTACCACTAGGTTTTCAACAAAAATACCATTCTAAGAAAAAAACCATACACGAGAGTGAATTTCTGCTGATAGGATTTTTTAATAACAGGCTTTGTAAAAAGCACATGGGAATATCTATATGGTACTAACATATATGCACACACACTATATTCATTTTGGGTTTAATGTATTCCAGTACCTCCTTAGCGAAATGCACCAGATGATACATCTGAAAAAAAAACAAACATAAAACCGCCCCCACAAATCCACCATAGGGAACTTAAAAGAATGGAAATAACAGTGAAATGAAATACATTTTTAATTATTGGATGATTTTGTCAATGCGAAGACTTCTCAGATCAACTTCTGGCACTTCTTACAGGCCTAAGAGTCAATGTGATAAGTAAGACTGCACCAGCACACAAGCGGCTGATTTCTGTTATTAATATCATGTGAGATTTGGCACCTCCCACAGCTTTCCTACCTGTAAGAAGGGGGATAATACCTCCCTTTTCTGTAATGGGAACCCCTCTCAAATCCCTATAGGTCACTGCAAAATCACCAAAGTCCAAGTATTGTTACAGTGTATTTGTTGGCAAAAGAGGTTTATTGAATGCTGTACTTCATTTTGGTTATGAAACATTAACAGGAATGGAAATTGTCATTGTGTACCAATGGGGAAACAATCTTTGAATGCAAACATTGTTGTTCAGCTTCCCAGCTGATCAGACTTGACAGAGCTTCTCCAAAAACCATGGAGCCATGCCAGTTTAAACCAACTCAGGATATAGCCTTGCGCTTAGTAAGTTTCACATCTGATGTTTTAATAAAAGAAAAAAAAAAGAATATTCTTTATTATTTAAAAGTTATGCTCTGAATGGTTAGCTATCCAGCAATAATACTGCAGCTTCCTGCATTCAGCCCACTGTAGCAGATACCCTACACAGGCACTGCCGTATCTTCTCCCTCTCCAGCTTTAGTTCCCGCTGTGAAGAGCGGCAGAAGGCTGATTTGAAATGAAGTGAAACAGAACCAGGTTGATTAAACTAAATACCTCACACATGAAGAGTATTAAGATTTATCAAGCTTGTAAAAAACATTATCAACCAGATACTTTAGCATGTAGAAGATACATGCTAGGTGCTACTCACCAGTGACTTAGAAGCTTACTGGACTATGCCTGCGCTGGTAAACTGATAAAAAGGCAAAGACTGCCAAGACTCCCGCAGCCTGGAATACTATAACCACCAAAAAAATACTTTTTACATTCTTTACCACAAAAATTAGAGAAGCAAACACAAATACACATTATCAGACAGCTCTGCTCTTTTTCGTACAACCAGATTTTCACTTTCAGAAACAGAGCAATGACGAGTCAAGTGGCTCCCACCACTCAAAGCCTTAGCAGGGAACAGTCAAGAACATCCTTACAAACCGGAAAGCTTTTTAGGAGATTTTTATTAACCAGATAAAAGCTCTATGATTAAAATTTCATTAACTGTTACATTTTTCAGAGTAATGCAAAGATTTTCATTGAGCAGCTAATGCCCTTTTGTCCATAGGGTTCTTAGTCTGGAAGAACACTTATTTGACCACTTCAGCATCTGCAGTAACACATGCATAATGCTGCACATCTTCCAAAAGTTCCAGAATTGAAACACCCTAATTCATGTCACTGGCTGTACACTCAGCAACAAAATCTAACTGAAGCCAGCACATTGCCTATAGACTATTTTTCCCTTTCCAAAACTATATTAAAAAAAAACAAACAAACAAACAAAAAAACCCCACTTAATTTTCTTTCCTAAGAAGGGAATAAGTTTGGGAGCGTATACTACAAAAAGGTCCTGAGAGGAACTGTTAACAAAGCCCTGACTATACACGCTTCCCTAACAAACCCCTTTGAAAGGTTCCACTTTGACAATCAAACAACATGGAAAACTGATGCCTGGTTGTGAAGATCATTAAAGATTATTTGGCATTCTTGTAAAATGGAGTTAACCCTCATTTTTTGCCCAAATTCTACTCAAAATAACTAGATTACTTACAATCACCTATGCAACTTCCAAATGGAAAAGTTACTATTGGAGTTATTTTGTAATATTACTTACAACAAAAGGTTGAATACGGAGATGAGCAGAAATTAGTCAAGTCCTCACTGAAATACAGCTCCAGAGATAGTTGCATTTCCCTATAGAGTGTGAGCAATCCTTACAGACAGCATAGAGTGCCTTTTGCCTTCTGTGCTCTTAACAATGAAATGCAATATAAAATAGCAAAGATGAAATCATTATATATTCTGCATAAGACTGAATGTACAGTTTTCGTCCTTCACTGAAACGCTATTTAATTAATTCTAGTAAGCTGGGGAGGAATTTGGCCCTCAGTGCATTTAATGAAAATTCATACAAATAACCATACATTAATTCTTAACTGTGCATATTTAGCTAATCAACCATTTTATTTCACATACGAGCTACTCTAAAAACATCAACACTAATTATTTATCAGCTAAAGCCCCCCCGCCCAATGGCAATGACCTGAGATTCAGTTTGGGGTCACTTTCGGGGGCTGTTTCTCCATAAGTCTCACACAGATCCTAGTAACTTAAATTCTTTTATTAAGTTTTCTTGGAAGTGATTAAACCTTAAGCCATAACACTGCAGAAAACTCATGCTTCATCAGTTTTGTGGATAAGGAATTTCATTCTGGAGCTATTAATCAGGCACTTTGCACAAAGTCGTTCAGAAACAGTGAAGGTGAACTTGTCCTTTTTCCATAAAAAAAATGCGTAAGCATCTCTCCCCAGTCCAGCTGCTAATCAAGAGGATAACGACCTACAGCTCCTACCAGCTACTGCCAGATTTCAGCCTAACCAGCACAGGCTGCTCCTTTCACATGAAGTCCCATATTCAAACGTCTACACGTACAGAAACATGGCAGCTGTTAACAGAAAAGCTGTGCTAACATAATATAATGTAAAGTCTGCCTGAATACAGCTCAATGCAGGTATAATTGTAAAACAGTCTGGTATAATTGGGAAACAACTTTTAGAATGCCCACAGCCTGGAGTTTCTCTCTGAATTGAACAATGTTTTCTTAGGAAACAGGCCTTCACAAACGGTAGTATTGCTTCTGCATGACTTACCTGGTATGTCAGTGCAATTTGTGCGCTGAAGTAATTTAGAGATGTAAGTACTTTATCGTTGCACATTTAAACAGTTAAAGAACACATATCAAGCAAAACAATATCTGGAAATCTAAGGCTAACACAAAACCAGTTTGCATCATTAAAATGAAGTCTATCAGTTCCATAAACATGAGAAACAAATTATGAAGTCCTCCCTACACAAACAATACGACTTCGCAGGAGGGCAATCCCTGCTTTTCACACTGTTCCTTCTATTCAAAGTCCAACTATTTCTAATGGAAATTTTGTTTGCTGTGGAGATTATGATTCAGCCTCCTTTTCAGTCAGCAGCACATCAGCATACTTACAGAAAGTGCATAGATTTAGAGGGTGTGAAGATCTGTCTTTAAGATTCAATGCTCAAGGATGCATCCATTTTTAAAAGTACCCCATGAGCTAAGAGAAGTAAGAGCAACTTCTAAGCCAAGGCTACCAAATTAATGGATGAAGCATAACAACTCTGATGTATCAGAAGACAAGCTACGGGATGAAATGCTGATGACAAACAAGATGCACCTGACTTTCTGGAACAGGAAATTCTGGTATAGGTGAACACTAGCAACAGGTAAAACGAGCAGGCTGTTACCTGCAGTACAAGCTGCTGCCAGGCGGTTGCCAGTGGCTGACCACTGCCAATGTTGCAAATGCTCATGCGGTCTGCTGGCTGATTGGCACGCTCAAGTTGCAAGGAGACATTGCGCCGCTCTTCCTCAAGTGCACGGGTAAGCCGCTCGAAACGAGCTTCTTGCTCTTTAACAGATGCTAAAATGCTGGCAGCAGACCTGATATCATAGTCATCCATGATTGTTTTCAAATGCTCCTGCCTGTTAACTGATCAGGGCAAATGGAAAGGGTTAGGTAAAGGGGTGGGGAGGGCACAGGTCAGAGGTTAAAAATAAAAATGCACATTGTTAGTCAACCTGCTGAAATACTGTTCACTCTAAGCAGCAAACTGCAATGCTCTTTGAAAAGACTTCCTTTCCATCCACTGATTTAATTTTAAATTAAAAGTAATTAATGCAAGGCTCCCCGGTTCCAAAAAGAAAAAAACCCCATGCTCACCTTGGAGAGAACTTATATTTAATTCTTTAGATCTTTTTGCTAAAATTGCTCTGACAAGGGTTTTCATCCCTCTTGCAAAGCTAATTTCACTGTGCAAATAATAACGTACCTAAAAGAAATATATAAAAAAGATATGGCTTTGGAGGGAATGAGAAATATAATCTTTCTTACTACAGACAACTGGAATTTTTGTCTTCAACAGCGTAAGTGAGAAGTTTAACAATTTTTAAAACAGAAACTTCATGCTACAAGAAAACAGTTGTGTCCATTTTTTCCAAGTGAATGGAACCCCTTCCCAAGTTTAGCAGACAGTAGCTGAAAATAGTTTTCATTTTCAAATTGTAGGAGTACACTGTAATATGGAAAATATTTTTAAATGCAGACAGTGCAATTGCAGTTGAAATGTGCCTGATGGTTTCAGCGTGGCAGCCAATGAAACAGTCCTTCATGCAGCTGTTCGCTAATAATGCAAATGAAAAAAGCCAAAATAAAACATCTTCCATGGAAAACACACAGGACTGCTGCTTGTCTCTCAACACAGGGAAAAGAACTCTGAAATCAGCTAGATGGGATATATCTTCTGCCATATGTCTTCTCTAGCAGGGTTATGAAGTATTCCGTTTAAAGCCCTATCATGCATGGTGCACACAGCAAAACTCCCCACTGATTCCACAGATCTATAAACTGAATGTCATTTTACATGTTTTCGTAAGAGTATAAAATCAGCAACATAATGTAAGGTTAAACGGTGGCTTCAACAGAACCCTTTCACTAAAGCTAAACAAGGAACTAGCTTATTACTGTTTACTGCTAAACGACTTAGAGCACCTCTGATATGAGCACAGAGGCAGAATTTTCTCCAGCTCCTGTAATACAAGAACAACTCATATTCTGTGCTGAGAGTTAAGTCCCTAGGAATTGTACCTTTATATGCAAATCAGGAGGGATTTTTCCTGCTGCCAGAGATTCTTTGTTTTCCATCTATCAACAAGGATTTCCATGAGCACTGGTAGGACCAAGCCCTGGTTTCCTGCAGCTTTGTATTTCATCCTTCAGTGCCCTCAGCTGATGCACGCCCTCGACTACTGCATTTTCCACGACTCTTACATTTATCAGGTCTCTCTCCTGTGCTGATTCTTTGGTAGCTAATGATAATGTGGTCACATACTGTTATGTTCCCCAAAGAAGGATATTAGCAGATATTAAGCTGTGCATTTCCATGTAGTTTGTTGGAAACTCCTAAGTAGGCCTGAGGTCTCCCTTCTTTTGTCACACATGGTTGAAATCATCCACCAGGCCCAAAAGACACTGGGGCAGAAGCAACAGACCCAAACCCAGTGACATACACCTTGACTTCATGGGGAATAACCTGCCAGAAGCTCTGTGGTTCATGGTTAACTCCTAGGGAGTTGCTGTTGAAAGAATTCAGGGTGATAGGAAATCACGTTGGAAACGGTGTAAGGATTACCATCTATTCATCTCATAATATTTACCTCTAACCATGATTTGAGCCTTTCATGTTTTCAGACTGGTAAGCAGAAATTACTTTTCTCCTTTATGCATTGATTTAACTTCTACTGAGATTCTGAGAGAAAACCAAAAACCACCAAAGGGTTTTCCAGATGTCACAAACTAGTCAAATATAGACTGAGCTGTCAACTTCACAGACTTTCCATTCTGCACCTTGTTTTGCTAGATTTTTAAAAGTCTATAAACCCTTCAGACAGTACATTGGTTTCTGCAAAGGAGAGTCACAACCGTCTAAAAGGACAGCGTGCCTCCCGGGAAGCCTGTACAACACAGGGCAGGACTGCGTGACTCACCTGCTACATCTCAGCACGAGTTAGCCCTGGCACAGCTACACACAGACACAGCCAGACTTTCTAGACCTAAGCTGGCTCCTGCGCAGCCAACTCACATGTTTCTGCTTTTGTGCAGCCCTGCTTTGCACAGATGGAGACAGCTCTGTTTGCTGTCTCTGCTCCCAGCAGTGCAGGCATGCTCACAGACGCCTTTGAGGGAGCGCGAAAGAAGTGGGACTTCAGAGCCAGGCACTAGTCCTGTTGTGGGGAAAACACACATGGGGGTTGAGGTGGGGGCATTTCTAACTACATATTCTCCAAGACAGCGACCTGGTTACTAATTATCACTGCCCTGATGCTAGAGCAGAGGAACAGCCTGACTGACACACAGATCAAATACACCTCGGATGAGGGGATGCTCCAGGCCCCAGGAAAAGGAAAAAACCAAAAAAGCGTCAGAACGGGCCAGGGACTAATGAATGGAGACAGGCTGCTTAGAGCAGGAACTCAGGTTTCCTCAGTCATGCCCCACAGGGGCCCATCTTTCAGGCAATTCACTGGCTGCAGCTCAACCAGCTCTCTCTCACGCACGACTACGATATGAAACAGCCGTCATCTCCAGGGGGCTCGAGGCTGGGTGCTTCCATGGACTAACTTCAAAAAGTGAATGAAGTAGGGATGTAGGAAGAAGACGACAAGATGCAAACAATAGTAACTAAATTTAAAAAAACAGGTTCCCATTCGAATATATAATGCAAGTTTCTGTTTTAAGGAAAAGGCATTACCAATAGCAGCATGAGAAATTGAGAAGCACCTCCTCAAATACAGATTCCAAAGCAGTAACAGCTTTAATAATAAAAGTCACAGTTGATGACTGAGCTGGTATACAACTTTCAAGTCACATTCTGAGAATGTGACAAAGATCCCATTCAGAAAATCCTTAATGAGCTATAAGCCCTTGATGCCACACATGAGAGAACCTAGCAAATTTGGGTTCTATAAATGGTACAAATCTCCAGAGAGCTACAGAGATCTCCATGCAGAAAATATAGTGTTAACCTCCTTACAATCATAAATATTGTGCTTCTTTTCTCTGTGCAAAGAAAAACACAGGCAGAAAATAAACCGTATAAATTTTCAGATGTACAATTAGTGACCATAAAAATCCTAATTGCTATGCAGAAACAGCAGCTGGACCAATAGCTGCCTTTTAAGAACTGTTGGACAAAGACAGACTTCTGCATTTCAAATGTTTTATTAGCAGATAAATACTTGCTTGCTGTTGATTGCACTCCCAATTATTTACCCAGGGTTTCAACAATTTACATTATCAGCAGTCTAGACTAGAGGAGAAAAATAAAAGTACTGACTCATGAGTTAGTTACTTAGGCTGCCACTTGCAATTTGCTACCATTTGTAAATAAATTGAAGTGCATTGAAAACGGTATAAATAAATGAAAATATTAGACCTAAGGCAGCCAGGTAAAGATTATTCCTTAGGCTGCACTTCTAAACACAGCAAACACTTGCCTACAGAGTGTCAAAGGCTACGCTGACAGCAGCAATCTCTCTCCTGCCTACGTGACTCTAAATATATTAGTGTTGCATTAGAGCAAAGTAAGAGGATCTGTTTTTTCTGACTGTTCGTCTGAAGAACGAATGCAACAAATGGCCTCCTGCAAGTCAATACAGTTTAAATGCTCAACAGGGATGAAAATCACCCCCCAAAAAGAGGGGGCCTATGCACTAGCAATACCCCAGCTCATGCCCAGGTTTGAAGGCTCTTGGAAACATTGACGTGCCTAGGGTCACTTGGTACTCTGCAAAAAAAGTGAGCTAACTCTGCACACTAATTTTGGTAATACAGGATGTAGATGATAGTCAAGAGTTTTTAAAGAGCCCTTAAGATTAAGGGGGGTCAAGTTCTCTGAGATTTGGGCACCTAAATCCTAACAATCCTGGAGAACCTCAAAGGCCCTGCACTTTCCAAAGTATTCTGCCTGCTTAAGGCAATCAGGTAGCCGAGTGAGCTGCGTTTGAAGAGAGCAGTGCCCACCAGTCGGCTACAGAACATCGCACAGGCATCTCTCAGCGGGAGGGAAAGTGGCTTTCGGGGCACACAGGGGATTGCTCAGGTCCAACAGTCTGAATACTGAGCGTAGCTATCCCACTATTGCTCTCTCCCAGCCCAACTCCACTAGGTCCTGCTGACAAGAGATGGTACTATGATGAGCAACAAGAAGCTTGTACATAACAGCAAATCTGCAGCTGTAGGAGCAAACATGAAGGCCTGTGAGCATGCATGGAAACAGTAGCTATGTGCTTCTACAGGAAAGAAAACCATCAGAACAAAAGCAAAACTGGGGCTTAAATAATCTATGGAACTGAAGCGTAATGCATGCTAATTATATTTTCACCCTGAAGTGCCACAAGAGACGAGTAGCATAAAATTACTGTTATCCCCCATGCAATATCGGAAAGCATACAGAGAAAACCAAGGGATACACACCTAGTGGGTTACTGGGGTCTGAATGTTAGAGCTGCTGGGACATCACCCACTAAGACTAGAAAAGTCTAGACAAAGCCGGAGAGCAGCCTCAAGCAGAACCAGCTACAAGAGAAAAAGAAGACAGTTAGTTAATCAGGTATTACAGCCTCTTCTGTACACAGTCATCTCCCAGGTTCTCTGCGCTATGTTGTATAAATTATTTATTATATTGTTTTCCTCCTAACTTGGAGGAAAAAGAAACAATATTCAGAGAAGCCAATCCTGAGACTGGTTACTCTGATTTGGTATTGGTGACCAATACTTACATGTTCTTGTGAGACTTAGTGTTAATGTCCTAAATCAGGGAAAACTCTGGACTGGAATGAGGATTTTGAATGCTACAAAACTGGATACTGCAGCCAAAAGTTTTAAAACACAGAAACCTAACATGACACTCTCAGAAATGAAAATAATTATTTAGGCACACAACTTCTGGCCCCATGTTTGATGTGTGAGCCCCGAAATGGCTCAAACTCATTTCACCTGTGGAGAGGCCACATTCGTTTCTAAAAGGCGCACATTGCACAGGAGCTTACAGCCACGTTGTTTGTTCTGCCTTTCTGTAACCTAATCCTCTACGACACCCAGGTGAAAGTGGGTTTTGGGATATTAGGTCATCTGTGTAGCTCTGTAAACCTCTGATCTGTTTTGTCTTAAAACATTTAGCACCAAAACTTCTCTGGGTCAGCGCCTGCAAATTTAGTACCTGTTTTTCCTGGAGAACATTCAGAACAGAATCCATTTCGCAAAGGCATGGTTCTGTGAAGCAGCAGATGCAGTTTTAAGCTACTACCACATCAAAAATGCTGCAACCACATGGCATGAAATGCAGAGCCAGTACAAACTCACTTTGCTGGTTCAAATGGTTTAGAACATTTTTAGGGAGTAATTTTGCCCCAGCAGATTTCATGCTTGACCAGGTACTGTCTGCTTGCCTGAAGCCAGCATAAACACAATTTCTTGTGTTTCAGCCAAATTACCCAAAATATGATCTTTGTTTGCATGGAACTGATCTCAAGGGGCATGGAACCATCACGCCAAAAACCTCAATTTTCTTAAACTAACAAAAGAAAATTCTATGCTCAAAACTTACTAGATACAACAAAAACGCACAAAGATATGCCCAAAGACGAAAGTCCAGAAGCAGAGGGAGAGAAAGACTCATTCTCAAGTAAATGACTAGAGGGAATAAATTAAGCATAATTCAGCTTATACAGACAAAAGAGCAACACTTTCGGGAAAAAAAAATATATATATATATTACATGTAACAAATTCCAAATAAACTGCTTCTCAGACCTTATGGCAAAATCTATCTTGAGCCTGGCTCCTCTCGTTGCTGCTCTGGTTGACTGAGTTCTAATTTGACCCTTACGTGACAATCTACACTGTTGAATAGCAATGAGGAATTCACAAAGAAAGCTATTTCAATATAGTTCTCTCATAGGCACAGACAGACATACTGTGTTGGTGTCCAAAGAAACAAAAAAAAAAAAAAGCTGGTCAGAGTTTTTTGTTCCTTTGGACAGAAGCAGTCTGTGAAACAAGGCTTAAACTAGGGAAAGAACAAGGGCAGAGGAAATGCTAACAGGAAAACTCCTTGAGAAGGAACTTTGGATATTAAGGACGTGGCAACGAACACTGTACTTCACCAGTTCTATTACTGCAGAAAAAATGTCAGTGTGTAATATTTGAGCTTTTACATCCGTAGGAAATTTCATCCGATCTTCCAGCAGGAATCATTTTGTAGAAATAAATACATTCTGCAAATAAATTTGCAGACTACCATACTACGATCTGGGTTTGGCAACACCAGCAAAAGAACCCAGATGCACATACTTCTTTTTATGCGCAATACAGTTCCAACACTTCACTCATGACAGAACTGGTTCTGGTCAGTAGCACCACAGCATCTCCTACCTTACCATACTGGTTCCCAGTTCATTTAAAAATTAATACTTTAACTAACCTCTTAATTAAAAGCACTGAAATCATATTGTATTAACTTATAAAAGATACAGTTCTCAGCAAAAAAGAATACAGAATTTTCTTCAATCTAATACAATCTCTCTCGTGAATTAATCAGAGTGTGATTATCTGACACCAGTCATCTTTCTACAGCTTCCCTTCGGCAACGATTTCTCACTTCAGCAGTTTGCTACTAGGAATTTTTCAGGTTTTCCTTCCAAAATTTCATGAGGTGTTTGCAGGGCTAGGTGATAGAGTGTGCCTGCATAGCTTTAATTACACTCTAGCTCTATTTCTGTAATAAGACACATTTCAATTGCTATATTGTACTCCCAAATGGAAAAGAAAATAAATTAGAGCAATACAGAACACCTTTATAACACCTGCATACATATAATAGCATAAATAATTCAGTAATGCATTGAACTTCAAATTGAAATATTTCTACAAGGGCAATTTTTAAAGTAAATGTTTTAGGCTACGATTAGTTTTACCCAAAGTAAAAAATTTCCATTGCTTCTTGAAATTTATCATTTAGACCAGAACAGTGTAACAGCACCTTTCTGAAGCGGAGCTCTTGCTCTCCAGGACCTAAGAACTCGTCTACACTGAGTAAGCTGAAGCCTTCTGTCACAGAGCACTCGTTATGCCACACTGCCTTCGAAGATCAGTGTTTGTGTTAATTAAGCATAGAACAGCACAGTGAAGTGGCATCACGCTACCTCACACCTACTAAATGTCCACACTAAGGTTTAATGGAGTACATGATAGTCTATAAATCCACACTGTGCACTGTGAATTCTCTGTGTAAACAAACACTCCCCCTATATTTTCAAATGAGTGTCTAGGTGAAATAGTTTTTTTTTAAAATCTTGTAAATATCAAAAGACTGAACAATGTAGAGCTGGCTGAATTCTGACTTCACATCTGCTGTATTTAAATGTGACAGTTAAAATCCCTTGCTATTGTTCTATCTCAGTAAGTGTTATTTCTGTCAACTCTGCCATGAAAATATTAGCATCATTAATATTTCATTCCCTACATAAACAGAATCACTGTTTTGCACAACTTAATTTCCATTTATCTACTTTAGTTGGGTAGCTTTGGGAGACAGCGCTCCCCTCCCCTCATATCAAGAAGCCAAGTCTGAAACAACCAACCGAGCTGAATGGTGTGCACAAATCTCATGGAAAAATTCAGTTTTTGCAGAGTTCAGCAATTACATTTGCTTAATACTGTACGTTATAATGAACAGGCCTATGTTTACATATCCCCAGAAACTTTTATATTTTTCTTCATATTTTTTGGTTTTCTATAGAAATAAAATGCAACTTTGACGTTAAAAATAGAATGAACAAGATCATACTTTGCTGTCCCTTTTGGAATATGAATAGTAAATTTGCTGCCTCTCAAACCTCTGACACCTTTTCTTCTCCCTTGGAAGTTTCCAAACATGACTGCTACCAGCTTGATTAGTTCACAGGCCAATCACTTCAACACCCTAAAACACATGTCATTCCATCTTAAAGCTGCTGCATGTCATTGATTTTTCAAAGGTCTCCCCCACTGAAATCAATAAGGAGTTCTACATAAAAATAGATTGCACTTTGTGGTCCCTTTCTGATTCATGTATATTCAGGTTTCCAAGTATTCCCATAGCTGCTTTTAGCAGAAGCTGTATGGACCAAAGCTTCATCGCTTCCTCTGACCCCAATCCGATTCTCACTGACATCAACAGACAATGCTTCAGCCACTGAGCTTCTGCTGCAAGCGGTAACAATCTGTGCAAAACTTCCACCAAGCAGAAAATCCCACCATAACCATTTTACAAGAATACTGTCTTCCAAGCAGCTAGAAAAAACCCACACTCAAGCAGTGGAGCTTATGTGAATCCTAGAGAGCATCAGGCATTAAGTATCAGTGCATTGTTGTCTGCATGGGTTGTATGGATGGACCGGGTCTCATCTCGTCTTCAGCAGAAACACCTGCTTACTGTAGAGGCTACCCAGCAAGCAGAGCCACCAAAAAAATCAATGTCTCTTCTTAGAACAGGGCAATTTCAATGAGAAAAAGATAAAGATCCAATGCAGCACAGTTCATAACTTCACTCCCTAGCTCTTCCCCCAGTATTTTAAAGCTTGGCTTCATGAATATACAATCCAATTTGGCCATAAATAAGCCAATCCCATGAACAAACTGTTATAACTGTATGCAATTGCTTCCACAGAATACTTCAAAGATTTCACCAAACAATATACAAGTATCCTCATTTTCCTTGGCTTCTAGATGTTTTGAGTTTTGGTAAAGGGCTGCCATTTTAAGAGAAAAGCTACAGACAGGAATGCAGTCTGAAACGGTCTCTATGTGGGGAACTACAGCTGAGAACAGCCATATATTTACAAGCATTAAGTCTCCATTTCACATAATGCAGGAACAAGAGAGTCAGAGGGTAGGCAGCAATTTCCATAGCCAGACCAGTTTACCACTGTCAAAATGGAACAATTGAAATATTCCAGCAACACTGGAAAACCCTGCAGATGGTCATAATCATCCTTTCATAAAAGATATTATTGTGCTATCTTCTAACAGATAAAATACATAACAAAATGGCAAGCAGCAAAGATCAGGTTAGCTGTGCGGTTAGGCAGACCAACAGCCTGCTTCATCTGTTCCAAATGCTACAATAACGGCGTCAGTAGACAGTGTATTCGAACTAACGACCATTAGATAGCAAGGGGTCATTTCACTACACAGTTTGAGAGGAGAGGGAAAAAATCCAGCTGTGACCCCACAGAACAGGGAGTGTTGAAGCTCAGCAACAAATGTGTCAAGTGACTTATCCCAACTGGGAGGAGTTAATTGATGCTATAAATAGCACTCTGCAGACAAAAAAAAAAATCCACTTAATTCTTGTATCCGAAGCACACAGTCTAGCTTTGCTTATCAGTAAAACTATTTTCCTTGTAAGAAGTGGGTTTGGGTGTTTTACATGTAGATTAACACAGAAAGATAATTTGATTTCAGGCTATTGAGAGATTTCCTTCCTTTTATGTTTCAGAAGAACAGGGCTGCGTGCAGCTAAATGAGATCCATAGATTACAGTAGAAGAAAGGCTAATAAAACTGCATAGCTACACTCCTGGATAATAACGAATGTTTTTTAATTCTAGGACTCCAGTCTCAGGGTTTATGAGGCCATTTCCCATTACTAAGAGTAATACAAATAAATGCATCAAAAGGAAATATATCTTTTAACCCATTTGAATCAAATACTTCATATCCCCCACAGCATTTTACACCAATAAACAAACTGGCGTTGCTGGGGGGGGAATACCACAGTTCTGAAGTGTTCAGAGCAAGCATCTTCCCTGTGATTTTCCTACTACATTCCGGAGAAAAAAAACAAAAAACCCTCTTCTGTTTTTCTAAATATGTGTCTTGTTTAACTCTCACAGTCCTATCTAGTGGGTTGTGTGGCTGCTCTATTGTTCTGCCGGAGGACTGAAAATATTAATATAAACAGGAAAGAAAAAACTGTCAATATTCATGTGTAATTCTTCAAGCTACTAAATCAAATTAATTTTATTAGCTGTTTACCAAACAATCCTACTGCATTACTCTCTGGTATTTCAATCTCTCCCATTAAAAACAACCATATTTCAACCTTACATTGCTTTAAACCAGGAACAGTATCAATGAAGAGGGGATTAAAGCAATTAAAAAAGGGGGAAGAAACAGAATGAGGCCCACCAGCTCTAATTCTCTCCAGTAACATCTGTCTCATTCTAGATCAAGTAGTTTTTTTTCACCAAGCTAAATTTGGAAGCCTGAGGCACTAAGTAAACCTACTCTGCTAGAGCAAGACTATAGATCTGCTTTCTGCAATTGTATGTGCAGACTCAAAGATGGCAGTGATAGACCCTTCACCATTTCAGCATCTGTACATTTAAAATGCAATCCAAGTTCATTTTACCCTCGTAAGTTCAGGATGCGATCCAAGTTTGCACATATGCAAGATTAACACCACAGATTTTTAGTGATTCTATGATTCTATGAAAGAGAGTGTTACAAGGCAAATGTGCATTTGAGAGCTAATAAATAATATCTGAGCAAAATAAAAGTATTTAGCTCATCTGATGCCTTGAATAATCGTCCAGTTCATGCATAAACATATAAAGGCAGGAAAACCAGATACATTTTATTAACAGTCTCAAAGAGACTCAGCATTCTGTATGATGGATTCTGGCACATAACATCTCTCTAACATTGCCAGTCTTTGTTACACATTCCAAAAACGTCCTGCTCCAGAGCGTTGCTGTCTGTTTGAGGGGCAAAAACAATGTCACAAGAACTGCCAGTTTAACTTGTCTGTTCTCAGGCGCAAGACACTGCTGAATCTTCAGAGCAGGAATCTTTATCACTCAGAAGCATCTTCTATTCCATTAGCCAAGCGTATTGGCTACTTTGGGGTTACACTGACAGTCCAAATAGCCTTCAGAGAATAACGTTCAGGACTTGTCTCGTTCATATAATTGGGTAAATCAAGATATCATAATAACCCCATTGATTAGTCCAGATTCAAGCATTCTTTACTCATTTAGATCTTCACTTGCATGAAGCAGAAATGCAGAGCTGTGCTTAGTCTGCAAAGTGTTACATTTAGCAAAAATTGTTTTTCTTACATCATTGCAAACAGGAATTTTCACAACTAAGATTCATATCTTTATTATAAGAGCTTTTTATTCATTAGCTTGTAGCTCTATCAAAATACAAACATTTGCACTGAGATTTTCTCTGACAGATCTTTCCTTCAGACTGAATTTCTCTTGTAGGAAAACTTCAGCTAGGATAGTACGACTGTTTCTCATATTATTTATGGAAATTTTTGTGCAAGTTTCTTCCCTTAGTGGCTCCAGAGACATGGCCAAGCAGCTTGCTAGCAGTCAGCAACCCTAGGGCTGCCAGCACAGCCCCAGGACACGGTGTGTCCCTTCTGCTCTGGATGCAGCTGGAAGGCTGGCAGAGCTCACCCCAGCCTCGCAACTGGCAACAGACCAACAGCCATACCGAACCTCTCGGGACTCCCCTTTTTCCCTACGCCTCTTTTCCTGCCTATGAAACCTGTTCTGAATTTGACCTTATCATAAGGCTCCATTTTAGCTGGACAACTACCACATTCAAACTACATCTTACGACACTGATCCTGATCTGAAAATCAGTAAGAACTTCTGTATCTTTGAATAAGTCTTAATGCTTCCTACAAACAGCTTTAAAACTTTAAATGGGCTATACACACTTCAATTCTGACATATATAAAAGAGACAATGTTTAATCTAAAAATCATCAAATGAAAATGGAAGGAACTTCATAAAAACTAGTAACATGATACTTGTTATTCAGAGGATTGGTTTAGAAGAATGCTTGGCTAAAACTATAATCCACCTACACTGAGCAAAATAAAGCAGTATACAGAAGGGAGTAATAGTTCAGGAAAACAAACAGAATACTTCAATATTTATTCCCATTACTCATCACCAGGTCATCCTCTAAGCAACCAGAGGACTGGCCTTCTGATCTCCAGAAAGGCTAAGAAATAGTTGGCAGGGAGGGATTGGGGAGAGGAAAGCACGTCATAAGAGTATGACCCTTACCGCAGAAAGGGGGGAGATGCAAGACATAACCGTAGCCTTTAATCTAGATTGCTCAGGTACAGAAAAAAGTCAGGAAAGCACAAGCACAAGCTGTGAGCAGGATACGGAAGAGAATGCTTAGAGTCCACCTGCTGCAAATGTGGCTGTAGGAAGAAGTCACGCAGTAAGAGGCATTCCCTGCTCCGTCAGGGGTAGAATGAAACTAAAAGAGGATTTCCATGGCAGAAGAAGGGAGACCTACATCAGAGATGCTGTGAAGTCACAAAAGAGAAAACTGTCACCCGTGTTTTCCTCAGCTAGCACTTGAATTTTACTCTCGCCAGTACCTCAGCTTTCAACACAATACAGAATTACAGAGGTTCCTGTCCTAGTTCCACAGTTTTAAGATTTATCCTAGATATTTCCTCCCCTCAACCATTCTACCACTATTTAAAAACAAATTTTAGTAGACCTTCAATGGCATACAAACTAAAGAATTTCTGAGAGGTGTAAAGATAATTTAAACAAATAAAAGGATAATTACTTAAGAACATACATAATGACAAAGCACCAAAATACTCAAGAGACTTGGTGAGCAACTGTAGAAACACAGTACCTTTTACAGTGTTCCTTTCTTGCAGTGGCTTTAAGATAGAAATTCTCCCTTGGTTCGATGACGACTCTGTCAGAGAAACAAAGAAACATAACAAAAAAGACATTTTTATTCCATCTAAGGGAAACAGGAAGAGCAAGGTATTTTAAAATAATTTATAACATTTACATAATACAGTGGAAATCCATTAGTTGTAGCTCCCCTTGGTTCCCCTTCCCTCCCTGAGTCATGGTGGTGTACAAAGAAGTGTTGCTTCTGGCATCTATTCCACCACCACCCGAGACCCCAAAAAAATCCCACAGAACTGGAGTATAGAAAGTAAACTCCATAGGAAGAGCTCGTTTGGCTAACTAGCTATTCCAATCCTCTTGATTTCTGTCCCAGTGCCACCCATATGTGCATATATCAAACATTTCCATACTTTTAATCCAATATATATTTAATTCCTCATTGATTCATAGATTTTGAAGCTAAAAATGTTTCCTCCATAAGTGTACACCACAGCATGTTCAGTCATCCAGGTCTAAATACCATCTAGTGACTCTAAAATGTCAACTGTGGCTACATAAATACACCTCCTCCCATGTGACATTTTTATTTCCAGTAGCAGGAAATCAGAAAAATTTGGGCAGGAAGACACTCCCCTTTGAAATTACAGAATCACAGAATAGTAGGGGTTGGAAGGGACCTCTGTGGGTCATCTAGTCCAACCCTCCCGCCGAAGCAGGGTCACCTACAGCAGGCTGCACAGGACCTTGTCCAGGCGGGTCTTGAATATCTCCAGAGAAG
>Ga0181612_140930_pt1 | contig 27385 bp, 15 predicted proteins | sample HoacroProtozoa21_FD_119630 | JGI IMG/M metagenome (GOLD analysis project Ga0181612, IMG submission 119630) | Hoatzin crop microbial communities from Cojedes, Venezuel. Combined Assembly of Gp0051906, Gp0051904, Gp0051908
AAGGTCTGGATTCCGCAAATTAAAAACCACAACCTGTGGTCAGTTGGACCCAGCATTATAGAAGTATGTGAAGGGTTAATGGGAGGCTGAGATGTTGACAAGAGCGGTTGATGCAGGAGCATCTAATCAGGAACTACTGTCCTTGGGAACAAAGTATACCTTTGAGACATATGCAAGCTAATTAAGATGGTTTTTGAACAACTTAGAACTAATAGCAGAAGAATGATAAAGAGCGCCCTTAAACAAGCTATCCTCATTATAACACTGAAAATTACACCCCTTGAGTTGGAGACCCTGGCCCAACCGAAGACCCTTACCCCCTAGAATGCATACTAAATTTTAAGTGTACTGTATCTTTAAACTGAAGTGAGAAGGGAACTAATCAGTCATAGTTAAGAAGGCACGGCTAGTATGTGGAACTAACATTTTTTATTGTTTAAACATGCAATGTGATTGTACCCAGGTGTGCTGGCTTTGTGGAGTTACCACCCAGCACCCATCTCTGCGCAGGCATGAAACAAACTGGCACCTCAGCTCTGTGTGCATATTGGATGTGGCACACCGGGTAACGAGCTCCGTTTGTGAGACCACACACCTATGCATGAAATTAAAGCAGTCTCTTTCCATCTTAACACGTAATCAAAGGCTCAACAGAGAAATACCACTGGAAAACATGAATAACCAAAACTGAGAAAGCATTGGGTCAATCTATCCCCAGTCCGTCCCTGTTTTTTTTTTTTTTTTACAGAAGGAATTGGGAAATAAAGAAAAATCAGTGCTATAATTTTCATGGAAAGGAAAGCAGATTAACAGAAAAAAAAGGAGCTCAAATCTCTTGGCTGCACTTCCAGTCTAGATATTTCTTAATACCGTCAACACGAGGAGCTAAAATTTTGCTCTATAGCATGACACTCACAAGGGATTCAGATTTGTAATTAATTATCAACAGTATGAAAGAAATACATTACAAATAAAGGTCACTATCTAGAGGAGAAAAAGCAGGCATTATGCATTCTTGAAAATTGTCCTTCAAAATCTGTTACCATAGGTAGCAAAAATCTGGAACAGCTTGCGCAGCTAGAGCTGGAGAGGTGAGCCCGCAGCCCTCCGAGGCCGCCGTGGTGACACCCCGTTCTTGAAGTGCACCAGGATGGGTGAAGGTATCTGCGCTCATGAGAAGTCAGCGCTGCAGGATGGAACTTCACATTTAGCTGCGTAATAACAAACGTTTGGGGGTTCAGGATTAAGAAAAAAAATTATCTGCACCTAGCTGAACGTGGGCAGAGAAGTGGGCTAATAGCACAGCTGGGATGCCAGCTACTGGAAAGGGAAAGAAAAAGGTAAAAAAAGAAGAAAAGAAATGTAAAGTTTTGTGCTTTTTTCTTTTTACTTTAATTTTATTTTACTGTTTAAACCCAAAAGGATTTTAATTTTACACTGTACTGATGGGTTACTGTCATTTTGGTTTAGCTAACTTTGCACGAACTCAGAGGGAATGTTTAAAGGCTACTGTCGCCCTTACCCAGCTACCCTGCCCTCAGACGGCACTGCTCTGCATATCAGCTGCAAAGCCCGTCGGTATCGCCAGGCTCCTCAGAGTTAGTTCTATCACTACTATTATGTTTTCTGCTCCATATTTATTTTTGTCTTCCAGCGAGGTGTAACATTATTTGAATTTGCCCTTCAATTTATATAACGGGCAACCCTATCACAAGAAACAGAACAAAAATATTTACTCTGAACACAAAGATGAGAGCTTAGCAAAATCTCTTTCACTTCCTCACAACAATTCTTGGTGCTGGAGGGAGCTGGGGTGTACAAAGTGCTATTTTCATGGATCTTTTTAGCCGATGACTTCAGTGTTGCTGTAAGAGATAAGTCTGCTTTCAACTAGGCTCATTTATGTTTTCTTATCTTCTAAACTTAGTCTTTTCTGATTAAGGAGTTTTCTGGTTAGAGCTAAGGAAGAATTTCTTCTGCACCAGCCAAGTGGTAACACTATACAAGTATGTTAAACCACCGCTGTCCTAAGTAACACTGTTGGCAGTCACTATAAACCTTGACTCTCCTATCCTACATCAAAGAATATATTCTCCCTTTTCAAACCTCTGAACGCAAATAACTTGCTATGCTCATATCCCAGATCTTTCAAATTCAGAATGGTGATCTCAGAATCATATGTCTGGTAGTCCCAGAAAACTGTGTGTATCCATAGATGTCATTACTGAAATGCACAATTCCGAGTTTGTCCCTTTTATTTGCAGACATTTTCAAAGTATGCATGTTTCTGTGTTTCAGATATGACTGAAATTCGTGAGGTGATGCACTTGCTTAGAGTTGCAGGCTCGTGTTCTAAAGGAGCGTGTCATTGATGCAGGGTATGTCTTGTCATGCAGTAGACATAAAAACTACAACGTTGTGCTGATCGAAAAATGAAGGCTGCTTTTGGGGCTTTATGAATACATAGAAGAAGAGTGATGAGCTACAGCTTTTCATGGCAATTACTTAGTATAAAAATACTCAACAAAAATGCAGTCATCCAATATGATACCTTTCATGATGTCTTCATTTCAGCTTAAGCAGAATATAGCAAGGTATACTGTGGCAATATTAAGTGGTATTCATTAATATCCTTAGCTGCACAGGTGAAATCCTCCTTCAATCCAGCACAGCACAGATAAACCTTTGTAGACCTTTAAGGGGGTGTAATGGTCCACATATGCAGGGCTTACTGAATAATTTAGACATACATTACGGTTGAAACCGGAAGTGGAAGGACAAAAGGATGCCTGGAACGCAGGCTTTGGAGAGGAAGGAAGGAGAAGTAATAAGCTGTATATAACAGTGTATGTACCCGTAATAGCAGTTTACCTGCTTTGCAAAGGACATTAAGGGAAAGCATCACATGCCTAATGAAAAATGCTGTTTCGTATCACATCAGATGTGAATTTCTGTGAGTACACTAGCAAAATCATTTTGTCATACATGTACTTGCTATCAATATGTGCATGACTGTCTCTTAGAAACAGACTAAAGTAATGCAAACACCAGGGAAGGGCGTTGCTTGGGAACAGAGAAACTCATTCAGCATATCTTAATAGAAATGGGATATTTTTCAGAGTGGTATAGACATTTAACATCTCAGAAAAACAAGCACATTCATGCTCAAAAAATTACTTTTTACACTTAAAATATTAGAATACTATTTAATAAAATTTTAAAAAGTATTAATGTCCTAAAGCAATACAAAGCGTTATCATATTTTAAATTTCCTTTTTAGACAGGAACAAATACCACTGGGTAGTCATTAGGTAATTGTCTTCCTGTTGGTTGTTGAAATGTACAGAAAGACCATCACGCATTTCAGGACTCTACAGAACAGCAGAGCCTTTAGAAACACTAGGCTTCACTGAAAAGGACAGTTATCATACCTCAAAACTCAACAGCCTTCCATTTTTATTGCTGTACGAATTTAAAGCGATTAGCTCACAGTATTACTCTTTCTGAACCCACAAATCATCAGAAATCAGTCACAGATATTATACTCCATAGCAGAAAAACGGGATACGAGGTGCATACCTTCACATTTACAAGCATTCTTAGGGGCCGTTCAGGTACGCAGCTACTGTTAGAAGTTCCTCCCAGAGAGTACAGAGGGTTGGTTTCCATTATTCTTTGTGCTAAAGAATACCTCATACTTACTGAGAGCACACCCTACATAGGTTGTAGCCTTACTTCTCTAGTTTACAATGTATAGCAGGAATTGTTCCAGTAAACTTAAAGGAATATCAACATACACATATATATCTGCCTTCACTTTGGCTGCTTTCTGGCTAGAATATTGCCTTGGAGAAAGCAGCAGCAAGCCAGCATAAAAACTCCTGTTTAATGAAAAATAATACTAAAAGAAATATCACCTCCCCTGCCCATTCCTGTATTTAACAATGAAATGTTTTTTTTTTTTCAAATGCTCATATTGTCAAGAACAGCTTTCCAAGACTGACGCTGGGGAAAGGCAATATCTTTCATGAGATTAACTGGGACTGCAGGGGGGGAGGGAAATCAGGAAAGGATGAAAATGGGTCCAGGAGCAGGCTGACGATACCGAGTTGGTTAGAGCCTTGCCATGCTGTTTCAGCACCTTATTCATGGTCCTGTCATTCCTACAACAAGGCTTACAACTTCAGTAATCTCTCCATTTGCATCATGTAAATAAAATACACTGTGAATGAACTTTGCTTCCGATTACATTATTGAACTCAACATGGTGATTACAAACGACCATATTTTACATGAAACAGAATATTTTAGAACCATCTTCCAAAATCCCTGTTGAGACATCAATACAAGAAGAAATCTGCCATTTAAGTATGTAACTTCCTCTGTCATGATAGCATCTCTCACCGCAAAATGAGCAAATTAAATCACTTGAGAATGCTACAAAAGACAGAAAACTTTAAACTAAATGCCATTCAAAATGCTACAAAGCAAAGCAAATGATGTGTTCCCTTTGATACAGAAAAACATATTTACAGCATTATCTATCATTAAATAGAGGAAACTGTCAGATACATTTTGTTGGGATGATGGCTCTTTCCCAGTGTTAGAATGTGCTGTATAATGATAGTACACATCTATATTGGAAATTTAAGTTTATTATATGTTTGCGTGTCCTAGATTAGCTAGGTAAACGAAGCTCTAGTTCACTATTTTTCAGCAACCACCACGTACAAAGGCTATTGCATGACTTCAAGCATTTTTGTGGTTCCTTTCAGAAGAGCTAAGTATTGGTCAACTTTTTTGAAGAGCTTCAGGATTCAGTTACTAACCGTTTGAGGTAACAAAGCCTGCCAAAGGGCTCATTTTTATGTGTCAGGTCTCCAGCCGCTTCTCCGGAAGGTGCTAATCCTGTTTTATATCCGACAGCCCTATGCAGATATCTTGGATACCCTGCGGCATCTCAAGTCGCATGGGGTGTTCAGGCACAAAAACGCCTCCCTTTTTTTATTTCACATAGAAAATTTCATTCCAACAGGAGTCTCTGATAAAGGCAATAAAAACCGGTGACAGTAGGTGGCCCCAGCAGAGTTGCCAGTTGTCTGGCACAGACCATCGTTTCTTTGCTGAAGAGTTTGAAGAGTGGCTTGTATAGCATGAAACTGCTGTTTTCTCCAAACAGGGAAGGTACTATGTCTAAAAACCATGCCCTTTTTTTCTTAAAAATATTGCATATAATCAAATAGCTTGTATGACCTCAGTTATCTTTTCTGAGTCCTGCCTGGAATCTCTGTATCCCACCTTTAAAACCCCTACCACGTCCATCCATATCACAATGCACCCTATGCCACAACTTTTAAGATATTTCTATCAGATATGAGAGGATTTTTGTTGTTTTGGGGTTGCTGTTGGCTTTCTACTTATTTATTTATAGCAGGCAGCTTTGTAGCTTTTCTGACAGGCACACAGTGAAAATTGTGGCCTAATTAGATTCAGGGCTTTTAGACCTCTTTGCACTGATGTGCAAAGCAGTCAGAGCTGGAATGAAGTCCTGCTTTTGCACCCTACCCTTGATTTTAATCTTTGGCTATTAATTCTAGCCAGTCACTTCACCTCTTGTTACAGAGCTCTGAGGGCTGGTGTAAGGACACATTCACTTTTTAATAAAACAATACAGAAAGATTCCAGGTAAAAAGCAATAGGAAAATAATCAAAACTAGGTAACGTTTCCTGAAAGATAATATTTTTTGTTGAGAAGAAATTTCAAGATGACCACAATTATTTTACCCTGCAAATCTGGACAAACTCCAATAGCTGATTCTTCCAGCTGAAATAAAAAGTAACAGAACAGTTATTTTCTGAACCTGACTTGGTGGCCTGCCTTCCATTTCAGTCTGTTAAACTATTCCACCTCCTTTCATATGTTTGCTATAAGGGGTACACTATGTTTTTTTAAGAGAAAAAAATTACATCAGTCATTACAAGGTATTTAATTTCTTGGAATATTTAGGGCAGCTGATGAATGACTTCAAGTGATTTCACAACTATCAAGACAACAATAATATTGAACAGATATGTTGCATTTCTGAGTAAGCTATATTCCTCAGCTAAAAGTCACTTTTCCAAGATATGCTTTCCCAACATCCAGTGTTGGGAACACAATATATTGGAGAAATACTGATAAAACTTACCTAAAATTCCAAGACTCTCCAAGCTGCTTCTGGCAGCAAAAAAAGCCCATATATGCTACTAAACTAGACAGAAATGTCTGTTGCTGAACTCAGGTGTTAACTGGCTTGTTTAGGATATTATTTTTTATTTTTATACAAGCATTCTTTGCACTGTATTTTTTTTATAGGAATAAAATAATTTGTGCAATACAAATACAAGCATTAGCGTGTGAGAACTCTTTAGTGGCTGATCTAGTGAGAACCCTTTTCCTGGTTCTTTATATTAGCTCCAGATTTTGCTGGGACTTACAACAGCTGCAAATCATTATTTGCAAGTCAAGTAATGAATGAAGTAATGACTTTTATTAACTTGACCAATACAAGCTCTTCTGACTGGGCTGCAGTTAAACAGTACCACCACTGAATCCAACTTAATTAACTGTGGTAAACAGAAATGTGAATCATTACTGCCTTCAATCCGTGATTGTAGCTCCTTTCAACAGTATGTCCCAAAGACTGCAAATTTTAGCTTGTTATTATTGCCTACTTGTTTGCATAAACAATTCCAGTTAATACATACACTGTGTGGCATCACCGTATTCATTTTTGTTCCCCCAAATAATATTAGGGGTTTCAGTATATTGTATTTCCTAGGAGCCCGCAAATGCCCAAAGCCTGTAAAATCCCCCAAATACCTTTACCCAGTAAAGGCAGGCTGTGCACAAAGTACTTCCTCTGCACCTTTTTGAGAGGGTCACTGCTGTGGGAGCTCAGATCCTCCAGCTCAACCCAGCCGTGCAAATGTGTTTATTTTTGCTGACCAGGGAGCCAGAAGCAGCTCGGAGAGCCTTGACATTCTAGATAAGTTTCATCAGTACTTCCACCACAGATTGCATTCCCAACGTTGGATGTTGGGAAACCATTTCTTGAGGAAAAGTGCACCTGGGTTGCAGGTTCTAATGTTTACAGGATAAAGTTCTGCCTTTGGATGGTCATATACCATACAGCAACATTTGGTTCATACATACATGGGCGTTACGTGTTATGTTTAAGCAGGTGAACCTGGTCAGTGGCTGAAAGTATTTAAAGCAATATTTTTCTTGAAACAAGTTCACAATTTTCCTTTGCACTAAGTTGTCAAATTATGCATTTACTAAACAACAATGCAGATGTTTATTTTCTCGGTACAGATAAAATGGGACCAGAAATTGAGGGGCAGAAATTTCACACAAGACCATTGGTCTTACACAAAGGAGTTCAATTCAACATTCAAATTGATGCCATGCAAATGTAATCCTCATTTTTTTTCCCCGTATGTTATTTTCCTTTCAAAACTTTAAAAAGAGTAAGTATATACATGCTCACATATACTAGAAAAGATTGAATAAAACAGAAGTACTGCTTAGTGATAGATGACAGATGAGTTAACATAACCATATATCAATTTGGTGAAAACCAATTAAGAAAAACTCATTTACAGAATGTTTTCTGTTCATATATAAGTAGGAATTTGATGCCGACTGTATTCTATTCAGAACATACTTGCAGACTACATGTTGCCACAATTTTTCAAGTTTCAATTTTGAAACTGAAAGGACAGTTACTGGAAATTAATACAAAATGGGCCCACATAGAAAAACATCACAAGAACACAGTCAGAATACAAACATATTCTTCATTGAGTGAACAGCTTTTAGATCCATTACCATTTATGAACTTTTCAAATTTTTAACAGCCAATGCTTTGAGAGAGAAAGCAACCTACTGAGAAAAGTTTATAAAGCCAAGACTTCTCTAAGTGATGTACTATTCATGTCTTTTCCCAACAATAACACTTTCGAACTTCTCAGCTCCATGATTCACTTTTTCCTCCCATAAATAATTTACAATAGCCACAGTGAGCCAACTTCTACTCTGTGGGCCGTAGGTAAAATTAGCTCCAAAATAAGGGACATCTCTCAATGAATGACAGTTGAGAAGTTTGCCCTAAAGTGATTTGGATTTCAAAGCTGTCTTCCAGGGGTTAAAGCTTAACGTTTCTAGTTACATGCATGTTTGTTGGGATTCGTCATGGACTATACATCCTGTTCTGAGATATCCTGGCCCTGAAAGTGTTTGCTTATAACATCCAAAAATGTTTCCAAGTGTTACACGTGTACGCTGAGCAAGAAGTAAATATCAGCAACAGCAAGACATGGAATTGCTGATTTTTCCTCAGGAATTATGGAATTTCACTAACCAAATCTGACTACAGGGGGAAATTTAATAGTTGTACGCTATCTTACATAGGGTTTTTTTCTCTTGTTAAAAAAACCAAACCAACAAACAACAGCCAAAATACGCCCTCCGCTATGAAATATTGAACAGTTATTAGTCACTTCATATTGCATTCTGATTAGATGCATGTCTATATTTCAAATGACTAACCTTCTAGGCATTAACGCCTATTACATACCAATATCTATACCCTAAAATAGTGGAATGACACTTGTGTGCCAGGGGAGAGGCATATCTGTGCTGTTATGAATTCTTTTCAGAATTCTCTTCTGATGCTTAAGGCTAAACTGATACCAGCTATGCCAAAAAGATCCCCCTGGGGTGTGAAAAAAGGTCAAACTGGGCTCCTGTAATTTTTTGGTTAGCATTAAAGAAGAAAGATGGGAGAATAACCTCATTAGGTTTTCTGCATTGCTATTTAGCTTTTTTGGAGGTCCTAAAGAGTTTCCCCACAAAGCAGCATACCACTGTCAGGAAGAAAAAGCAGCAAGGAGGACAAGTAGCCCTATAGTGTCATCTTTACATCAAAAATGTCCTACTGCATATGAAGGAAATGAAAATAAAAATGTTTGCTTACATAATCATTATGTAAGGCTCGTGTTTCAAAAAAAAAGTTATTATTTCAGGTCAGGGTATTTCTTGATAATTAAGGGGCCTTACTGATGTTCTTATATCTCATTAGTGTGCTTATTTAAGCTTGTCTCAAAATAACTTACCCTTTCACCATTCAAAATTGACAGGATTCTGAGCCTGCTTTCCTTACCCTAGCAACTCCGAAACATGAAGTTACACACTGTGTTATAAAAGGCAGATCTTTCAAGGTTCAAGATTACGGTCCTTCGAAGGCGTAAACTGGATACTGAACCTCAGAAAACCCCGAGAAATTCGTGTGCTGTTAGTGTTGGCTTAATGTTAACAAACCATCAGTTGGATACTCAGGATGTTGCTCATTTCCATATTGTTTTGTTAAATTAGGTGCTAAATGCAAAATCACTATGAATGTTCCTAGCTGATGTGCATGAAGCTTATAAATTCTTCAAGCATGCATGGTACATGAAGGTATTTTCCAATGATTAATTAATGTGAATTGGTTCATAAAGATATTCTGTAATTCAAATCCAAGTTTCAGGGCACTGGTAGCCTGACAAGTTGTTTTTCTCTGAGATTCTTTTTTTGAAATGGTTTTGAATGGTTGACATGAATTTTATCCTGAAAGTATCAAAGCAGTTTATACATGAAAGTGTACAACTGCAACAAAGAAAACTTCAAAAACCGGGATGGAATGAAATACAAGTGTCTCATTTCTAATTGCAGAATTCATTTCTTTAAATTAGCTTTCCCTAAATAATTCATTCTCTTAAACACAAACAACATGCCCGCTGAACTCGGATACAAAGTTCCTACAAGCTAAGTTTGTATTTTCTGCTATCTGGAAAAAAGAGTGAGACATTGCACCTGTTCTTACTGTTTTAATTATTTGAGAACTACTTATACATCATAGCAGAGCTAGCTATATAATCCCAAGACAGTCAAAAGTCTCTTCAAAGCGTGTATTGTTAACTGCAACCTTCTTATTTATAAAATGACTTTAAACTATGGTTTTGTGACTCAAATCCCTTTTTTATCCCTCCACATTCTAAGTAGCCAGGCAACTAGGTTAATAGTCAAGCTACCTAGGGCTAGAAACATCAGAAAATACCTATAGTCCTGTTGTATATTACTGTGTTTGTGATATGTTTGGTAATAAGTAAAATTAATACCACAGACATATGATTATTTCTGTAATTTAACGTGCGTTTTTCTAAAACCACTAATAACTAGGATAATTTAGATCTCATAAAAGAGACAGACATGTGCTACTGAGTCTAAAAAAAAAAATCAAAGCTCATTAAAGCTTTTAATACAAGATTTAATCAGCTATGTTCAATGTAAGCATCTGTGAACTGAATCTTATCATTCTTATTCATATTTCCTTTTTGTCCACTTAGCACCACTGGATGCAATAGTGCAGAGAATGAATCAGCACAAACCGACTCCATTTTGCCAGATATGTACTGTGACACTTATTCCAAAGCAGGAGTTTAGCATTAGGAGTTGGCAGTAAAACGTAGAAACCAATACAAACAAAAAATCCCAAACCCAAATTACAAATAAGTCCCCTCAAAAAGAAATTAATGACACCACTGCTGCTAATTAGCAATGGCACTTCACGAAATATTAGAACACTTCCACCTGTACCTAGCAAATGTAAAAATTCCACATCTGAAGTAATCTTCCAGATTTTAATAATTTTTAACCTATGTGTCTGTGGATTGTTCCAAGGCAAGATGAAAATTTGTTGACTTGGAAAGCAAGGCAAGACCAGAAAATTGTAAAAGAAAGTGTAAGCAATGGTTATCTCAACTCTCAGCTTATGAAAGTTGGTTTATAGAAGTAGAACTTATTTCTTTTATAAAACTGTATTTCTTTTATAAAAACATTCTGTCATGAAAGCAGTAGCAATCATAGTTCAACCGCCTCCTGGTGAAAGGAGTGCAGCACACCCCCCAATTTTTTAGATATTTAGTTTCTGGCCAAACGCACTGCTTCATTTCATCGGCCCTGTGGCACCTGCTCTGCCCAATGCTCTGCTACCACGCCTGGTGCCTGCACGTACCCTGGCAGGGCACTGCGTGACGCCGTCACACAACACACACGGGCATTTCAGCTCTATGGAAAAACCCCTCTCATGTCTTTTCTTGTGTGAGTCTGATAGAATTATATCATTAGACGGTCTTATTAAAACAAATTCTTTAACGGTATAAGTAACAGTACATTTCAACAACAGCACGCATGTTTCAACTCCAAGCCTACTATTCCTCAATGACATGTCATGCAGATCTAATGCTTCCTAAAACATGCTAGTAGATGTAAAATGCTCTTCTTTTTAGTTCATTTCCATGTTAAATTAAAGATCTTAACCTGGGTATTACGCGTATCTTTATTATATAAAGAATAAGAACCCTAATTTAAAATAAAATCTAAAAAAAGTAAAGACATCAAATAACTTTTCTGCTGATTTAAACACAACTCCGTACCTTCCACTTTAATTTATAATACCTCTGGAAATTTGCCATCTAAGTCTTCCTATGTTCCTAAAAATGCCACTATGGGGGGGGGGGGGGGGGGAGTTTAAATGGGTTTGTGGGGAAAAAAGCATTTGAAGTTATCACTGGACAAATCAACCAAAGATTATGTTTTTCGTATATAACATCACTGCATACATGGAAGTTCAACATATCTAACTCCTCAGCATGCTCAAATATTCCACGTCAGAAAACACTCAGCAATGCACCTTCTCAGCTAACTAGCAGTGTTTACTTAGAGACAGTTAAGTTTTCTAATACATTTGAACACAACCAGCGTAAGTACGCGGATCAAGCAGCACATAATGAACTCCGCCTGCTGGAGAAAGCTCTTGGGCCACGGCCTCCTCCAAAGAGGTGACAGCACAGCCCACAAAGCACCGCTCGCAGACGAACGGCTAGGGACCCCGTAACACCCTTGGCAGTAAGCACTCACCTCAGGCTCCAGCGGCGAGCTTGCAGCAGGTATTGCAGCAGCTTCTTGCTAGGAACAACAGCAAGCCCTGCAAGAAAAGCAGCTCTTCGAAACAGGAAAGCTCAGAGCTTTGCACGCACACACATTTCACCACACACAGGTTGAGAAGTTCGTGCTTCAACCAGTAGCAGACTCAGCCCCACCAATATATCAAGCACAAATGCCTCATGCAATGCAGCTGGAAGAGACACTAAAGCCTTGAGGATCAGCTGGCTCCTTTGAGGATGTCCACAATTAACAAATCCTTTACAGCTATATTCAATAACTTCTTGGCATGGAGACAGGACTCTTTTTTAATGATGCCAACCATATGTTGCAGTTAACTACTCTATTTCTTACCTATCAATATGCATTAGTAGTATTAACAGTAAGATAAATTTTCTTTCCAGTGCAAGTAGAACATCAGAAAGTCTCATTCTGTATATTTAGTTCAATTTCATTAGCAACATCGAATAAGATTATCATTTTAGAAGTATGATGCTAATAGCATGTTTCAGCACCCTTCTACAACCTAGTTTACTCTGAACACGTAATCACATACAATAAGCTCAGAAATGTTGTTTCAAATGTTAGTTAAACCAAATACTAGTTCACCTCCCCCACACTTATTTTAAAAATTTTGTTTAATCTTTTGCTACATTTTCTACTTTCAGCTACATGCTTACACTGTCACTAGCACCAGGATCCGAAATGATTAATTATCACGAAAAGGTTATTAAAACTCAAACTCACTAAAAAAAGCCCAACCCAAATATAAAAAGAGATATTTTCATGACAATTGCAGCCAAATTTTGTGGATTTGGCTTACTTACAGATGAGGAGTAGTTTCAATAAATGTACAAGCAGTTATCTGGACCTTTGTTTCGGTGGGTAAAAGCTGCAGAGGTCTGTGGATTTACCTCTGCTTACTCAGATGTCAGAGTGGCCTGGTGCCTCTCGTTTTGCGGGCATTTCAGAACTAGGCAGTGACAGCTATTTTGAACAGGATGCTAAATCTAAATGGTCATATTAATGTTAACAAAACATCTTTGCTAGCAATACTGAAGAGGACAGAGTGAGCGCGTGGCTGTAACTTTACATTTGGTACTTAGAAGCTGGCAGCGTTTTGTAATCCAGGCAGAAGTTCAAAGAATATGCAGTGCATTAACGGTCTTCAGATTTGCACATCCTTAACGAACCTCGCATCCCCCTCCAAAAACAAACCAACCAACCAACCAGAAAAAAAACTGTGAAGGAAATACTGGAATAAAGAAACAATGCTGAGGAAATCAACGTAAATAATTATTTTCTTTTTAATTAAAAAAAAAATCCGAAAAACCAGGAGCAATTCTAACATGACTCTATTTCTGCTTCTGGCTGGCAGTTAAAATCCTATGACCTTCCTTTTTATTTTAGTTGTAAGCTTTCATCTCTTGAAGCAACATGCCACAAGCTATGGGTACCAGCTTATTAAAGTTCAAGCCATTGTTAAAAGCAAATACCTACTGAGCGCAAGCGGATGCAAGTAAGAACTCTTTAAATTGTTTACAAAGAGTACCTGTACTTGACCAAGAAATGAAAAAAAAGACTGGAAGTAAAACTGACTCCTAGCTTATTTTCAAATGTTTCAACTTTCGTTTGTAGGAAACACTTAGTTTCCCAAACTGATTGAGAACACAGGTGCTACAGCCGCATTCTCTCCCATCAGTGGAGTTCCACGGTTCCAGGTGTGTGGAACTGGCAGCAGAAATTGCCTTCTAGTAACTGAAGTTATTCCTAGCTACAAACAAAGAGGAATGTTTAAGAGGCACCGTTGTGCCACGATGAAATAGTGCTTCTTTGCTTTACAGCATCCATTCTGGATGTCTGCTCTCCTGAAAGCATTTCCCTTTTGCGCCAATAAAATTGCTGCCACATTTTAACTCTGCAATTCCTCGTTAACAAGGAGGAAGGTCTTGTGCTTTCAGCACAGGACAAACTCAGGAGCTCAGAGCTCATTTTGAACCTTCCCAGCATCCTCATATGTGGTCAACTGGAAGCAATTTAATTTGTGTCTTTTATTTGGTGAGTGCTGATGTCAGGATTTTAGTTTAAACCGGTTGCTTTTGAGGCCAGTCTCCAAACTGTCCCTGGTTTCTTGCTCTGGTTTGCATCACAGAGACGTTGCAGGACGTGGGGAAGCTCAGGCAGGGAGTGTGCACTGGGAAGGTGCCTGAAGTGCTGCTGGCAGGTGTCCAGCTCACAGAACCAAACTGGTCCAAAGTAAACCCTCCAACACAGTTACCGGGCTGAACGTGGAGTCCTTTGCATCAAACATTCTCATCCTCATGATGAGGCAAATGTTAAGAATGCAAAATTTCTATCATTGGTTAAATCGAAATGAAGAAAAATTGCTGAACTGCTTCAAGTCAAGCAAGGAATACACCACCAATACCCAGAGCAGAGTCCTCAAACCTGGATTGTTAACCTGCAGCTCTGGCAGGCTCACAGATAGGAACAGAAATGTGCCTTTTTTCAAAGTGATTATTATTAAAGATATGATGAATCATTTAAGAGCAGTATTTTTGTAGCAGTTCCAAGTGCTTAATTTTCAACTACAAATTACAATTTTGTCATGTAAGTGCATGCTGAATTGAATCTCACAGTCTTTAGTGTCACAAAGCATGAGCAAGTAATACTGAACAACCCAGGCAGTGTTAAATTCAAGAACAGGTAGGAATGACTATAGAAGGCAGAATATTTTACAAAAGCAATTGGAATAATGATGGACAAGGATTCTAAGACAAATATTCAGTCAGAGAAGTTCTGTAGTTTTGATACAGAAGTCCCAAACATTTGAGTGCTATGGGAAGTCAGTTCTGAACGCAACCTAAACCACTGACGAAGGAAATGACTCCAGTGGTTGCTCTGCATACCCTGCGTTAAAGTACAAATATGAAAAATATCATTAGAGTTTTTTAAACTCACTGCCTCCGACAATGAGAATCCTTTAGGAAATCAATATCTGTAAACTAGGGAATATTGTGTATTTTAATATTTATATTGTCACAACAAATATTTTCAGCATATCAAATATTTCATGATACAAAATATAGTCCAAGTAGCAGTGTTAAAAATCAAAATAACTGTACTTTTCATTTAGAGCTGGGTAAGCACAATACTTAGGCAAACATATAACCTCTGCTGAGATTGTCCTCGTATGTAGGTGTGATGCACTGCTCTGACCAAGACCAGTGGTCTGATATTCATGATTTAGGTGTGCATTGGGATAAATATACCTCAGGGACACCTAATCTCAAAGTTGTACACGTGGTTATACACATATATTTCCATACGAGAACATATGAAGTGTACACATATACTACATATATAATACACATATATTTCCATATGAGTCCATATGAGAGACATATGAAGTATACCACTATACAGGTATAGGTTATTTTAATGGTGAACGTATTTTAAAGTGAGACATCTACGAACCATAAAAATAGCATGAATTATCTCATATCATTCCCTTCAGCTGACAAAGAAGTCTTTCATGTGAAGTCAAACATCCCTACGAAAAAGGCTTCTAAGCAGATCTCTAGCAGGCTTTGTCCCACCTGCTGGATAGTAGTCTAGTGTTGAACACAACTGGTATTTTTATGTGGTTTGCGATGATAGCCACTGTGTTTCTCCTGGCTTATTTGCAAGATTATCTTACCGTCATGAGCAGCCATAGGGTGTTTCAATTCGTATATCTTCTGCAGCATCTTTATTTTTGAAAAAGCAGAGAGTAATTTTGCTTTCAGACTTGCTATTTCTGTTATTTCTTGGCCGGTCAGCTGCCCATGCTCCTCTGCAGCAATGCCAGTGTCCTTCTGAGATAATGAGCATATCGCCACTGCAGGGCACTTTTTCTCAATGTGGTGCCTCAGATCCCAGATCCGCACAGAAAAACCTAAGCCATGCCACAAAGCAGAAGCTATCAGGTTATTGCAGGGTTCCAGTAGAGAGTGATATTGAACTGCGTCTCCCAGGGCAGCTCCAAGCTAGAACTGAGCCAGCATCCCCAAGGAATGTAGGATTTTATTGTGGAATTCCAGTGTCAATCACTCATTCAGCATTAAAGATTAAATACAAGTAGAAAGATGAAAGTCAACAAAAAGCAACTGAAATACATTACAATTGTTTCTCAAATACTTTGTGTATTTTTAAAATCAATACACTTCGTAGGAGTAAGATCTGTAATTGTTGAAACAAAATAGAGCACAGATCGTAGAAGCCTTGTCATGCAATTTTGCTTTCAGTTGTTTATCTCAACAAATATTTCAGTACAGTTTTTACATATTTAATTTTTGTAACAGAACACAGATATGTATTTGTCAATAAAGAAACATCTTTAAATGTTTAAAAAAGCCTAATTAAGGAAATACTACTTCCTTGATAATCAGATGAAACATTTTGGCATAAACCCTCTCAATTTCTGTAGATCTCATATTTTATTTATAACCACTGTGTTTTAAACATTTGAGCTTCAGTTTATAACATTTGAAAGACTAAAATATGGTTATCAAGTATGACTAAGTTAAAAAACAATAGCGGCTTAGCTAATGCTAGTCTCAGACGATAGATCACTTGAATACGATATAAAAATAATCCTTTCTGGGGATTTGGGACTTACTCTTTTCTCGTGTAGGACACTGCAATTTGTCAGTGAACCATAGTCAGGTCAGTGCACTGAGTTTGTGCCAGACAGCTATGAGAAAAATTTCCTTTTAAAAGCAAATTGCAGATCTGAGTCTTCTTTGAATAGGGTATAAACAAGGTGCATTTGTTTTTTCCAAAACACAATTTCAGTTTTACATAAAATAGTGAGGTAATACTATCCTGCTATCTCCTGTTAGAATCAGTTCATTTCCATAGAATATGGCTTTATTCAGCCATAGCTATTATTTAGTACCAGTGATTTTAGTGTGCCCTAAATATTTAGGAAATGGTTAGTAAGAATCTTCTTTTTTTAGGACAATAGCAAACAGAAGCCACATGAATTTTATTTCAATATTTTTTTTCAACAATCCATTACACAAAGAAGAAATATCATGTGATTTAGGTAAATAATGATATGTCACAACTAATGACAGTAAATACTCATACTGCAAAATTTGCAAAGAGACCACAGGTATAAATAACCTGCATAAATCCCTCAGCTAATAATCTGATACACCTAACAAACAAAACAGCCAAGATTACTCATAAATGATATGTGAAAACAGATTAAAAGTATTTGCCACCAATAATTTTTCTTGATTTGTCCACTCCCTATAGTTTTCTAAACCTAGTCCACCAGCTTCTGCAAAATTCGTGTTAAAATATAAATTACGTAATCTTATGTAAAATAAAATTCTCAATATTTATTTTGTAACTCATTTAGCAGGCTTGAGTCCTGTTATGATATCATATGTACACATCAATATCCTTTCTGTACAATCTCACAAGACGATCAACTCATTGAACATCCCAAAGAGCTGGAGACCACGGAAGACAGCCAGAGACGCGAAGAATCGCACAAACACCAGAGGGCTAGGAAATAGCCAATGACAATGATAAAAAATGAAAATGACAGCAGATGAGAACTCAAAGAACATCAGGAAAAGCTTGAAAGCGTTCTATTGTTCTTGGGATATTTCTACTGCCTGCAGTTATACTACGGGTCAAACCTTAGAAAAGTATGGCTTAGGAAAATAGGAGAAGAATGAGAAGAGATTCAGTTGTAAAGAAGAAACAAAATGGTTTAAACAGGTATCTTTGAAGCTGTTTAGTTAAAGAAACTTTTAAAATACATTTTAAATGCATCTCAAGCAGGTGGGGGAACTGCAGAATAGCAGCACTGTGTTCTAAAGAAGACAAATAAAAAGACTGCTGAACTTCCAGTAAGACGGAAATTAGTGAAGCGCATTCTTTTATCTGGGTGGTGTCCTCTCATCAGTAAAATGGACTGTAACAGGCATAAATCCCGCGCAGGTGATTGGAAACTGGATCCTACAACGGATGTGTTTTGGGCTTTTGTATGCTTGGGCCATAAACACTATAAAGGCAGAAAAAGAACAAGGTTTCTAGAACACAGAAAAAGAGTGAAACTTATTAAAACTCTTATTTTGAGCTTTTATATTAACTTTTAAAAGCACTCTGTGCTCGGGTGCTTCAGCTGTAACACATAAACCAAAAATCTCTCCATGAAATCAACTTGTCCGAAAAATAACCACAGCGATCACCATTTGCAGTTCCAATAGCTCTGCACTTCCACAGTGTATTCCACAGGATCCTTGATGTATTCACAGCTAATTTCTTAAATGTCACAACAGCTTTATGAAAGTCTGCAGCATCACTGGAATACCAATATTTTTGCAAAAGACAGAGAATGTTAACCTCTCATATCAATATGAAAAAGAGATTTAAAAATTGCTTATTCCAGCCATAAACTGCCATACATCCCTTTAGTACGGGTTACCTTTCTTTCCTCTCACGGAAATATTTTGTAAAAAACAACTGAGCAAAGAACTAATGTATCATCTCTGCAAGATATTACAACTGTGTGAGTAAAATCTTGTGAGGTACCACCTTTCAAATGGCTAAACCTGCAATGTCAAACGGCTATAGGGGATGGGGACACGACACATATGTCTCGGCATCCAGGTCGAAGAACCTTGGGTAATGATCTCCCACTGACAAAGCATTATTTAGGTGACAAAGTTCCAGCCAGTTTTAGATTATTGCACCACAGATCTCACGGCAAAGTGAATCCCAACATCAGGGATAGTCTGGCTGGCTGGCACTCGTAATTGCTACTCATGAAAACAGCAAATCCGTCTGCCTAACAATTTCCGACGCCTCTCCCTGTGCTCGGCCTCTCCCGCTGCCCTTTCGCAGGTCGCTCACTCTGGAACGCTGGCAATCAGTTCGCATGCGAGCGGGTTGGCTCAGCAGCTCCCAGGCGGTGAGGGGAGAACAGGCAGCTTCAGGAACAAGGTTATTTTGCCTGGATAGGGATTTTGAACACGAGCAGTTCTTTCTGTAAGCCAAAACCAAACTGTCAAATCCTAGATGAGAAAAAGAGATCCTAAGACACAGATTAATTTTTTTCCATTAGAATTTTTAGTTTCCCTTCTAAAGGTCAGTTCGTGACTCCCTAACTAATGAGCAAGGATATATTCCCGGAGTCTTCTGGGATCTGCCACAGCCCATCTGACCAAAGGTGTAGCTACTGATCTGTGACGTTCCAGACAGATGAGGAGCTGCAGCTCGTATCAAAGCTTGTGTGGCAGTTCATATTTGCCAATATATCTTTCAGGCTAAAAAGACGTGATTTCCTCCCCGGTGATTTCACAAGTAACTTTCATCAATAGCTTGTTGTAAATTTGGCCTGGCAAGGGTTCGCAAGAACATACTTGCCAAGACACAGAGGTTTCCTTTATGAGACTATATATGTTTTAGTCTTCTCTGGATGATAATATGAACCCTAAGTAAGTATTTCTGAGTTTATCCCTCTAGGACTCCAGAAAGAATAAAAAGGAAAAGAGGGCATGCATCTCTGACTTGCTTGCTAATGTACACATTTATGACACTGTGCTCCCTTCAGTCATTTTTGAGTACTTTGCCGCTTAAAAATACATGTATTTAAAATGAAACAAACCCCAGAAAAGCTAAAACTCACTGTTCTGCTGTGTCATATAAATACTCCATTAAATGCTGCAACTGAGATACAGCACTAGAATCTTCAGCGTTCCCAACATTTGTAACGTGGCCCTTCCCTGTTATTTAAAGCCTATTCTATATAAAAAGCAGCAGTAGTTTCAAATTGTTACTCTAAGATAATTTTTTCCTGCCATACTTTAAAAAAGAGACATCTTCTAATCCCTGTGCAGAGTAACCCTTACCACTCATTGTCTTCTATTTTTCTGCTACATTTTCTCATCTGTTTTAATACATTTTGTTACGGATGTTTGAACTGTAATGGCTTCTTTTAATTCTACTTCATATTTTTTCTGTGTCCTATGGCAGTCGTCTCATCCTGTTTGAAAGCTTTTCAAAGCACTATGCACTACGCTGCCTGCAGCTTACCACACTCTGCCACGGCTGGAAAGCAGGCAAGAACGCCGGATGAAACATCACCCTGTGCTCTCCGGCCTCGAGACTTCTGGTTTAGCAAATCTCAGCAGAAGACCCCTCGCTGACTCCCGCAGCCGCAGCGGGCCGGGCTGAGGGCGGGGGAGATGCTGCTCGCTTGGCTGGATGTTGTTCATCCAACACTCTCTTCTCACCAGCTCGGCAAATTTCCTTTTGCCATCTCACACTAAAATCTAAGCAAAACCGAAGAAGTCTGCTTATGCTTACCAGGCAGGTTTCTTCCAAATTTTACAGTTATCATTAAAAGCTACATTTTGATTAAGGAAATTATGAATTACAATAAAGTGCAAGGAACATGCAAAATGAATAATTAACATTGTATAGACTTCAGCATCATAATTAAGATTAAATGCTACATATATTCAAACTGGATTAGCACATCCACTGAAGGCTGTTATGTGCTCAGTAGGAGAGTCTATGCATTCAAAAAATAATGTTTTACGAGGAGTATTCTAGCAACATTAAGCATAAGCTTGTCATATATAAAATGATTAACGTTTTATATAAAAAGAAGCTGTTCCAGTAAATGAAGTCATTTCATCTCCCTGCTGCTTCTACCTTTAGGAATATACTGTAAATGGAAAGTGGCTCAATGTGAGGTCTACTTAAATAGAATATGAATCCTCTTGTTTGAAGTTAATGAGACTTGGAAACCTGCTTTTAAAAAAACTGTTGTGATTTTAAATCACAAATTTCATTAAGATTTGCATGCAGCACGTACATTCTTGTTCTACTAACACTTCCACATTCTTAGCTACGTAGGGCAGGATGTCACCTTGTTTTTCCTGATCTTTGTTTGCAACGTGTCCAGGGCTTACAGCTACTCCTGAGTAAATCTCAACTGATCTCAGTCCTCCAAGAGCACACGGGCGGCCCCCATGAGAACACTGCTTGAATTTAAGCACATGCTTAAGCAGGCGTTGCTGAAAGCTAGGAAGCACCTGCATTGCTTGTAGGACTATTGCTGTCCACCTTCAAGGACTTGTCTCTTTATAATGGGGAGGATTGCTTAAAAGAACCTGCAGTGATGGGCAGCGGGTGAAGTGTGACTCCACAAAAATGCTCGAACGCAACGGCAGCGTGAAAAGTGACTCCTTGGCTACTGATTACGCAGTCATTTTGTCCAGGCTGAGTACGTGCAGATTGCTGGGGTATTACTCTCAGCAGCGAAATGCCCGCCTGCAGACGGGGTGCTGACAAGCTGCCAGCTGCTCCAAGCTGACAGATCAAAGGAGAAATGGACTGCAATTTTCTCCTCAAGAGAACGGAAGAAGGCAAGGTTAAATCACGCCTGCTTAGAGGAGTGACAGGAACGTCGGATGTAGAGAAGGCAATATATGTATTGCTATTGTTTTAAATCTGCTTCATCTAAAAAAGGAGCCGCTCTTGAGCACGCACCGCTTCCGAAGCGGGAAACCCAGGTCAAACATGGTGGGAAAAAGATTATCCCTTACGCTTAATGCCATTAACTTTTGACTAAAGTGATTTTGGTTGTGAAGTCACACAAAAGGGGATAACTCTCGTTATATTACAAGTTAATAAACTATTTGGCAGACTTTGCCCGCTTGCCATCGTTAGATGAACAGGTTGTGTGGCTGGGCGTAGGCTCTCCAGTAAGAGAGATTAATCGGCACGAGAGCGCACACGCGGCGCGGCACGCAAGCGCTCCTTCAGACCAAAGCTGCAGTCACTGCTCTCTTGCCAGCGCTGCCTCGCGCACGAGAAGGGCTGGCCGGGATCCCCGCTGGGCCCCTGCCCAGACGCAGGTCGTTAGCACTGCTCTCAGCGACAGCAGGCACACCGCCTTCCCGTAACCTCAGCGTGCCCGACCAAAGCACGGCTCTCCTCTGCTGCTCCTGGCACGCTAAGGGACTCTTTGTAGCCTTTACCCGCTGACGCTTTCGCGTAAGTGCAGAAAGGATAGCTAGATTCTGATAATATTAAGCATTTCAAAGAAAACAGGGGTTTTTTTCCTGTGAAAAGGAAATGGAAATTGTTTTCCATTTCTATTCTGAATTTACAGCTGTGCCTCCAAAACATTTTTGAAAAACCTCCACACCTGCTTAACCAAATGAGAGGAGGCAGCTCCTGAGGAGCTGTTTTCTCATTTACATTCAGCTGGATTTCACAGAAACACAGAGTTTTACGTCCTCCTGTGGAGTAAATCTTTTTCCTCGTGGTACTAAGAAAAAGTCTATGCAAACATAAACTAATAGTTTAAGAAGTTGAATTGTACCATTCAAATTTTAAAAATATCTTCCTAATGTGGTAAAAAGCGTTGGCAAGAGACATATTGCTGCTGTCTACAGTAACAAGATTTGCAGCTCCCGCACCTGCTGGATCCCGTGTGTTGCTGAGGAAGGGCGAATAAGCCACAGACCCCAGACATCCCATTTGCTCCTTGCACAGTGATCGATACAGCTTGAGTATTGTCTATGATGGAGACCCCTAACAAGTACGGGCAATAAACATATTCTCATGCTAAGGCAGGCCAGGGTCAGGATGGCCTTTTTGATGAAGGCTGCATGCAGGCACAGGTAATAGGGCATTAGGTGAACTCCTTTACTACGTCTCTGTGAGAGTCGGGGAGGCAGGAGCTGCTACTGGCACGCAGGAAGGCAGCACCGAGCCGTGGAAACCTGTTGGTGTGTGAGGCAGTGGCTCCCGGCCCAGTCCCAGAGCAGCCGCACGCTGGCGTGGGCACGTGGCAAGAGCCAGCGCCCGGGCTTCGGCTGCCTGGGAGCAGGGCGAGGGTGGGAGACTGCTCCGGGATGCAGAAAGCTCTGTTCTCCCTGCTCTCACCGCAGCTCGTGGGCACTGAAACTGTCAGAGGGAGACAGGCTGATTTCGGAGTCACTTTATGCTATCTTGTGTCGTAGCTGCTTTTAATTTTAAAGACTGAGTTCAATCGTTTAGAATAGCCCAGGAACTTTGGGATTATTAGGAAATCACAGGTGTAGCCACTCCTTTATAATGTGAAATGTTCACACAGATACAACTAGATCAATCTTCTAGATTGCATGATTTTGAGAAATCTTTCTCCAAAAACAATGTGCAAGTCTGGAAGGAAAGAAAATGACGAAGCGGAGTTCAAGTCTCAGGGACCAACCCGTAGGAACTCTCAGTGTGGCTTGTCTTACCAGATATCAAGCCTTCCTGGAGCTGAGGAGTAGCTCAGCAGCTAGGATAAAAAGCACAGAGTAATTTTCATAAAGCTTGGCAATTTTTTAATAAAAATTTTGCCACTGGGAATGCCCTATCAGCCCAAAGGTATGCAGGCAGGACCCAGAAGGAATCCACTGCGAGAGCACGTGCCGGAGCTGTCAGGGAGGCCCGTAGCTATGCAGAGCATGGGTGCTGCTCTGCTATGGCCGTCCCACCTCCCGGGGAGAGCATCAGGTTTCAAAGGGCAAAAATGAAGCAACAGATTATCTTTCCACTTCAAAATTATAAGATCTATCTGCCTACTCAGGCATTGCAAATTTTCCTTCATTTTTGTCATTGGCAGAATGAAGTGCATTATTCACCTGTTAACTTTGCTAGGCAAAAAAAGCTCATTTTTCTATGTACCCTTACATACATCCAAGGTAATGCAGCTCTTGGAAAAGAGAATGAGACAGGCTTAGGACGCTGAAAAGTCCTGCTCAAATCACAATATATTCCTAAAACTTAAACCATACTTGACAGTCAAATCATTTTAGATATTGGAGTGCAGCAGGCTACGAGGAAGGTGGTCTCCAGTGACACAGAGAATAACCAACATTGCGTGTGTGAGCAGAACGGAAGCTGCTACGACCAGAACTTCGCATCTGTAACAGCGGCGGTGGCAACATCGTCCGCTCACGCTATAAACACACAAATGGCTTTTGGTTTTCTACTTGTATCGTAATTTTATGTAGCTATTGCAGAGACGTTGAAGGAAACTTCCAAGAGACTTTTCAAAGCTCAAAAAAGATTTTGATTTGTAACAAGACTAAAAAGAAACATTGGATCCAAGATTAATCTTGATCATGCAAATTCACTGACCAGTTCCCAACAGAGAAAGTAATCACAAAGAAGAGATTCATCCAGTAGCATCAATGGGTGTTAGCATTATATCAGGAATAAACCTCATGTTGCTAAGAAAAAGCTGTGAAACATCTCTAAAATAAGAATAACTAACAAGCGTGGTCCCTTGTTGGAAGTTCTTACTACATTTCTCCGGCTGGTGAATACTTCAGCCACGTATCTACCCCAGGCAGTACGACCAAGCGATAGCAACAACTAAGGGTACAGACAACGCTGTGAAAAAAGTAATTCCTGCTGCTTCTTGCGAAGGTTCTGGAGTGTTTTTTATAGGCTTCTCTGCAGTTGTTTTAGAAAGCACAGAGAAACCAATTCCAGGAGGATACAGGTAAATAAACAGCAAAACTGAGAAGGGCAGATTGAGAAAATCTTCAACTTGGAGTGCAAATGATTTTTTGTTTAGAAATGCAGTTCGCATGCAAAATTACTGTATGGATTTATGAAATCTGTTTAGATCTCAAGCTCAATGTCAGAGACTACTACCACAGCTATAAATTAGTTTTATAGTGATACAATTGCAAGTGCTAATACTACATAGCATTAATAGCCTTATCAATTACAATGCCATAAATATATTTTATAGCATTGTAAATTTTGATATTAACACAATCAGGCATCGATAGTAATAATTCAAAGTTTCCTGTTACGTGTTTAACTTCAAATTTGATGTGAATGTGGATCACCGCACACAATAATTTTCACATGCCAATTTTAAATACTATCTGAGACAAATAAGCTCTCTTAAATGGAAATATTTCAGGTGGAATCAGCCTTCATTAAATTAAGCTATTTTATGCTGAAAATGGTACCAAGGTAAAAAATTTAGGTTCTTTTTCATTAAGCCAGGTGGTATTGATCTGTAAAATCAGAGAGAAACACAAAATCTTGAACAATACAGGAAAACTATTGTCTTTTTCAGTTTAAGGGCAAGAAATTGCGCATAAAAGAGCATAGAGAGGAATGTGATACATTTACATTTATTTAACAAAATCATACTGCAGTTGGCCCTGCTGAAGAATCCTTAGTAAGCCTTTTAAGGCTATCTCTGGTTTTGAATTCACAGACCTCATTAGACAAAGCGAGTTGGGGTCATATTTCTGGCCGAGTCAATCCCCACTGTTCCTATCTTTCCCTACACAGAGGCACAACAGGGTCTGTCCAGGCTAAAGCCAGGGTCAGGCACAAAGAACATTTTTTTCACGAAAATTTTAACTTTTTAATGAAAAGAACATTTTTGACTGGAACATTCCTGGCTTATCTGGTAAACTGTGGTCTTCCCATTGCACCGTGCCTGCAGCTCAGCATGCCACCGCAGTATTTCCACAGCAGGCTGCTATTACTCAACCCCCGCACTCCAAATATTTTTCTGCAAAAAATCTAGAAGTACAGTCTTCTGCTAAGTGACTCTAAAATGATATTTTGAGGTTGTCACATTTACTATTTTATAAGCATAACATATCAGATGTACTAAATGTTCGAAATAAAAAACTGGCTTAAGGTAAAAAATGCTACTGTCACACTGCTCAAAGGTTATCAGATTACAAGTTTCAATTAACTTGAAGCTACCCAGGTAGTGATCGCACTCGGAATGGAACTGTGCAGACTGAGGCAAAATCTTTTGTCTGAGCTACTTTCGTCTTGGCCTCTGCTATTGTACCGCTCACTCAGGATTAATGCTTTTGGTAAATTTACCAAAACGGACTGGTATGTTCACACTTAAGGTGTCCTCAGCTTACCCTGAAGGAAAGGACTTACTGGCCTGACAAAAATGAGAGGACAGAAACGTCCTCACAGTAGACAGACAAAGTTCTGCCCCATCTTTGGTCTACTGTTCAGCTAAGGCCTCAACCTAGTTAGAATGAACACTGATTACTACACTGTCACTGCAGCAGTAGTCAACTGGAGCTGTAAAGCCCAACTGGGCACTTGGGTGTGTTCCCAGGCGAACGACGTGATTTGCACTGACCTCTATGACTACTGAAGTGTTGATTATTTTTTTCTGGTGGATTGGCTACTCACATCAAATTAGATCAGTGGCACATTATGGATGGCATTTGTCAGTTTATACTAACCAAGAATTTGGCTCCATTTATGTTTTCTCTTTCCCATATTCTCACCAAATGAGAAGCATTCTTTTGAAAATGGCCTTCAAGTCTTACATAGGTTGTATTGTTTAAATCTGCTTCAGCATGGAAAGAATGGAAGCTAGTAAATAGGATGTAATTTTTACAAAGTAGGGGTTCAGAATTTATAAAGGACAAATTCAGAAAACTTCATGTAGATTGGCAGGAATGCTTAAAAAGAGTAGAATCAGCAGATGCATGGATATACGATACAAAGGGGGTAAGTACGCACGCTTGCGGGGTAGTGATACTCTACAGAACTAATATGCATTTTCAAATACTTTACTAATAGGGAAAGTTTATGATCTGATATCCAAAGAGTTTTCATTACCATCTTTTATAAAGTGCTCTTGAAATTAAGCTGCCGTGGTATACAAAATAAAGCCATTGCATGGATTTGTAAGCAAGCAAAGGACCTGAAATAACATTTAGGTAACAAATGGTCAGGTTTTAAAGTCAAAATCCTGCAAAGAACTACGGTGGGAACTGTGCTGCTCAACGTGTTCATAGATTACCCATGCAAGGGATGAAATTTTCTAATGATACAAATTTATTAATCATAGTAAAAATGAAAGGTGAGAGGACTTACAGAATACATAATGATATTTAGTGTCTCAATGATAAAATGGCAGAGGAAAATCAGTGTTGATAAACGCAAAATAATGCTTACAGGAGAAACAACTATAACCTAATATATAAAATAATGAGATCTAACTAGCTATTACCACTCAAGGAAGTCTTGAAGTTACAACAGATATTTCAATGAAAATATTTGCTTAATGTTCAGTAGGAATCAAAAAGTTGCCTAAAAAGCTGCATTTTTTTTTCCCCTGGAAATAGAAATCTGTCAGTATAAAAGACAAGTAAGACACAGTTAGGCTATCTGCATGCAGGAATATCAGCCCATCTCTGGCAATACTTCACAGAATCCCAGCATGGTGGGGGTTGGCAGGGCCCTCTGTGGGTCACCCAGCCCAACCCCCTGCCGAACCAGGGTCACCCAGAG
>Ga0181612_158345_pt1 | contig 27382 bp, 31 predicted proteins | sample HoacroProtozoa21_FD_119630 | JGI IMG/M metagenome (GOLD analysis project Ga0181612, IMG submission 119630) | Hoatzin crop microbial communities from Cojedes, Venezuel. Combined Assembly of Gp0051906, Gp0051904, Gp0051908
ATCAGAAATAGAGTTATTAAACACATCCTCCCCAGCCTTCCCCCACCGCCTGAAAAGGGTGTGTAAACACCAGAAATTGGCAATCAGAGAACAACTGAGCTGAAGCTGTTAACAGCAGGCACACAACAGTAATTGAAACAAGCAGAAGGGCTCTGGAAAGTTTCAGCCATCCCCATGGCTGCCGATAGGGCCTGCCTGGCTGCGCACAAGGGACTGTTCCAGCACGGGAGCCTGCCCTCACAAGCAATGACTGTGGGCTGGCACATATTCCTCTGTCTGTGCATAAGAGATGGCTTTCTGCCCTCAAGGGCTTGTGGGCACAGGTCCCATGGCACGCGTGGGGTAGCTATCTCCTCCTCCCCCCACCAGAGAGCTTGGCAGCCAGGCCTAGCTCGGGTGGTCCAAGTTCATAAGCACCCCATGGGAAAGGCCTCAAGGCTCCTGTTGCCATGAGTTGGACAATAAGGAACTGAGTGCACACGGGATAAAGCACGATACCAGCTGGGCCAAAGAGACTCAGTGCCATGAGAGTGTCATTAGCCTGTTTCAGCTCATGTGGCATCCCTCATTGTCTGCTGGTGACAAGCCCTCCCTATTCTCTCCAGCCCACTGGCAAGAGTTACTTACCCTCCCCTTTTTCCCTTTTCAATTATGTGTTAATTTATTTACCACTCCTGGAGGATAAAAAATTAAAATACATCACCAGAGTCCGAGGCATTATGAACAGGTACGTGTGGGTAAGTCTGCTTACCTCTGGGATCTAAAGGAATATTGTATGTGTCCCCAAGAACTACAACGATTAGGCAGAGCAGAGAGAAAAGGGGAGGGAGGAGAGAGAAAAAGAAATGCAAAGTGCAAAAAGACAGGTTAGAGACCACCATCCCTTTGAGAACAAAGCAGATATTAACACAGAGCAGCCACAGGCAGCTACACAGGAAAGCAGGCAGGAGTCCCTCCAAGGCCACAAACAGATCTGGAGATCACAGAGGAAAGGCAGAGTCTAACCCTCCCCTGCTAGAGACACTGTTTGTACTTAGCAAGATACCTCACTCCAAATCAGTTCAAACCCACTTTCAAACAAAAGGAAAGCTTCCCCTCATGCCAGCAGCAGTTTACTGGTCCTTGAAATGACCTCCACAGCCCATATAACCTTCCCACGAACCTGAGTGAAGCCATCCTGCCCTCACTCTGCACTTCAGCATCCCTGCACAGCTATACAGGGCCCTACAGAGCCATTTAGTGGGCAAGACCAAGGGATTAGCATCACTGCATTTCACTGATCAACTTTGCTTTTGCTGCCACTTGAGGCAAATGTCACAGAAAAAACTGCATGTACTTCCCACCACTTGGGATCACTGTGGGAGCTATCTAACCCAGTTCCAGCCACCCACACCTGAGCTAGCAACCGGAAGCTGTCATTAGAGAGCCATCACTGGGGACAAGTCACCTTCCCAAAGCAGACATCTCTGTTCGCAAAAGCAACTCCCGCCTGAAACTTGCTTGCTCTAGGGTGATGTCAGGTCCACAGCTGGACAGTGACCACAACTTCACCAATATTCAGTAACCAGCATCAGTCATCCCGTGTTAGGTCAGGCCTAGCTTTTGGAGCAAGTGACAGAGCTGTTTCTGCATGAGAACAACATTGGCAGAGAGAGGAGGACATCTGGCAGCAGACAGTCCCTACAGCCTGATCGCAGATAGAGAGAAGAGGATTTACAATACTCAGATTGCAGGTCATGTCCTGCATGGCTCTGAGGTACTACACCTCAGCCCAAGTTACCAGATCCGTTACAAATACACTGACTTCAGGCTTTAATAATTGAACAGACTGCAAAGAGGCATTTTTCTCAAGCTGTCTTCACACAGAAGACCTCTATAGTCCCTCTGTATCTGACGGGACAACAAGCCACAATTAGAAAATGGCTCATGTGTCATAGATATGGTCACATTTTGTTTTATGACCAATATAAAAAATAAAAAAAGCCTATGCTACCTTTTGAATCAGCTCCTATGACAGATGTCTACCACATGACAACATGTCAAGACTTTGAAACAACAGTGCTGACATCACCATTCAGGGAAGGATGTGGGAAACAGCTGGTTTCTCCAAGAATAAACTCAGACCACCTCTTTGGCCAAGGAGAGAGAGTCAAGTCCTGGGAGGCTCAGCACACCGAGGTTGCAAGTGGAGAGGGCACAAGGCATTGGCTAGAGGAGATGCGGCCAGAAGCAGAGACATCCTAGCTTGAGTTGATTTAGAACTGGCAGAATTTTCCAAGCAGGAATTGCAGACAAAAGTCTGGAGGCAGCTGTAAGCTTCTCCCCTCCTCTGCCCCTAATGGGCTCCCTAACCCTCTCCAAACAGCACGCAGTGGCCTGTGCCTCCTCAGGTATGCCCCCTGAATCTCCAGTTCTCCACCTCTCCAGCCTGCTCTATTCCAACTTAAAGCATGAGCTCTGCCAAGGCCGAGGGCTCACTAGAGAGCTGAGAGCTGCTGCTCTGCACAGAACCAAGAATCATGCTCTAGCTGATACGCAGGCAGCATCCTGTTACATGAGGCAGCAGCTCTCAGCTTCTGTTCCATATATTTCTTTCTGGAATCAGTCTCTTTAGCATCCTGGAGAGCAGAGCTAAAACTTGTCTCTCTGTTAGGGCACGTGGCACACGAACAGCTCAGGAGTCCCAGCCTGACCATGGCTGGTTGCTGTGGAGAATATTATTGCTGCCGCTGCTATGCTCCGACCAGAGGATGTGGCAGAGAAAGGCAGCGATTCATCGACACACAGCCTAATTAAAGCCAACTCAGCTGGACCAACCACCCTCACTCCAGTACGGTCACAGAGGACCAGCCCAGTGAAGCTAAACGACAAAGGCATCCTCTCTTGATACCACAGAGCACATCAGCAATAAAGACCACCTCAAGAGTACCTGATAGGAGCAAGTGTAGAAGGTCAGCAGGGAAACTCTCTGCATCCCTTGGAGTTCTCCAGATAACCAACTACGTGGCCATGGCAGATCAGAGGACAAGACAAACCACAGGGTGAAGGACAGGAGGAGAACAAGCTCACAGTGCATGTTGAGGTTTGATCTTTTTAGGGAAGATGTCCAGACAATTTGGGGAAGGAACTGCATGCCCAAACAAGCCCCACGCATGTATGTACCTTGTGATGCCAGCATGGCACCCGCTGTCTCCTGGAAATCCAACAATTGCTGTAGAAAAAGGATGGCCTGGAAGCAAGGGAGGGAAATTATGAGCAACCGACACTGCATCTCCTATGCTCGGCTATTAAGGATCATGAAGGACCACTTGTCCTCCCACGCTTAAATGCCTTTAAGAAACAAATTACAGCTTAGCAAGCGCAACTAGCTAATCCCTCCACGAAAGCCAGTTAATAGCCTTTCCAATACCAAGGCATCTTAACTTAAAAAATTTCCCTAATGCTCTTTTTAAAACCTCTTCAGAACCTGTTTTTCACAAAAGATGGTTCAAATCATCGTCACATACATTGCTGGTGAGTTCATGAACTGTTCCATCTTTTGGCATGTTATATTCCTTGTCTGGATCATTCTAAGGAGGGAAAAGAGAGAGAGAGAGAATGTAAGCATCTCAGGAAATTGAAGGCATCTACAATATAACTGCTGCTGAAAGTGAGCTGTAGGCTTGTTTATCCAGCTTCTCTCAACATCCTCAGACCCAGCTCTTACAGGGCAATCTCCTAGTACTCAGAAATCACAGCTCCCATGCAACCTGCAGCTCAGAACCACAAGACTTTATACAGCATGTGACCATCAAACATCAAGCTCACCCACTAGACAATGCATTCACCAAGCCCGCCTTACACAGAGACAGTTTAACCTGAGTCCTCCAAAATTTTTCAGGTCAGCCATTTTTCTTTCTTTTTAAATACGATTAAATTCCAAGATTGACTTGGTATCTGCAGAGGCCTGGAAGCTTATGTCACATTATTTGTAGTATGCCTGTTAAGGGTCTTAGGCAGAGGACTCCTGTATTTGAAATCAGCACCAAAAGTTTGGTATTTGCAGCTGACCATCCAAGGCGATTCAGCAAGCTCCTCCTTTAGTCAGAAACTACATGGTCTCACGGAAAGCTGAAAGCTAAACTAGGGGTTCTGCTCAGAAAAACCCTCTTCCAAGCCTGCTGGTCTTGTCTGAGAGAACATTGAGGAGAATCCTACCTTAATGTTGTCTGCAAACTCTTCCAGTGCCTTCGCACCAGTGGTCTCCATGGAAGTGATCAGCCCTGGCAGTTTGTTCTTAGTGCCTGCTGCAGTTCCCTGGAATAGTTTCATAATGAATCAGAGAAGGAAAACAAACAGTATCTGAACTTTCATTCAGCACCTACCCTCCTTGATCCCCCAAACCACCATCTCATTCTCAGTTCCTCATGTTCCAGGAGAATATGTACAGCACCATCAAGAATGTGTGAAATCCTGCATTCTTCAGCCAGCCAGGAAGGAAAGATGTTGTGACCTTCACGGTGACCAGGACTTGCTACCTTTCATGTTTCCTCTTATGTAGTACCTGATACAGGAGGTTGGTGCATCACAGTCACCAGCTGGAAGCAGATGGAAAGGAGCCTTGCTAAACCTGGATGTTGTATTTGATACCTGGAGAACCCTGTGGCACGGTCCAAGCAGGCTCTCCTCAGAGCAGCCCATATTCCAGATATCAGTGAGCAGAGCCTAAACTAAGCTCAACAGTATCAGAGATGAAACACCTCAGAGGCCATACGTACAGCAGAATGATGTAGACAGTCCATTACTGGGTCATGACTTCAACTGAAAAGAACTGCTTGAGAGATGCTGAGTTGCTGGTTCATCATCATAGAAAGGAGCAAGCTGCATTTGTCTCACTTCTAGTCCATGCTGGAGGACAGAACCTCCATGACTGTTCAAAGCCACTGTGATCATCCTTTCAAAAGGTCCTCCAGAGAGCCCAAGCCACAGGACCCTCTCCAAGCCCATCATGCTTACCTGCAAGACCTGGTCAAATTCTGGCTTCATCTGCTTGAGATGCTTAAGGATGGGGAAGATTGTGAGCACAGCTGAATAGTCATGTCGGATGATGGCTTTCCGTGCAGCTGAGACAATGTTATCCCCCTCCACGATCAAGTTATCTAAGGACTCCTGCAACAAAGCCAGAGAGTCAGAAGGAAGCAGCATGACTTTTGCCCAGGCAGCACAAGGAGCTCAATCCAGGATACCCATTAAGGATACCAATTTAGCTGATGGGTCATTTGCAGTACTCAGTGAGTGACTCTGAGCACACGTTTTCCAGAGCCTGTGCAGGCCTCGGTTCCCTGCACAAGACCTGGTGGACAATGCTAGCAGTGGTGGTGCTCTCGGGCAGCCACAGCAGGTGATGGAATCCACATCCTCACAATGAAGAGGAAAGGAAAAGGACTATGTGTGTATCCTTCACAAGAGAAGCTAAGCAGAGAGGCTCAACTGACCTGGATGAGAGAATCAAAGGTCTTCTTCTGGTGGTGCTCTGGGACGATTTCTGTCAGGAGCTGGTATTCGCTCTGGGCCAGTTTGACAAAGGCACTAACGCAGTGAATGTACGCGTCAATCTCGATGTCGAAGACGTCATCCCTCCCTGTAAGGGCAAGACGGCTTTCAGAGAGAACAAAATTCGCACTGAGCTTCCAGCAGCTCTGCTCACTCCATGGCCTTGGTTTACACAAGGAGCACAAGGTTGTTCTGGAAAAGGCAGTTCTGGCTTTGCACCCATCCTCTCATGAGAACAAGAGTTGTCATCTCACCAAACCTGCCCCCTGGGTTTGTGCATGGGAAGCTACGCATACCCTGCAGGAGGCATGCAAAGTCATCTGCAGTTCAGGAAATAGGCACATCAGGACACCAGCTCTTTCCGGCCTCCTGACAGAAGGCAAGTCTGGAGCTCTTCTGGGATACACACTAAATTTAATCAAGGGCTTGAACACAGAGTACTAAACTCAGGAGGTGAATTATTCAACATCTCTGCTTGTATTTTTAGAATTCCTTATCTCCATCCATCATGCAGATGAAGAACTGCCATTTTGCATCAACATTTCTGGGAAATCAAGGCTGTCCTGGAAGGGAGCCTCTTCCCACAGGCAGAAACAGAAGATAAAAAGCCAGGTAGATGAACATTTAAATCCTACGAAACAGGAATATCAGCACAGCTAGGTGAGCTATCTGCCACACAATGCTGCACATAAATGCCAATATTCAAGTCCTAGCATACACATCTCGGACAAAGATCCGGCAAAGAACTTACACAGTAGGCATGAGAAATGCTGGTATGATACAAGGGCCCAGACCAACTCACACCAACCACTAACTGGATGTGTTAGCAGAACAGAGACAAATGGACTTACACCATCCTGCACTACTCAGACCCCTGCAGCAACCATTGCAAGACATCAAGATTACACAGAGAGGCCTTCTCCAAGCTATAGGCTGCTGCTGCTTCCCTCCTCCCAGCAACATCTGTAACTTTTGATGGAGAAAGAACCAATTCTTCCCTACACTGAGAGTCCCTCATGTTGATCTTTTAAAAGTTATGGTCAGCAGGGGACACACAAACGTGATGTGGTTTTACAGACTGCCTATGGTGGTGAGTGGCCCACTGTATTGCATGCCACATGTGATCCCTTTCCTGTTTGCTTCACTTCAGCACCAAACAAGCCAGTAGCTACCTACAGGAAAGTGCCCCTCAGCATGGTGACCACCAGTCTTTGGTTGGACAAATTTGGGATTCCCTGACTGGGGGCTTGGGATGTGTGTGATTAGTAGGAGTGCATTCTACCAAGAAGAGCCAGAGCTTCTTAGCCAGTGCAGGCCCATGCTCCAGGGCTGCCCACACAGATGAACAGCCACTGGCTACAAAACTACCGTGAAACATGCTGAAAAGAAGGGATGTTAGCCAGCTTGTTATGAAGTGACAACATGGTACTTACCAGCAGCCGGACCATGCTTGTCGCTCAGGGTATCGGAAAGGTGTTTAACTCGTAAATCATGCTCATGACCTAGTGAGATGTCAGCCGGCACAAACAGAAGGCGCAATTTATCCAGGGTGGTTACAGCACAGATGCTCACACTGGCCGGAAGCCGCTTCAAGCTTGGCTTATTTGATGTGATGGATACTTTTTCTCCCTACACAGTCCCAGGAACGCTACCTGACCAAATCCCTTTGTTGGACTATGTAGCGGTAGCAACCCTTTGAAACCTGATGAGAAGTGTGAACTAAGTCATTTCTGGGCCACAAGAGTCCCTTGAACCTCCTGCCATAATTTCTGAATGGGACAGCAGGCACTGGAAGTCCAATTTGTACCCACAGCCACTACAGATCCAAACTCAATGCCCATCTCCTGCTCAGCAGTGAGAATTTTTTTCCACCCAAATGAGTGATGTTAGTTACCATCTGGGATTTTGTAGACTACAGTGTAGGTGCTGAAGAGATCTACTTTAGAAGCATACACAGCAGGAGGCAGAAAGGTCTTACAGATGCTTTGAAGCAAGTGACCTCTTCTCCCTTATCTGGTACAACCTTTATGAGCAGAGGGGATCAGAATATGGAAGACGACCATTTAGGTAGGTCTCCACAGAGAAGATGTACAGGCATGATGCACTGAAATAGATGGGGTCTGACACTTCAGCATCAGGTTTGGAAAGGTCACTAGGAAACCGAATGTCTCAAAGTCCAGGCAAAAAGAAAAGAGAAGAGAAACACCACAAGCAGATGTCATCAGAGGAGAGCTTCCATTAGCCAGGTGGCTATGGTGGGTCAACTGCTTTAAGATAACATTCCTCTCCACCTGTACTCATGTTTATGGAGACTTCGAAATTCAGACACTAAATTCAGAAAAATAATTTGGCCCTTCAGCATCTTCTTGGTTCGCTAAGGACAGCTGTACCTATCCAATGCTGTCCACCAAGCACTAGGGTAATGGAAGTCCCACCTGGAAAAGCAAGGCTGATACACAGAGAAAGTCAAGGGTGAAGTAGCTAGAGCTGTGATTACCTTCCATAGGAATGAGGTTAGAGGCCCCCTTTTTCCCATCTAGACCATGCTGAGAGTACTGTTTCAGAAGGTTCTGAGCCTTACGGATCGTGCCTGTCACCAAAGCCAGAGAGAAGAGACAAGAAGACCTAGAAAATGAGTGAAAGAAAACAAACCCAGAACACCAGCCCTCCACCAGCAAGTCACCTGGGCCCAGCAAGAGGATCCTGAGCCACAATGAGCATGCTCAGTACAGAAACGTGAACCCCAAACTCATGTCCAAGTCTGCAGATACAATGGCATTTCCAGGCTGTTTCCGTGCATTGAGCAGGGATGGGCATGAATTCCAGAGCCAAGGTTACAGAATCAGGGAGTGCTCAAAACAGTTTGATGAGGTTGTACAGCTGGGTAAGAAAACTCGATCAGAGAAGGGAAGCAACAAAGCTCCCTCCCCTGTAATGAGTTTATTTAAGATGATACTCTGCATCCAAGCATCCAAGGTTTGTTGCTTTCCCTCAGCTGTAGAAGCAGGTCTTTGCAGTACGGACAATTCCTGTCTGGCAACACGTTGCCTGCTCCCCAGAGCCACAATCGCAGCTGCTCGGTTAGAGCTGCAGAAAGAGGTGCCTTTCCGAGGGGTATTTTCTGAGCATGCTCAATATAGACCCATCAGGAGCCCCACAGCCAAGACAAGGAATGATCTCTGGCATTACACGAAGCGATAAAAGGGTGACAACCTCTGGGCTCGAGAGAGAAATTGCAGCAGCAATTCCCATCACAGGAATCACAGAATAATAGATGCTGCCCACCCATGTCTAACTCGCATTAAGTCACTCTAATCCCCAAGACACCTCTTCTAAGGAACTGTAAATCAATTAAAACCATGGAAAAAAAATAACACTGGGTTAAAAGATTTATACTTAACACACACAAAAAACAGACAGAACTGAACAAAAGCCAGTGCTGGATATACAGCCAGAAAGCACAAAACAAAGCATTAATGTGACAACTGAAGACTAAGCACTGTTTCCACATTAAAAGGTTAGTCGTCATGCAACAAGCTACAATTATCACAAGCACACGGACACCCTCTCACAGCAGAGCTTTGCTGTTGCCTGCACAACAGGGAACAGAAAGTTTTGGGAAGGTAGGAGGAGTTTCTACAGGCGACCCAGATGAAGCAGAACCAGGCTAAGTAAATCAAGAAGGATCCAAGAAATAAAAATGCTGCTGCCAAAATTAAAATTGTTCTTCCGCTTTAAAGTAATAAATACTTCAAACGTGCAGAAAATCCCTACTTCCACCAGTCACTGTAAGTCACAATTCAGCCTGGAAATGAGTGCTGGCTGCCCAAATGCTGAGGACTGCTATCCTGAGGGGAAGCTCAAGTACACACTGCTGCAGAACATCATCCTGGGGTGCAGGACAGCTTCATCCCTTAAAGGGATACACGGCAGGGGAAGCAAACTTCAAGCCCCCCAGACAGCGCATCTCTAATGGGGCAAAACAGGAGAGAGAAGTTCCCACTGAATTACCAAATTGGCTTAACCTGGTGCGCTTACTAGATAACAGAACATGGTTCCTCAAGTGTAATGTTTCACTGGCAACATTTTTTTTCTACTAGTTCAGAGTGTTCTCAAGCACTTAGTAAAGAAAAATATCATATCCATAAATACATTCTTCTGGCAGGAAACTTCTCCCCTCTAGACCCACACCAGGGAGGTGGGAAGACTTACACCCTTTCTGTACTGATGCATTTGCTCCTAGCTTCTGCCGTATGATCAAATCAGAGGGCTATGCCTCTTCTTCCAAGCTTCCCAATGCTATTCACGCCTAACACTTCCACTTTATTCTTAGCTGCTCTCAGAAACCTCAAGAGCTTGGGCACAACAGCAAGTTCCTCTGAGCAAGCAGGGCTGTAGCAAGCTCTGGAGATAAGCACTAAGCTGCTTCTTACTGCTGTTACCATGGCCCAGCTGATGCAGAGCAGCTCAACCCAGGCACTGTTCTTCTACCTGTTCTTTCATCTTTCCCACTTTCAAATATCCAGGAGGAAGGGGGAAAAAATAATAAGAAAAGAGGATAAATTGGTGTGAAAACCAAGCAGACAGAGTTCAACTGCTGCTGCTGTCAACAGGATCTCACTTCAGAGGTATGCAGTGCATGTCTCCAGAGCCCACCCCTGACAGTTTCTTCTCAGATGAGAGCTGAAACGCCTCTGCTGCATTTTATTTGCATAAGCACAATTACCTGTGCTTACACTGACACACACCGAGTGTTCATGGGCATCACTTCAGTGCTGCTGTATCCCTCTCACTTAGCATCGTAATTAGGCTTTAACGGATTCTAGTGGAAGCCAAATGCTTTTGTTCCATGATTGTTTTCCCCTATTAGGCAGGTAGCAAACCAAATGGGACTGTGTTTCAGCTACTAATGAAAACATCACATTCAAGCCAGGCAGTGATCAATACGGGAAGGGGAAGCAGGAACAGGCTCTTTATGCTGCCACACACAGACTCCACAGCCTGCTTCCAGGCAGCACCTCACTGCTAGGTAAACTGGAGCATTAAGTAAACTGGAAAAGGGTTCCCTATAGCTTGAAAAGAACTCCAAAACACCCAAAAGCCAAAAAACACCTGAAACTTTTGCTCCTGTGGCCCAATTGTTAAATAAAGTGGCTTTTGGGCATACAGGAGGCACAGTTTTCCAAATGCACATTGTCCTCCTGTTTCTTTCATTAGGCAGTTTTCTACCCAAGCAGAAGGGCAACACACCCTCTTTCCTTAAGCACCAGCTGCAGGAGTCTGTATAAAACTGGCTAAAGCTCTCTGGGTTTTGCTTGTAGGCAGCCAGGCTGGCTTTCCCCACCTGCATCTTCTGGCTCTATTCTTCCCTGGCAATGCAGAGCTTCTGACCTACCTGCTGCTCTCAGGCCAACAACAGAGCATCGGGTCACAAGGAAGCGGTATTTTATGTGCCTATGTTTGCAGCAGGATGATGTGGGAATCTGAACACACTTGCCCGCTGAGACAGACTGCTGACATTTCAAACCACAAACTACTATAAAAAAAAAGCACCCACAGATTGCTTCAGCAGTTCAACTTGACTTTGCAAGTTTCAGTTAAGAGGAGACAACTCTGCTTTAGAAGCATCCCCAGCAGCCAGATTTTCAACTGCATGCTGTAACAACAGGAGATCGCACAGGGTACACCAACAAACAAAACAGCAACAGAGATGAAGACCCTCTGAAACCACAAATGGATATGGAGCATGTTGTCCAGAATCCAACACAGTACCTGAGAGAGAGCAGGAATCTCTGCCTTGCTACCCTTTCCCTAATACCTCACCTTCCCTTTAGCTATAGCCTCTCTTGCACTTTGCTTTGTGGGTAAGCAAGTTATAGCACATCAGATTTAGCTTGTTATTTATCCCTTGCAACAGGTTAAAGTGTGCACTGGGGTGTGCACTGGGATATTCTTCCTTAAGGACTAAGGAAATCAACTCACTTCTTGCACCCATGAGAAAACCCCTTTGTCTGAAACCCAGATTGGCAGAACTTGACTTTAATTACTGAAGCAATAGCACAGAAAAAAAATATCATTGTCCATAATTGAACAAGGACTAAAAGCAATGGAATTAAACACCACCAGATGAATATTGCTATAAAGAGGGCCACTGTGCCAGTGCAAAGAGCATGTAAGACCTCCACCTCAAGAGCTGTCCTCAAAAGCTGAAGGAACTGCAAAAAAAGCAGTGAATCTCTGCTCAAAGACTATTTTTTTTCCTCCATTTTTTATTCCAGTTAAGTTGAATTTCGTAGCCATAAGAGATGGCTGGTGTACGAGGTTTAACCACCCCTGTCCTTCAAGAGCTAAAGTCTGGTTCTGTGTTTTTGTTCACGGATGACTGGAGACAAATTAGCCACTACTTTTTCTTAAGATTAACAATACTGCCATAGATCATTTGAAATGCTCTCTCCTTCATACACTGTCAGCTCTGTAAGCACATTCAGACCATGCTCTGTGCCTTCTACCTGGCCCATCTCACAAACTCCAATTAAAGTGGGAAAAAAGAAAATGTCCTGGCAAATCTACAGCGGAGACATTCATCATGACAAGTAATTTTGGATGCCCAAATGCATCCATTTTGGAGGAGGCTTTTTTGTAAGGAACAAATGTTTGTCCTCTCAAATGTGTGGGCTCCTTTGTGTACTCTCTCTGTGAGCATCCTAAACTCATTTAAAAAATCCTAGTGATTTTTTTTTAAATCTGCCCATGAAAAAGAATATCCTCCATCTGTAAGTATTTACCTAGAGCACAGGGAAGATGTTACCATTTGGCAGGGTGCTCAGAAATGTTTGCTGACCATGCTGACTTCACAGCAATCAAAATCCACGGATGTTTTCAGTATCAGGTGATAACTGAGAACTGTGGACCAAATCTGAAGCATCCGCAACTTGAGTCCCCCACGGCTCAACTACAGATCCCCACCTGGCATCTTTCTAGTAGAGAGCTACTGAGCCAGGCAAAAATAACTTCTACCTATTGTAATCATGCTGGCGGGCAGGAGCCACTGTTCAGGAGCTGAACACAAATGACTGCCATCATGCTTAGGAGCAATTTTAAACACTGTTTTCCTGCCATCTGCAGCACAGCTAGTTCTCCTTAGCAGGAGGATATTGCCCTCTACATGTCTCCCAACACTGGGGGCAAATCCTTACCTGCCAAACTCCAGAGGAAAGCCAAGTGTGGGGCAAGACACCCTCTTGTCAGGTGGCTTTCTGCTGACAGGAAAATCCACCGAAATTCACTGACTGCATTCACCAACTGCAGCTTGCACATCAGCTTTCAGGAACAGCTCCAGGGCACAGCAGCAATGGCACAGATTGATTTTAAAAGACCAGAGGGGTGATCTCTGGATGTCATAGCCTTTCCCAGGCAGCCCTCCCTCTCCAAATATCCCAGGCACACCCTCTGCTTTAGCAAGAAGAGGCCCAGCAAAGCCTCTCCACACACAGAAGTGAAGAGAGTGAGCACCAGGGCCAGCACACGCACACAAAGACGCACATTACCTGGGATGAGGACTGCATTCACATCAGGATTATAAAAATAAACACAACACAATTAAAATGGATATTTCTTTTCCTCCCTTTCCCCATCCCATCCATTCCCAGTCCCTACCCACATTTCTTCTTAATTTCATGAACCCAGTAAGAATATTTGGACAACGCAGGAAAAAAATATTAGGATGGGAGAGTACTGGCCAAGTAAACCCACAGAAATATGAACTTTTCTGACATTCATCACTATTACAGAGGAGACAACAGGGTGCTGTGACACACAGAGGGACAATATCACTGTGCTGCCGTGGGAGGCACGTGCTAGCTTTCACTGGCCCTCCTCCTGGCCCTGCTCCCACTAGATGGCACAGATGGGAACTCCAGCTCTGGTACACCGGAGTGACCAGCCTCACCAGCTGCAGAAAATGCAGCAAAACTCCATTATGAGGAGAGGTGGAATAACCCACCAGCCACATTCATAGCTCTTCCAAAGACAGGCTGAGGCAAAAGCTTTAACAGCCTTTCCAAAATTCAGACAACTTTGGATCTTGTTTCTGTAGGCACCTACCTAGTCCCCATCTCAACTCCTGATGAGTTCTTGGTTTCCTAGCACAATAATAATTTAGTCATAACTAATGATTAAAGTGATATGTTTTATCAGATCCAAGTTTTCTATTTTGCTGTGGCACCATCTATATTCCATGTTCCAAGGTTGAGGACAGGTGTTCTCAGATCATATCCTTTTATAGCCCTCTCAGGTCTCTTCACTCTTTAGTTACAGCAATGGCCTTTTCTCTGCCTGTACACAGGACCCCCCTCCGCCCTTTACACTGCCCAGAGAACAGACCTGATGACTTGACAGAGACAGAAAATGTCTGTAATCTCAATGCTGAATCCAGAGCAGAGAAGAGGTGCTTATCTCTGAAATCTCAACGCTGCTCCTGTCCTAAAAGCATATTTTAGACACAGAGGCTACCCCAGCAGTGAGAAGGCCTGCAGATATGTGTTCCATACCTGGGCAAGACGATACACAGTACAGTGATCCCCCCCTCCAGGGACTCACCCGGTCTCTTGATTGGCTTCTTGGTGGGGGTGTCCTTCCTTTTGTTCTGGATGGCAGGGGAATACGGCACCCCCGAGGAGGAGCTGTTCTTACGGAAATGGTCTTTCAGCCCCTTGATGGAGCGGTCGAGCTGGACAGAGCGGATTTGGAAGTAAACAGTCATGAAATCTATGGGGACAAGGTAGAAACAAGATTGTAAGGAAACGGGGAACACTATACGGTAAACCAAACCTTTCCTGAAACACTCTGTGCCCCTGAGTGGACTTACAAGCCTTGATACGCTACCCCAAGTAAGTGTTTTTCCCTCCCAGAGATTCTCCTGTTTTCCTCAAAAACTTCCATCTTCCTTCCCCTGCAGTATTCATTCCAGCCCTCTCGCCACACACAATATTAAGTCTGTGCACCACTACCAATAGCACATTAATTGTGGAACTGATGGGAGACATTCACGCAAGACATTGTCAATTCAAGTGCTCAGCTTCTAGCATGAGATACTTTACACACTTCTCCAGATTCAGGGCACTTGGGAACTAAACGAGGTGTTAATCACTTGAAAGCAGAATACAAACTGACTAACAAAATATGCTATATATGCTTGAGTTGCCTTTGATCATGGAGAAATTCTTAAGAAGCTTTTAAGGATGTTCGTCATATTTGGTAAGCACAGTAATCTCCACAGAAGTAAATCATTGAGGTGGGGGTGATTCTAGTAGCTATATGTATGTGAAAGTACAGGTTTCCTGTGGCAAGTCCACAAAGTCATCCACTCCCAAAGGAAAAGTTAATAAAGGAGTATAAAGCTGCAGGCAGCTTTTGATGCTGCAGAACAGGAAAGAAGAGACATGTACTGACTGAAGAAAGTCTTCTGTGCTTCCTTCCCCTCGCCCCTGGTCACATTTAAAATAAAAAGTTCTGCTCATAAATAGTTCCCAAATGGGAATAAGTGACCAATGTCTTGCACGTTTATATTATCTGAGCACTAGATAGTTGCAGCTCCATCAGAAGGCATTACAGATGCAAGTTAAAGGGATTTCTGCTATAGGACAGACTATGCATTAAGAAAAGTTTTGCTTTATTTCCGCAGCTCTTTCTCTCATCACATCCACCAGGACATCATTCTGTTCAGCTGACAAACCATCACTTCAGTCTCACTACAAACACTGTAAAAAAAGCAGGATCTTAAGAAGGTGACTGAAAGGAGACGTGCCAGTAAGGCAGTCACTAGTTCTGCCAGTGCGGCTACCAACGGCAGCGTGACTTGTGGTTTATTGGCCACAGTAGCACCAGAGCAGAGGCTCCGTGGCTGAAGGCACGCGATCTACAAGCCAAGCTGTGCAGTGCCACACACAACCCTCAACTCTCAACCACATGTGGTAAGCTTCTGGAGAGCACTCACAGGATACAGAACTAAGAGGGAACAACAGCAGCACTACCAACCTTGATTCCTGCCGTTTTCCACCAGCCAGCCAGAAATGCGGATGATATCATGCAGGACACTCTCCGGGAGGTGCTCCAGAGACATCTCCTCCTGCGTCTCCATTTCATCGTCCCCACTGATCAGGTCCAGGATGAGGATGGGTGGGACCGGCTTGGTGTGTCGCGTCATCAAGCTGCGAAACTCTGATTCCAGGGACTCCTTGCCCCGCTCAAAGAGGGATTTCTGGCACAAAACAGCAGAAGAACAAAAGCAGCACAGGGCTTCTGTAATCAGTCACTCACGAGTATTTCCGCATAAGGACACACTTTCTGCAGTGTTTCTAAACACTGTCAAATACCGCGTGCTTCAAACTCCAACAACGCCTGTAACTAAGAGACTTTTAAAGCGAATTAAATAAAAAAATGCTTGGGAGTTGCTCAGTCTTCAAGTGGGATTTACACAGATCTCCCATTCTGCTCAAGCAGTTGAAGGACTCACAAGAGGTACTCAGGAGGAGGTTCAATCAACTCCACCACACGTGCAAGATACGCTTTCAGAAGTCCTATTGGCACAACGCATGAAGAGAGAAAAATGCCACAAGCAGAAATGCTGCTGCTGAGAGCAGACTTCAAACAGAAGCCGAAGCAATCGTTTCTTCAGTTGTGCCCAAACACCTTCTTCACCAGGCAGCCAGCCTGTCAGCCTCTCACAGCAAGGGGACAAGCAGCGGGGCTACTGCTGTCCCTCTCTCACCCATGCCAGGTTCCAGCCCCCTGACCCACCACACGGTTCAGCTCTGGGCTGTCTGGATTGTTGTCCTGGAAGTATTCCACCGCCTTCTGGATTTTGTCCATGCAATTCAAGTATTCCTCCAGCCTCCCAGTGGGACTGCAAATAAAACCAAAAATAAAAAGCAGTGCCTCAAGAAGCAAAGAAAGAAGATATCAACAAAGCACCAGACCAAACTCAGGATAAAAATACAAGGAAAATATCAATTCCCTTTTCTTCAGCTAGGAGCAGATAATGGGATTCCTTTTTGCCTCCACTCAACACCACAGCAGAATACCAAATCCACGCAGCAAGTGCGGAAGTACTGATGACCACGCAGCACACAACTCTCATCCTTGCCTTCCTCTCACAGTCAGGCCCTGATGGGAAGGCAGAGGAAGCTGCACATCCCAATCCAGAGAAGGGCTATCACAACACCCTCCCAGAGACTGAAATCAGGCTCCAGAACATCCTGGATGCAGTGACAACATCAACAGGGCAGGAAGAACCTCTAGGAAAAGAACAGAGGAAAGAAGAGAAGCCACCAATGCTCATGAGCTTCATATGTGCATGTATGCAATATGGAAGAGACACCAGTGCAGAGTCTGAGTAGACTTTGCCCTCTGGGGATTGCTGAAGGTCAAGTTAGGAAGCTTTCTGGTGGACTGATGACAGGGAGTGTGGGAAGGGTACAAGGAACTTTATGGTGAGTGTGCAGAGTCAGCTCCCCTACCTTTATCCCAAAAGTTCAATAGGATGAAGCTCCCAAGAAAGACCTAGTTGGTCAACTCACCCTTCCTTTATGATCTTCTCTGTATCCTTCGCCACATGGTAGTAACTGATGACATGATCCAAGCAGGACAGGGTCTTCTCCACGTTTTCCTGCAAGCGCTGCAGGTTCTCTGTTTGTTTATGGACAGGGATGATTGAGTTCTCCAGCTTCATCAAACGACTTTCAAAGGAGGAGAGGATAGAAACCTACACACCAAAAGACAAACAGAATGCTGAGGACATCCTTCCACATGGATGCATACAGTAGGGTAGTAGTTTGAGCAGGGCAATCAGGGACCTTCAGGTCCCAGCTTCTCATTTTGGGCTCTGCTACTAATTTGCCATGGCTCCTTAGGCAGGCTCTTTAATCCCTCCATGTCCCAATTTCTATTAATAATTAGAACACAGATCACCTGTCATACAGAGATGGGCCAATCTCGAATTAGATATTTGTAAAGCGTGAAAATAACATTCCAGGGCAGTACTAAGGAAGAGCAAAATTTTATCTGACAGTGGGAAACAAATCCACAGGAAATGCCTGGAACTGCCCTAGGTAAAAAAGAACAAAAAAAGCATAAACCGGCAGCCACTTTGCTCCATACCACTATGGCCCAAACACGAGATGCACAACATGAAGGCACAGGACCAGTATAGTTTGAACCTTCTTTCCCATCGTAGATATTTGGTTTTTAAAAAGGACTGTGATATCCCTTCTGAAAGGTGGAAAACCTCATAGACGGTGCCTTAACGTGATCTTTTCCAGGCCAAAACATAATTCTTTCAAGATTCACTCCTATATTATTTTTTCCACAATTCTCTGGTGGTGCCACTATGACTTTCTTAAAACACTGACCCCAAAACTGGACATAGTATACTAGCTGAGGGCTTATAAGCAATTAGAGCACAGTAATTACTTTCTACCGCTTAAACAAAATACTCCCAAAATAAACTCCAATCGAGACCTGACTTTCTGAAGCAACAACGTGATGCTGTTGCACAGACTAGTCTGGGGTCTATTAATACCTTTTTCCGAGAGAGAGGACAGACTGTAAAGAGATGAGGCCAACAGCTCATTTGGGCCCTCACCTCCCCAGGAGAGAAGCTTAGGATTAAAACATCCCCTTTGCCCAGCCACTGACGTGTAAAACACAGATGCTGAGAAAGTGGTTTATTACTCTGCATTCCTCAGATGGGGACGACAACAGCCTTGAAAACAGATTCTCCTAAGAAATAGCAAAGTCAGGCCCAACGTTAAGGCCAAACTTCAAGGACCTCCTTACCATGTTCTTTGTGAGCTGGTCACTCTTCTCAAGGCTCTCTTTGATAAAGGACAAAGTTTCTTCTTCCTGTCAGTAGGTTGAAAAAAGTCTTCAACTCTGAACACTGAGCATTTAATTTACTAAACACTACATGTAGGTTTTCACAAGTCTGGGTGAATACTGCAGCAAACCATGTTTGGTCTGATGCTGAGGTCACATCTTCATCTTCCACCTCTTAACAGAAATCAGGGCAAGTGACCCAAGGTGAGAGACACATAACAGAATGAGTGAGGTTTGTATGGATTACTCATTTCCCTCCGATATCCCGAGCCTCAGCATGCTAAAGTCACAGCACAGTATAATGTTAACACCTTCAGCACAGAAGCACACTGACTCAGACCACAGCACAATACAGGTGTTGCACGGGCACCACTGAAATCCCCCACACAGCCGTGAACTGAGGTGGCCAACGCAAAGCAATCAGCAAGGGCTATTTTCAAGTCACTGAAGCCCAGAGATGGTGGGGATTAGCAGCCTGCAAGGGCTGGCCTCACAGGCTGGACCTAAGGACCTAAAGGGATAGCCCCCAGAAGCTACCAGGCCCTAAGAGGGGGGCAGAGGTACTTCTTAAGCCTGAGAGCAGGGAGGCCTAGGCCCTGACATGGGCCTGGGGATGCTGCCAGGCCCGGAGCAGAGCGATCAGGCAGGGAAGGGGTCCCGGGACGCTCCCCGGACCGGTGGGGGCCTCCATGTCAGCTCCCGGCCCCGTCTGCCAGGCAACGCGCTGGAGCCGCGAGGCCGAGGCCGACCCAGGCCCCGGCGGGGCCCGCAGCAGGTCCCTAGCCCAGTCCCACCTGCTTGAGCTTGTCCTCGATCTCCCTCCTGCGGGCCGACACCTCCTCGGTGGGGATCATCCTGCCGCGGGGCGCCAGGGCCGCACTCTGCCGCTCGCTCCCACTTGCAGACGCCTCTTCCGCCCCCCCGTCACTGCCCCGGCGCCATCTTGGGCGCGGCAAGGCACACTGCGCATGCGCAGCGACGCCAGCCGCCATCTAGGGAGTGGCCTCCGCTTCAGGAGCGGCCAGCAGGCGTCGGCCGCGGCGCGCATGCGCCGTTGTCCCAGAGGCGAGCAGGCACATGCGCACTGCCCGTCGTGGCGGCCAGGTTGGGAGTGGCGGGCAGGCTGCGCCGCCATGTTGGAGGTGGTGTGGCGAGGCTCAGTGGGGCACCCGCTTTCTGCCAGGGCGGGGCTGGCTGCCCGAGCCCGCCATCCCCACTACGGCCAGGCCGAGACGAACCCTTCCGAGTCCAGTATCAGCGACGTCCCCACAGCACACGGGGTCCTGAGGAAGCTCCAAAGCTACCCAGCTTCCCCCTTGCTGACCTGCTGAGACACCCAGGCCCAGGCCACTCTGCTGCAGACCTGAGGCGAGAAACAAGGTGTGGAGGAAGATTACAGGCATTTTGGCCCTGGGCAATGAAATTATAGAAAGCTGAATATGAATTATGGGAATGTAGGCATTTGCAGGAGTGCAGATCACCCTACCTCTGTCTTGCATCCATTTTCCAGAAAGAAAGGCTGCCACCACAGAGAAGCTGCTGTCTTCTCCCTCCTGCAGCGTAGGTGGGGGTGGCTGGGTTTATCACACACTGGGGCAGTTATGGGGCTCTGCGTCCTCCCGAACTGTGTCCAGCCTGGAGCAGGGACTTGGTTTTAGCGGCCCAGACAGTCCCAGCCTCCCACCATCTCTTGCTGCTCTGAGGCAAGACTCCTGCCCGTGAAGGGACCGGCGTGTTCCCATCCATCTTCCACTTGTCAAGCCATGCCGGGCTCTGGAAGGGAGCGGAAATGGCCCGATGGGCCTCTTTTGTTCAACAACTTTGGCGCGTTTCATAGCCCACCTTATCACGCCACAAACAGCTGTGCCCGGGCTCTGGCTGCCGCAAGAGCCCATGCCTGGGAGCTTCGTTTCTGTGCGCGACACTGCCCAGCCATGACTGACTGCCCGTGTTTCATGGGGACACTCGCTAGAGGGGACCAGACCTTGTCCTGCAGGTACAAAGGAGAAGATCCCTGTCTGGGGTCAGCACTCAGCACCTCTTACGCTTTTTCCAGCTGGGCTGTTGCGATCAGGAAGGGTTGTTTTCCCTGTGCAGCAGAGCCATCTCTTTTTTTATAGCAATTGGTGTTCTTTCTGCTAACACTCACCCTCTCATTCAAAGCGCAGCCAGAGCCAAAAGGAAATCTCCCCTAACTGAGCCTGGGGAACAATTGTGTGTGCTCCCCTGAATAGTGCTGTGGATCTCCTGCAAAGCCAGGGAAAAGGCGCCCTCGCCCCTCCCCTCATGGGGTGACTGAGCCCTCAGAGCAAAGAGGGGGAGCTGGGATAGAGGCACCCAGCCCACATCCCAGCTACCAGCTGGGGTGTAAAGGGTGGATAAACGTACACAGAGTCAGCCTGCCGACAAATCATGTAAAAACTGACAGAGTCTGCGCAAAGCTGAGGTGCAACGCCACATCAAGGGGAAGCAGCAGAAAAAGCCTGGCTTGCTGGTCAAATGCAAAGAGTCACAGCAGCGGGGGTTATTTCTGGTAAAACGAAAAAGAAAGGGTAGAAACGCTGCAGTTTGAAGGTGTGTTGAAATACAGTGCAAAAGGGCATAGTGCACCCGGATCTCTGGGCTATGAATACCCACCCAGCTCATTGCTGACTGTTTCTCCAGCGGTGGGTGCAACCGGTGGAACGGCAGCTCTGAGACACTCCCGGTCCCGCCACCGTCCTGCCGGAGCGCTGCGGCCATGCCGCTCTTCCCGCTCTGCAAACCGCCAGCCGCAGGGTCCCCGCAGGCCCGGGAGGAATCACTTGCTGCGCCGAAGCTGCTGCGGCAGATGAAAGGCAGATGTGATGACTCAGCATCAGCCGTGGAGAAATGCTGAGTTGGCCTTTGCTTCCCCCTCCACGAGGTGGAACAGGGAGTGGAAGCCTCTTTTTCTCCCCTGGAGAAGGGATTTTCATCCAGGTGGATGCATTCACTGTCAAGATGGGCACAGAAGGCAGAAAACTCAACCAACACAACTGAGTAAAGACTGCATCCTCAGTGCAATGTTCAGTTGAGGCTTCAGTGCACTAACGAGAGAGCTAATGAGTCTCTTGCAGCATTTGCCAAGCAAAGCTGGATCCAGTGCTCCCAAACCCAAGACACAGGATCAGATCGGAGCCTGTCACCTTTGAGGTGTTGGAGGCCATGGGGTTCAAACAACGTCACGGCCCCGTTGTTCAGCAACAGGAGTTTTTGTCACCGCAGGCATGAGGAAGTGGCTCCTGCTTGCGGGGACGTGACAGCTGCTGCTCTCCAAGGACGAGGCGTTAGGGGCGTTGGTTCCGCAAAATGCTGCAGAAAAGAGAATCGGCTTGATTTGCAGGTGGGGAAACTGAGGCAGAGAGGGGCTTTGCTTTGCCTGATCAGGGCTTGGCTCTGAGTCACTGGAAAGACCCAGATATCCCCCAAATCCACGTTTCTATTGGCTGCCTTTATGGTGGCGAAGGTCATTGCACAAAAGGTGTAATCTTGACAGGATTCGGATAAATTCAATTAATAGCAGCTCTCAAAGCAGGGACTTTCTGTCTCCTGCATTGTAACTCGGTACTGCTCACCCCAGGAACAGTTCCTGCTTAAAAAATAGTCATGTTATTACAAAAAATGAATTATGCCTGTCCTTGCCTCCCACCGGTGGGGTTAATCCCACTCCTGCACGGAAGGGACAGTGGGGACATGACGGGGCAGCAGTGCTTCCCGAGCCCGGGAGCCGCCTGCAAGGCACGCAGCATGCGGCGCCGAGGGCAAAATAAGATTAATACAGCCAGGAGCCTCCAAAAGGGCTTTGCATTTGATGTGGGAGAAGAGAGAGATCAGAGCATGGAGGAGCTAGGATTAACATAAAATTACAAAACTTTCATTATGGGCTGAAGGGCCATCCCGGGCTGTGTGCCCCCACGGTGTGACCCGCCGGTGTCCCGGGCTGCGAGAACGCGTGGGAACACCATTGCCAGTGGCACTGCCCTCGCCTCCTCCCCAGACGCAGCCTATTCTGTCTCCCCTTGGGTCAGCCGGATAGAAAAGGCGATTAATCTTTAGCCGGATTAATCTTCAGCCAGAAAACCAGGAGCTCTGAGCTGGTTGAGACATCCCCAACTTTCCCTTTCAGGTGGGGTTAAAAGGGGAGAGCCTCTGAAGGAGGGAGTCAGCATGCAGAGACAGGACACGGGATGCACCTAGGCACGCGCCCTGGCTCTTACCGTGCCCGTGAACTTGAAGGGATGAGACAGGAACCAGATCCACCAAAGGACTTTGCCTCCCGGGTAACATCTCCAAGCCCCACCAGCGTCGCTTTGATCCTGACCTGGATCCAGCGGGTTGCAATGAGCCGTAGGGATGTGCCACGCTCCCGGAAAACCAGGTCCACGTGGGACAAAGGTTGGTGTTTGCGCCCCTGCAGCTTCCCAGTCCTTCCTGTGCAGCACTGGGAAGGACTGCGCCAGGCTGGCTGCTCCAGGGACAGGATGCGGCACAGCAGCATTTACGCTGAAACAGCACCCGAGTAATCACCAAATGGGGAATCCCTCAACTGCTCCCTGCTCCTTGCAGGAAGGGGGGTCGTGGGGATCAGTCCCTCGAAGGCTGGCCCTGAAAGTCCCCCCAAGCCCTCATCCATCACAGACTCAAGCTGTGCTCTCCCTCCCTCTGGCTTTATTTGCGGAGGGAATTAAGGCCCTGCTGGGAAAACCTCCCCTGTGCTCTGATAACTGCCTGCATAGCCAGCTCTAAATGGCTTTTTGTAAATGAATGACCAGGATTAATGAGGTTCCCCTCATCACTGTTTATTTAGCACTGCTCCAGAGTGGGGGGAACAGGGCAGAGACCCCCTCCTCTAGCCAAGCCCATTGGGCCACCAAGGAGCTGGCACGTACTGCGGACCGACACGTTGCCACCCAGCCCATGGCTGAGCCCTTCCTCTCCTCCCTAGAGCGGGAGCTGACATTCCCAGCTGGGTTTGGGATGGGGTGGGATCTGTATGCACACACCGGGAGCGTCGGTCCTGGGGACGGAGTAACTATAGGGGCTGGGGGCTGGACTGGGGATGATGCTGATTTTCTCTCTAAGCTGTGTTGTTGGGGAAGGAAGGAGGGGTGTTTGCCTTGTGGGTCAGTGTCAGGCGCGTGTCCCCCCACGTGACGGGGATGGGGAGGCCATGCAGGGCTGCAGCTGGCCCTGTCCCCTCAACAGTAGTGCGCTCGGTGACTCCAGGGCTGGCAAGGAGCTGCCTGGCGAGGCCATGGGGTCTGCCGAGGGGTGCAGGCCTAACAAGTCCCACATGGAAGGGACCCTCCTCCACCATCCCTCTCTGCTTGCAGCGGGTCACGGGGGTCCTGCCTTCTCCTGCTGCGCTCCTGGGGGCTGGAGCCGCTGCAGCCGCCTTGCCACTGCACAGCTCCGACCTTTGATGTTTGCACATTCCTGCCTGTTAATGTGTCTCGTAACTGAAAGCTGCCAGGATAGACCATTACTCCCCCTGGCACTTGCAGGTCTGCTCCCTGTGTTCCCAGCTGGGAGCATGCACTCCCCAAGGGAACAAAACCAGATCCCCAGCTCACGCTCAGCCAGAGATGCCTCTGCTAGGAGCAATGGGAATCCCACCCCTCGACACCAGTGAGCCCAAAATGCTCGCTGAACTCCCAGGGCAGGCGGCAGTCGCCTCTCCCAGCTGGGCACAGGGAAAAGGAGCGCCGTTTCGGAGCGAAGCCGTGCTTCCCTCGGCTGCCAGGCTGGCACGCTGCCTGCCAGCATGACGCCAGGCCAAATTCTTTGCAATTTCTAGGTCAACACCCGCTGCTCGTAATGCCCCCGAGCCCTCCCACTGCCCGTGCCGCCCAGCAGCCCCTGTGCATGGGATGGGAGCATCCTAGGGGATCCACACCCCACGTCCCCATGCCGCCCAGCCTGACTGGCCCCATCCATAACCCCTGGATATTCAGGGCTTATGCCCATGTGTCCGCAAGTTGGGCCATTCCCCAAATGCACCTGCGCACCCTCACGCTGCCTTTGCTGGCAGCAGCACCCATGGGTGAGCTGGGTCCACCCGGTGCAGAGCCCACAGCCTGCCCCTGCTTGCACCTTTTTTTTGGTGTGGCTTAAGACCCATCCCCTGGAGTCAGACACCAAAGGAAGGTGTTTACTTTGGGTTTCTAAAGTGAGTTTCTCACCATCTTGATGGCAGTCTGTGTGTGGGGGGAAATCTCAGGATGTGGGGTGGCCCTAATGCTCCAAACCTGGAAATAAATCACCTGAAAAAAACAACCTTTGTAAAGAAATCCCCATGGCCTCAGTGCTTGTTTGCAAACTGGCCAAGTTTCGACCTCGGGATGACGTGGTTTCCCAAAGAAGGAGGCGATGTTGGCACTGCTCCGGCGACTCAGCCCCTTCGCTGCAGGGGCTGGATGCGTCCCCCCCTGCCCACGGGGGCCACCTGTGGCATGGACTGGGCTGGAGGAGCAGGGGCCCTGCAGGGCTGCAGCCCCCTACTCGGGCACGCGTTGGGGGGATGGCAGGGATGAAGAGGAGGAGGAGGAAGGTGCAGCATGCCGAGCGTCTCCTCGTGATGGCATTTACGCAGAGGCTGTTGCATTGTGCCTCGGGCGCCCCCCGACGCTCCCCCTGCCGCAGGGCAAGCCCTGGCCTGCCGGTGCATTGTGCCCGCCGCGCCGCTGGGAACGGCCGCTGGCAACGGCCCACTGACCCGTCCCGGGGCTCCCTGGGGTGCGGAGGGAGGCAGGGAGCTTGGCCGGGTGGGCTCCCCGGGGCCAGAGGATGCATCCCCCATGCCAAAAAACACGGCTGGACACAAGAGGGTGCAGGCACGCGCTGAAAGTGCTGCCCAGATAATCAGGTTCTGGTCCACATCAGACCACCACCTTGCCCTGCCTCAGTTTCCCCATCAGGACGCTGTAAGCCATCCAAGCTACGCAAATGCCTCAGGTCCCACTGGGCTCTGCTAGGAGTGCCAGGCTGGAGCTGGAAAAGCAGGAAAGGGGCTTCCCCCCCTCTCTGTTTTCAGAGTCGCCTTTCCCAGAGCCCCTGCAACCCTGGAGAAAGGTGTCTACATCCAGCCTCATCCCTCCAGGCAAAGACATGGGGATCCAGCCCTGGGGCCTGTCACAGCCTGTCTGGGGTTTGCTATGGCACCTCCATCCCCTCGGGTATCAAACCCTCCAAAAACCAGTGTCGCCGGGGCAGAGAGTCACCAAGCTGTCCCCAGGCTCTGCCCCTCATGGCAGGGTTGGGGGCCAGGCTGCCCCGATGATGAGGATCCCCATCTTCATCCTCCCCCAGGGACCTGCTGTACCAAGGGTGGAGCTGCCTGCCCAAGTGTGGTTCCCATGAGACTTCTCACCTGCATGAACTCCTGGATGTACTTTTGGGAACCTGTTTTTTTTCCCAAACTTTGGAGCTTCATTCATTGCTATGCAAGGCGAGTCCTTTCCCTAACCCCCTCCATCCTGTCTCCCCCTTCTCCCCCCTCACCACCCCGCCATCCCAGCCTGGGATGCTAAAATGGGCTGAGTTTTTCACGATGGGGGGGAAATAATTTAAAAAAAAAAAAAGGAAAATCTGGGGGTGGAGGGAGAACTCCTGAGCTGTGACCTACTCCAAACGCACAGCACCAAATCCACACAAGGAAAACAAAAGGCAGCGAGATTAGCATTTCCAAACAGAGCAGAGATGGCCCCAATCTTTGAGCTGTTTATTCTAGGCGTTGATTTTCAATATTTAGGATGATTAGCAAGTGAAAGCTGGCTGTTGCCAGAATGGCTTCGTGCCAGCCCCGTACTCAATGGAGGGGAAAGAAAGACATGGCAAGAAAAGGAGAGAAAAGAAGGGCTTATGTATATATTTTCTTTTCCCCTCTCTGTGAACGGGAGATTGGTTTGAGGTGTCAATGTTTGCCCATCAGGGACGGATGATGGATGAAGGGACGGCTGGGGGAATAACAGAAATAAATAATAAAGGAATAATTGCCATGTGCTTAATAACCGGCTGGGGAAGGACCCGGCTGGAGCTGCGAAGGCTGAGTTTGCGGGGAGTTTTTGGACCCGTTTCGGTGGGTACTGGAGGTGGGAGATGCCCCAAAAAGCAGCCGGCTCCGGGCTGCAGCCCTCCGGGTTTTCATCGCACGATGCTTTCCCTACAGTTAGAGCGGGGGGGGGGACACAGCCAGCTCGGGGGTCCCCAACCCATCACCCCCCCCTGCGCCGGGCAGCCCGCAGAGCTGGACCAGCCCCAGCCGCCGGCCGTAACCCCGCTGACGCCGGCAAGCCCGGGCAGGCCGGGTCCCGACTGACCTCCCGGCACCCCGCACACCGGCTTTGTACGGGCAGCGGTGCGGGGTTCCGCCCGCTTCTGCCGCGCCCCGCCTGCCTCCGCGCCCGCGGGCAGCGCTGCGCCCCACCCCCCCTCCCCCCCACCCCCCCCCCCCCGCACCCCCCCCCCCCACCCCCGCGCCCCCCTCGCGAGCGGTAAAAAAAAAAAAAGAGCCCCCACCAAACCATCTCATTGAAAGAAAACAAAAAAAAAAATCACGTCCAAGTTGGTTTTGTTGCTTTCAGAAGCTGAACAAAACGAGGTTGTTTCAGGCCTTGCCTGGTGCCTCCTTTATATTCACCCTTTCTCACTTTAAAACCCTCGACTGGCTCCAACAGGCTGGAATATTTTTTTTTTTTCCTGGCAAGGCTGTTTTTTTTCAGTCCCCTGGCAGGGTGGGGGTGCTGGGGGTCCTCTTTTTCCAGGGGGTTTAAAAACAGAAACTATGCTATTGTGCCTGGCAAAACAAAATACAGAAGCAAACCAAGGGACAAGAGAGCTGCCAGCTTTTTGCAGCCCTGCCAGTGCCACCGCTAGCAGGGGGAAGCAAAGAGAAGCCAGGACAGGGATTCCCCACTGCCTTTTGGGGCTCACGGTCGGCCAGCTGAAAGGGGCGCCC
>Ga0181612_158665_pt1 | contig 27380 bp, 20 predicted proteins | sample HoacroProtozoa21_FD_119630 | JGI IMG/M metagenome (GOLD analysis project Ga0181612, IMG submission 119630) | Hoatzin crop microbial communities from Cojedes, Venezuel. Combined Assembly of Gp0051906, Gp0051904, Gp0051908
CCGTTCTCCAGGCGCTGCGGGGCCGGGGCCGCGTCTCCCGGGGTCCCTCCGGGGCCGTGGTTCTCGCGCTGCCGGCCCCTGCTCCCCTCAGGCCGCGCAGCCCTGCTCGGGAAGCCTTTCGCTTCTCCGCTGCCGCCGGCGTACCGGGCGCTGCTGCTGTCGCTTTCGTCACGATCGCGGCCGAGTAAAGAGCCTGGAGAGGCTCCTGAGTATAGACATGGTCAGGCGCGAATGTGGGCTGACTTACGCTGCCGGCTATAAACAGAAGTCTCCCTGGAGCGTGGCAGGGCTGCAGGACGCTCGCGCGTCCATCCGTCTGTCCGTCCGTCCGCCCGTCCACCCTCAGCACAGCCCTCGACAGCGCGAGCCCGTCGCGCTCCTGGCCTGCTCGCTGCAGGGACGCGTGCCGGTCGTGCCGGTCGGGCTGGAGGTGAGGAGCGTGAAGAGCGTGCGAGCTCGGCTCTGCCCCATCCCTCGCTTTCAATTCCTTTTTCCGTAACAGCGATGTTGGGGTACTTTCGGAATTCAAATGTTTAACAGGAAAATAAGGATTAATAAATGCTGCAGTAAAAACTTAATGCACTGAGTAACAGATGTGTTGAAATCTCATTTATTTTGCATGCTGTTCTGGCCTGTTTTCTGTGTCTTCACCCATAGCCGCTGGAGATAAAGCCCTGTACTTCTATTAAACTGCTTAATTAAGGCAGTACAGAACAAATAGTGTTTAAACTAGGCAATGGCTGGACCGCATGATGCAGGCATTGCTGGTGGGCAGTTTTTCTGTTGGGGATGAGCGATCAGCACCAGGAGCTGGGATACAGTGCTTTTATAGGGTTTTTAAATTGTTTGTCACACCCTAAAGGCACGAGCCAGGACACTGATTTCCACGACATCCAGTAGCAGCTAGTGAGATAAACTGTCGCAGTAGAAACCTTGTCTAGCAGTAAGGTCACCCGTTTCAGTCGGGAACGCAGGACTAAGCCTGCTTCACTCAGTGATCCAAATCAGCGTTGACTTGGTGTGTGAAGGTTTGCAAAGTTCTTCATGTTAGCAAATACAGATTTAAAAACAAAGCTTTAGCTAGGATCAGCAGAGCTTTGCTTTGGACTGAACAGTAACTACTGCAGTTTTCAGTCTGAAAAGAGTCAATGGAAAGGGTTCCTTAAACTAAAAAGAGGAGACTACCAGCTGCATAACCGGAGGTGGCCAGAAATACCTAAATACGCTTCATCGTAGTGCACATCCTTTACAGACGCCAAATGGGCAGCGGCGATGCCTGTTCCAGCACCTCGCACTTTATAATGTTGCTCCCCACATCCAGTAAAGCCGTATTTGGTCTCTGATTTTCTGTACAGAACGCCATAGGAACCAAGACCCTCCCCCAAGATTAAAATCTGGTGCTAAAACCAGGTAGGTGCGCGTTATTTGGAGGACCACGGGTGGCTGCAGGCAGCATAGGCTGGCGTGTGCGTGGGCAGGGGGGTGTCCGTGCGCGTCCCGCCGAAGCAGGGGTGGTGGGAGGCTGGCGGGGCCGGCAGCAGCTTGGTCCTGCTCCAGTGGGTTGTCCGGGGAGCGATTCCCGCTTCCCCTAAGGCTGCCTCTCATTAGCATGAACCGGGGGAAGGGCATAAAAGACTCCGGTTCATTTTGAGCCTGGAAAAGCTTTACTTCAAAATGACAACCAAAGTGTTCTGGCTCCTCTGCTTTGTCGTGAGGTCACCTTCCAGCCCAGGGGCCGGTAAGTCTGTTCGCATTCGAAGCGGGGCTGGGGCATATTTGCCTTTGGTGTCAGGGGAGGCTGCACGCGTTGCAACAGATTCTTGCCCGAGCAGCCCTCTTCAGCTGCAGCCTTTTCAGCAAGTGGCAGCAGCAACCGCGTAAGGGTTCAGGAGAGAAACATTTCAACATGTTTGTGGGATGGGAATGTGAACTGCAATATTTGGTTTGTCAGCATTTGAAAGGATTAAGCGCACCTGCCAAAAGCAGGCCGTTAGCTGGTGCCATGAAGCCCGCGAGCCATCGCACGGCAACTGAAGTTTGACTTACATATAGAATTTTTTTATTTGTACATGGTCTCTCCCTTTTAGCCTCCTTCCCCTCACCTGTAAACTCCAGATTTCTAATTTATTTCAAAATGCTCTGTGCTGTCATGCGTGCCTGCAGCAAGCTGTCCTAAACAGATTTTTTTTTTAGTACCTTGTTGATGGAACAGAAATAAGATATACATCTATTGCATTGGGAAGGAGCTGGTTATGTTGCAGCTGCATTTCTTAGATTGCAAGAGCAAGACAGAAATACGCTGGTGTAGGAGGATGAACCTCAAGGTCCTGAACAGATTGAGTAGTGAAAAATGAACTATTTCTTGTTACAATCCATGACGAAGAAGGCACAACAAACTGGTAGAACAGTATACTTCTAAAACCAAGTCCAAAACACCTGTTCAGAGCTCCCAGCTTCATACTGAAACATCTCCAACACACCCTTGCCTATTGCTTTCTTTAGCTTGGACTTCTTCCACCCCGTTCTTCATGGACATTCTTTTGACTTTACGTGTGGCCAGCCCAAATATCAGGGAATCTTTCCCATGACAGCAGCTGGTGAGAGCAAAGGGGGAGAAGTGGCAAGGTCAGCAGTTGAGTCAGTCACAGAAGATAAACCAGGACGTTGTTCGTCTGTGTATGTCAAATATCTCTTTTCACATAAGGAGTTAGGATCAGCCTCCTACACGATGCTAACCACAGACAGCGAACACCCAGACAGCGGCTGTGTGTGGGTGAGCTGTTTTAAAACTGTGCTGGCTAACTAAAGGCATGCAATGAAGGACTAAACGGAAAATTAACTGCGAGAGGAAATTGATCTCTTCCCAGGCTAAAGGGAAGGTCATTTTGCTTTGTGAGGTCCAAGTGATCAAGGTGAAGGTATAAATGAAGGCCTGGTGACTGTCCGGCTTTCGTGCACAATGTCATTAAGCCTTTCAATTTTTCACTAGATTCCCAGGCACTTCCTCTCTTTCTCAACCCTTGTCCTCTCAACTAAGAAAAGCCTTGAAATAATTGTTCCTCAGCAGCAATAGCCTAGCTACCAGACTGTGGTACTACTATACAACTCCGGAGTGCAAAAGTCAGAGACCCAAAGCTGTGGATAAAGATCTTTTCAGCAGCGTTCAAAGCCCAAAGCCATTGAGGATTCCAGATGACATTGTCAATAAGGCATCCCATGGATGGGAAAACCAAATAGTTCTGTTGTCGTCATCTTTTAAACAAGCATCCCAAATGGCAATGTGAACCTTGTTTCCTCAGATGCTCCCTGGAGATTCATGCTTTTGAGAAAAGGGTTTCTTTAGAAGTCATGTTTTTAATTTGCAAAAATAATAAAGTAAAAATGCAAATCTCCTGTGTTTTGCTCACACAGCTGCATTCTCTGTACTGGACCTTCCATGTCCAAGTACAGAAGAATGAGGAGCTCTACTCTATTTCATCTCTTGAACTATTTATCAGTTATGTTTTCTTTTTGTTGAAAGCCTCACTTACGGAGCTGAGTCCCAAAGCCACCAGGCACTCCCCATTCAGAAGCACATAGAATAAAAAAATTAAAATGCTAATTTGCCCGCTCTCCTTTATTTCTATGTAGGATCCCTGCCCTATGTCGAGAAACCCGGTCAGAGTCTTGGCAAAGATGCTGACAGCTCAGCAGATGCTGTGCCTGGCCAAGTCAAGCTGCCAGCCTGGGGCACCAGCAGCGCCAGGGAGAATCACTCAGAACGCTGGCGTCTGCCTCCTGCCCACCTGCAGCGGCCAGAGCCTCCAGAATTTGTCTCCCTCTCATCAAAGAAACGCACCAAGCCTTCTCTCGAGAACAGCACAGGGCTGCGGAAACACCTCTTGTGGCATGGAGGGGCCGTGCCTCCAGAGAGTGCGACCAAGGGCACTCCGCCTGCCTCCTTCGGCTTCAACCACGCGAACAGCAAGCGCGCGGACCGACGGCTGGCCGAGGCTGCCAACAGCGTGTCGGCTCGCTTCCATCACGCAGCGTCTTCCGACCAAAAGGTGACATCCTTCGCAGAGGCTCTTCCTTTTCCAGACTCTGAAGCAGCGGAGCCAGATGATCCTAACGCTCTGGATCACTTCAACCGACCAGGCAAGATAATCCCCTATGAACACCCTGATCCCTTCAAAGGGATCACCAGACCCTCCTGGGTCACCAACCGCCAGACGTCCAGCTTGCCGTACCGCCTCACCGCGCCAAAGAAAGGTAAGGGGATAGACTGCTCTGGCAAGGGACGTGGCGAACTCCAAAGGCTGGGCGCTGCAGTGAAGCATCCCCCGAGGGCACGCTGCGGTCCCTCAGCCGTGCGCCTGTTGCAGATGCCGACCAGGAGCAGGCGTGTCTGACCGAGTGCCGGACGGAGAGAGACGAAGCGGAGGCCTACTGCGCGAGCGAGTTCGGTGAGTCGCGTCCCCCACGGCCCACGCAGACCAGGCAGAGGCTGCCTTTGTCCACCTGCTACCGACACTTCCCTTCTGCTTTTCAGATACTGTTTCCCTGAGTATGTTAAATAATTACCAAGTACGTTAAAGGGACCCATCAGAGCCCTCTGTAAATGGTGTACGACAGATGGCACCAAGTCTTACACTACACCCTTCCCCTACCTTGCTCTTTTTTCTGCTCTTCTCCTCTTGCTGCTTAGAGCCAGTTTGTCATTTTGGGGGCTAAAGTTTCAAATGAAAATAAAATGGAGAACCAAACAAAACCACAACTGTGATCCTCTCTGTACAGAGGGTTCTCCTTGAGGCTCCTTAGGACGCAGGGTGTTTAGTTCTTGTGTCCAAGTTGTAGCTAAAGACGGTAGAAAACAGCCTGGCATTTTTGTCCTGACTGTTTAAGAGGAAGCATTTGCTGACTGAAATCTTGCCTTGCGCTTGCAAAGCTGTGAAATAGACACCAACTTTTTCTCACAGTACTTTCAGAGATAAGCACAATACATGCCTAGTGGTAACAGATGTTTCCACTTGGAGAATATAAACACGTTAGGAGACGTCTGTTTTCTCTAAATGGAGAAGTCAGGAAGTGCTTTCTACAGATGCTATATTCGTTGTTTTTTACCACTCTCATGCATTCCTGTCAAACGCAGGCCATGTAGCAACCTGACCTTTCTATATTTCAGCCTTTTAACAAATTGTGGTCCCATTCAACTCTTAAATTGAAAAAGACAGGTAGGAAAAAGACTGAGCAACAGATCAGCCCAGGTTCCACCGCTGCGACCAGAGCCAGCTTTTCATTTCTTTACATTTCCAGTGCAGATGAAAGGACGGAATGGAAGCGCTCACTCAGTGAGGCAGGTGTAACGCTGGTCACAGAAGGCCCGTTTGCCTTACCTGCCTGGCACGTTGGTTGTTTTCCGATTCCTGTACTCAGCTCAGCACTTGTCAAAGCCAGGAACTGGGCGGACAGCACGAAGCGATGGAGCGTACAGCGTGGCCTGCTCGGTGCCCTGGCCTCCTGGTCTGGCAAGGGCCTTTGCTTTCAAAAGCTGAAGCGTTTCATTGGCACAGTAGCTTTGGGCTTCACGGTGAAGTTTTAAATTTGAAAATTTTACTTTGTTAGGTAAATGCATCCACTTTTGATTTATCAGGATGGAAAACAGTACTAAAACCATCGCTTTCTTTTGAAACATTTTATAAACTTCACCAAGAAACACCTCAGACCTGTAAAGTGTAAGGTTAGTAACTCAGCAAAAATGAAGGTGATGACCTCATCAAATGGGATTACTGGAAGCAACTCCTGCTTTCCAGACTGCCCACACTGAGCCGAAGAATTTCTGCTGAGACTTTACAGCCTTTTAAATGAGGGCCTTCACATATACCCTGAGTTGCCACCAAGATATGTAATCTGATGTTTGCTTTTTTTTCCCCCTCCCTCCCCTAAAACAGCAGTGAACGGAATTGTTTATAACATGGAAAGACTGGGGAATGGAGTCCACTTGATTACGCTTTTGGTAAACAGCGATGGATTATACAAGATGAGTCGCCTGTATATTACTCCTGATGGCTTCTTCTTTCGAGTTCATATTCTAGTTGTGGATGCTTTAAACTGCAGTAAACCGTGTCCAGACTTTAAACTTGGTAAATAATTCCAGCTAAATCCATTCCACTATTCCTCCTGCGTGCAGTGCAGTTTTAGTCTGCCCTAGTTTAATAGGCTTATCCTGGGTTCTTGTGAAAATCTGGGGAGGGAAGTAATTACTCAAACTGGAGGGCTTTTTCCTTCCCAGTTTCCCTGAATTTCAGAAGAGAACCAACTGTGTGAAGAAGTCAGGTAGCAGCATAGTCCTTTCTTAACTTTATCCAGTTCACAAATGATTGCAACAGATTTTAGGATTGCCAAATTTAAGTAGGAGCTTAAGCTGATGTCCTTCTAAGTAGTCCAGTTTTCCTTCTAAATGCAAGTTTATCAAATACCACTGTTTCCCCTCAAAAGCTTCTAACTGCAATATGAGACAGTAAATCGTTATTTCTGTGCAAGCACATGCACAAGTCCCACTGAAGTTCAGGTGGCACCGTACTAAGCCCCACATTCAGGACTTCTTTCTGCAGGGCACAACTTCACCTCTATTCACGAGTGCGCTGCCCTCGGAGCGAGCGCAGTGCACGCACCCTGCGTTCCTCCTCGCACACAAGTCTCCTTTGTCTCGCAGGCAGTAGGTACATTGTGATGGGTCGGATCTACCACAAGAGACGAGAGATCCCTGCAAACCTGCTGCAGTTCCTGCGCGGGCGCCTGAGGCCAGGGGACGGCTGGCTTCGAAGCAGCAGCAGCTACGTGAAGAGATTCAACAGGAAGAGGAATCGCAAAGTGCAGGCGGCTCACAGCAAATGCAGATGAGGCTCCGGTAACCCCCGGTTCAGACACAGGCAGCAGCAGAGCTCATCCAGCAGAATAAGCCCGGCCATGGCTTAGCGTCAGCAGGAGGCAGTTCTTATCCCCGACACCGGCTGTGACAGGACGTTTCCTTGTGTGCTTGCGCGAACGCGACCGCAGTGTTTGGAGCGGGTACCTGTATATCGTGAAACGCAGCACAACAGTCAGTCTAGGGAACGCTAACTGGTCATGAATTTGCTCCAGCCGTTTTCGGAGGCACATGTTATTATTGCTTCCCCTGCTGTAATGCACCCCTAATAATCTGTAGTAATTGTAAAGTAAGACACTAGAGGCATTGTTCTAGGTACACAAGGAGTAACTGCACTTTCAAACCCTTAACCTGGAACAAACAGTAGGCGATACCATAGCTTTGTCTACAGAGATGTCCACTGTGTTTCCACACAATTCTGCCTAACGTATTCTATGCATTTGACTCAAAAGAAACCAAGAAAACTAAGTATAATTTCTATTGTTTTGGTATCCTCAAACATGTCCATACTGCTTTCAAAATTACATCATTCTTTGAACAGAGTTGGATTTTCACATGAAGCATACAAAATAGCTATATAATTATTCAAGTACATGAACACACTAACTGAAAGCAAATCAAATAACTGCACAACACAAATGCCCAGTTAGGCTTACGAATAACAGCACAAGTTCATGCCAAGGAATGCAAAATAAGCATGCCATGGCACGCACATTTTGTATGCCTGGTTACACTGTCAGTTCCTTAAAAGTTCAGTCCTAGAACTGTGTACCGAACATCATCTTCCCATGAGAAATATCACCAAGTTTGTACCTGCACATCAGTAAAATTATTTTTCCAATCAAAGATGAAATCTTTTCATACCTTTAGTGTGGTGGGATACAAGAAGCTATGAAACCTCTGCAAAGGGCGTCTTAAGGCTGGCTATTCCAAGAGTCAGTATTTGCAAATCGTGAGTCGTTCAAGAAACTGTAATAAAGTCTTCATGGGGTTCTGGGTTCGCTGTTTCCTGCGTCCTGGAAGGTCCCAAAAGCTGATGTAATGATATTAAACAACAGCATCTCCTTGTTTGACAAGTTGGCTGGGGATTTTAAGATACACATTAAAAAATGGGAAAATGCAGTCTAGCTTAAAAACATATATACAGTGATATACCTGATATGACCAGGAACTTGAAGCAGTGGCTTCTACAAGGACTTTTTGTTTTGAAGCAAAGGTAGTTCCAACACAATTCTACCTCTTGCACACACCTGCAGCTTGGTTTGGTGTCACTGAAAAGCTGTGGAGTATTGGATGGGCAGTAAGTCGCTCTGCATGAAGTATTTCTTGATACGGAATACCAAGAGCAAACATCACACATTTTGGGGCTCAGAAGGCTGTTACTATAGAACAGAAATTCAGTAGCAGCTTGTGTCTATCTAAAGAAATACACCGTCTCGCTTTTGTTACGTGATAGAAGATCTCACATGGAGCACAGTGTATATAGATGGAATTTTCCTGAGAGACTTTGAGGGGGCTTTTGATTTGGCAGAATGACCGTTCCTGGCAATGAACCAAAGCACTGGAGTGGACTGGGAGGGACAGGAGAAGGAAGAAGGGTTACTTGTGCATCTCAAGTTTCTGTTTCTATTTTCAGCTGAAATCCAGGGACTAACCAGCAAGTCCTGCAGTCATCCATTTGCTCAGAACAGCAATTAAGCACCCTTCCCCACCCCCAAGACATTATAATAACCTAAAACAGGCAAAGCGTGGGTACAAAAATAACATCCATGGCTATATCTCATTTTGATTGTCTCTCGGAAGAGACAAACAACAGTATACCTGCGCTAATGACATCCAAAGCCTGAGTAAAATGCCAGTAACTGACAGACAACGCCTGCACCAGTCTCTCAGATGCAGTGATCGCTCTAGAAGCAAGCCTGAGGAGCAATGCACTCTGTTTTCTCTTTTTACGTTAAAAAGTCATCCCATCTTTCCCTTCTTGCTTGCAAAGTCACTCATTAAAATGTTACCACAACATCTGAGCAACAAGCCACTGCCTTCACAGCCCAACTGAAAAACAGCTGGAGCTGCCGCGTAGCTGCTGTTCTTACCCGGCTTATCACACACTCGTGAATGTACCGAAGAGAACAACTCCCAGATCAAGTGGATTTCCAGAGTCTTGCACTCGCCATTACAAAAACCTCACCACATTAACAACACTGAAAAGAAGATGGCATGGACATGCAAGAGCTGCCATGGTAATTTTGACATCTGACAGTTAATAGTTTTTTCCCCCAGCAGGATAAGCAGGAAAATTCTGCAGCCAATACCCAGTAACGCAGGTGGACAGGAGTATTGTTGTCTTCCTGTCTCTCCAGGGAATTACTCAAGGCTTTTAGGTATGCCCAACGTTTTATTCTACTTTAAATCCCCATTAACTTTTCCATGAACTAAATCTAGACCAAGGATAATTGCTTCACATTTGTTTGAGGAGACAAACTCAAGCTGGTACAGCTCACATTATCAAAATCTGTGTTACAATGTCTGACCATTTTGAAATAAGTGTTGCAATAATTTATAAACATACAAAAAGGAGGATGACTGAAGAGACCACACATGAACCTACCATGCTTTTAAGGAAAGTGGGTATTCATTACCAGAGTGATGTATTTTCATTAACACCATTCAACTATAAAAGACCACCACTAATTAATCCAGAAAAGTACCTCAAACTACTCAATGGCAACTGAAAACACTGAAAAAGGCTTTTGGCACGATTATGTTGTTATGTATGGATTATTTCCTCATCAACCTGATTCACTGGCAATTACAGGTAATCTGGCAAAGCCAAGACCTATATAGGAAAACATTATCGAATGTTTCATTAGAAACACCACCAAATCCATGTCAAACACATTACTTTATTTTTGTCTAGGATGATGTGTCCTATTAGGTACAAAAAGTACTCTTCAGTTTGCCACAATTTGTTAAAAACATAGCAATCTATTGCCTACAGGTAGGAAAGTTTGAAGTGATGTTTTATGTATTTATATATGAATAAATAGTACAGAAATACCGTGAAGTTTTGATGAGATGCAGGATATGTTCAAATGCTGTTAAAATTTGAGATTTTTCCTTTTTGCATTAAAAACACAATATGCAGCATTTTTTTAAGTGTCAGAGGACAATGTAACCTAAATGCAACTACTTTTCTTTAACCTTTAAGAAGCATAAATGGAATATTGTTTTCACACTAAACAATTATTTTTAAATTTCACAGATAGGTTAAATGACAACATTTCTATGTACAAAACCCCATGGGTTTTTATTAGATAAAATTATCGCAGAAGAACCTGTACACCTGAGCCTGTAAGTGTAAGAAAGTGTGGTCAGTAGCAAAAATAACAGAAGAGGTTCTTGCATAGCAAGGTGTGAGGTTAAACCCAAAAGGAGCTTATCCACAAATCGGCTAAATCCCAGATTGCTGTAGAACAGAAGTTAACTGTGAATCAGTGCAAAAGCTAGTCAAATGGTCGAAGAGCCGCATACAAACCATGGCTGATGAACTACAGACGGGTCAGATGAGCAAGTCATTTCCACACGCATTGTGCAAGTGAGAGATCGGAAAGAAACAGCAACGTCATCTGCAATTTCCATCTTCTTGTGACTTCAGTTTATCCCTCACAGCAGCACTCCTTGTACAGGAAACGACGAAGCAGTCCAGAACGCCTCTCAAAGATGTAATTACACCTGGCACTTTACATTCCTAGAGTACCTGGCAATCCCTTAATTCAGGGGTGGGCAGTGACATTTCACAAAATACTTCCTACCATGTTATCTGTTACAGTAAGTTTGGCACCACTGTAGAAATATTATAAAGCAATAACAGCTGCCTAAGCAAGCAACGCAGTAAATGCTACCTTGGGAGCAAAATAAAGTCAGATCTCCCTGGCCACTTCCCTCCCCTATGACTTGAAATATCCAAACAGATCCCCAAAGTGTTACAAGCATATTAGCGCACACTCAAAGACACCTACATCTGTGGGGAGAACAATTATCTCCGTTTATTTTGTTTCATATACATCCATATTTTGAATTTTAATACAAAAGAAAAAAATTAGAATCTGACAAATGTTTACAAACAAGATACCTTCAAATAGATTTTACTCATTTCAGTCTGGTGCAGAGTAAATGACAAATTGTACTGTTATATTCAAGGCAACAGAGTCTGTAGTCCATGACCACTTAGCCCAACTTTTATGCAAGCTTAATTGTTTTTATCTACCATGAATGATAAACTCATTGTTGATTCCCAGTTCTGTGTGTGTGCACATGTGTACATAGCAGCTCCTTTCATAGAAAGAAAAGACATCTAGAGGTCTTCTTGTACTTTTACCTACAGGAATCATGTTAAGATACAGAACGGATTACATGTAACCAGGGCTGGATTTTATAAGAAAAAATAATTAGCTGACAAATGAGGGCAGCAATAAAAAAGCGTCTTTTTTGCAACAATAAATAAATACAGTCAAAGTTTTCTGTGTGGACTTTAAACCAGCTTCTTCACTGAAGAACAGACGTGGCATTTCCATGGAGTTAAACGTGACCCCATTTACTGTATCTTTTTTTCTTGCTCTCTTTCTCCTTCAACAAAACAAAGTTTTCCTGCTTCTGCCACAATAGTACAACAATTTGATCTTGACAAGAAAGTGGTGCTGCTGATTTTTTTTATTTCTTTGTCCTTTGGACAAAATAAGCCAAGAATATAATTTGACTGTTGTGACCAATAGAAACGCAGTTTACATCAAGTCTCGTCAGGATAACCTGACTAAAAACATCTGGCTTCTTAATTAAAAATTTTCAGACAACCAGATTCTTGCTCGTGTGTTAGGTTAACACGCTGAACTCTAAGAAGCTGTAGACTGCAGTTTGTTGTTATGGGACCTGCAGAATACAGAAGAAAGTGAAGAATTAAGCACCCTTCGTTTTGGAGAACACAGTTGCTGCAAGGTGTTGCCAAGGGTAAATCACAATGAGGGAGTTACCACCATGTTGCTTCCATTTATTTTTTTCCCCTTCAGAAAAAAAGAATGCCTAAAATAGTTCTCTCTGAATTTTAAGCACATTTTCTCTTACAGTATGCAAATATTTCAGTACAATGCAGTGTCTCACTAGAATATTCCAAAATGCCTGAAATCAGTTTTACTCTCATATTTACATAATAGTAGTCCATCAAAAGGAGAGCAAAAAGACATTTTTAATTGTGAATATTTATAATAAGGTATACTTCGCTTAAATTTATTCAAGAAGTCTTTGGATTAACTTAATTGAAAAAACTGAACAGGCATGTTAAAATCACATTTTTTGCTAATCAGAGTTCAGCAAAACTCCTCTTTGACATTCACAGTTTTATTAGTGACTGAAAATAAAACAGTAAAATACATGGTTTCCAAGATGAATTTTTCATGTTTCTCAATACAGTATTCGTGGAATGAGATTTTTTTTTTTTTTTTTTTTTGGTTAATACAGTTATGTTTACCAGCATGACTGCTGGTAACAAAAACCAAAAAAACCAACAACATTTATTAGTTTTTAGACAAATGATCTGGATTTTTAGGGCAGTTTAATGTCATCAAATTGTACAATAAAAGAAAGTGACCCCAACATCCAGTTCTGATTCCAGTTAAAAAGTTCAGACTAAAGATATCACAATCTGCAAGAAAAGAAAGAACATGGATGGTATAAATGAAAAACAATAACAAATAAGATGCAGCAATGAAATCAGTGTGCAAGCAGTGAAAGCTGGGTCACCAGCTAAAGCAAGTAAGATGACAGAAACATGAATTGAAAACTACCTGATAAAAATCATTAATACAGTATTAAATGGGAAATAAAAATGCAGGACTAACCCATTTGATCTCACCCCTTCTTACCGATCCTACTCTCGTTGCACATAGAAAATTAGACAGCTTCCACAACAATGGATATGAAGTGAAGCTTTCAATTTAGCTAGTTACCAATGGATAGAATCCTGCATTAATATCTCAGACCAGCAGTCTGTTACACTTTGACTGTTCCAGTCAGATGGACAAAGTTAACTACTACACATTTACAGTTTCTGAGTAACACTGCAAGGCATCCAACATTTGTAACTCGGTTACAGCTGGCTTATGTTGGAATACAGCCGTGATACAGGAGAAACCAGTACACTCCGCTAGTGCTCCGGGTAAGGTGGTTCTAGGAACAACTGTATGAAACACCACGTTACGATCTGACCAGTGCCATACAACTCCCACGGGCGAGTTACCAGACAGAATCAGCAAGCAACAGAAAAAACTGTAGTAGAGTTGCACGTTCTTTTTCAGGAATGTCTATGTTAGGGAAATATTCTGTATTGATCCTTCTACAGTAAAACACTATAAAAAAAGTTTACTTTTAAATAGTTAATTTTGCACTGTGTTTAGTTTTCCATAACTACTTTAAACATTACTTATTCTGTTTCAAATATAGTACGTTAAAAAAAGATGAGAGAAGGTAGTAAAACCATTCTAATTTCTTTCATTAGATTATAAGCTTCATGGAAGGATTGTGTCTTCTTAGCATCTGAAAAGTATTTAGTGCACAGCAGAACATTACCAGAACTCAGAACAGTATTTGCTGTGTAATGATTCTCGAGAAGTTTTCGGCAGCAACGACTTACAGTGTCATTCAAATTTTCTACATTTATGATACTGCCCAAATTTGCATCTAACAACTCATTTTGGACAAACATTACCAAGTAACCTCTACAAAATCATATTTTAGCCTGAATTTTGACAGAAAACGACAGCTGACTATTATAGAACAGATTTTTTCCCCCCCCTTTAAAAGAAAAGCAGTTATCCAGGAAAGCGCACGGAGAGGCAAATCCCTGCATGAATGCAAGGTAAGCTTATAAAAGCATTAAGAAGATTTTAGGGGACAACAGAACATCTGTGATCAGGAACACTTTAGCTTACCTGCTTGCCTTAAATCCTTTTAGTTTCTGTACAAAGAATGATTCAAGAACTTCTGCACATTGGTAAAAAGGGGAGTCACTTGGATTGTAGTAACGACAGTTATCAAAAATTTTGGTCATATCTGCCACAAACTCTGTGACTTTTTTGTAGTAACGTTTCAGTATTCTTTCTTCCATGGTGGCAAGGTCTTTAAAGAAACCAAAGATTATTAAAATGAGACATTTTCATCCTCAGCAGAAGTTCACATTGTCAGATTGTGGGAAACAAAGCCTATCTAGGTTAGTTGCCTTTCCAGGAATGCTGTTTGTGAGGTGGTGACACTGGTAAGTCTCCTTCAGAATAAACACTTATGCATGAATACGTTGTGTGCGGCTAAATTAAAATGCAAGTATCAAAACGACCTTGGAAATCTGGGATCTTTGCAGGAAGCTACTTGCTTTTTCTGAAGAAATTAAGGGGGGGGGTGTGTGTCAGACAATCTGGATTCAGTTACTTGTACTTTATTTTCTTTACAGCCCTCGCTGAGACCAAGAGTCACATGTAACAGCTATCTAAACCTTCTGATTATTTATTTGAATTCATGACTTGCTTTGACTGAATTATCAATCTTCATGGGCATATGCACATTACCACAAGGCACAGATGAAAGATCACATAAAATGCTCACGCTCTCACTCTTACTGGCTAGACACATTAACGGGACAGGAATGGTAAAGTAAGCAGTAATCGTTCTATTTTAATGCAAATATAAATTAAAAAGAGGGAACAGAATAAGAACTGCCAATTACAAATATAGATGTCTAAACGTATAGCAGCACTTTTAGCTGGAAAAACAATGACCTGCCCTTAGAATGTGCCCTTAAATTGCTTATTTTGAAATGCCAGTAATGCTAGAATGTATGAAAACAAACGTAGATGGCCCTGGATTACCTAGTGTATGTTACATATATTAACTTGTATACTTACAAGTGTATTTTCCTGCTAGTTAAGTCAGAAAGGGCTAAATGCACTTTTGTTTACTTCATTCAATCATCATATGCTTAATTATATTATTACTTGAGCTTTCCTTATAAACTTTAATCCATCAATTATGGAATATGAGTTGTTTAACATTTTCATAACGGTAAAATCCAAAACTTTGGAACAGAAAAGGACACAACTTCTAAGCAAAATATTATTTTTACTCAACATACTACAATTTTGCCAAGATACTAAATTTATCTTTTCTATTTCTGGAATCACTAAGGAGTAGGTGGGAAAGCTCAAATGATACACTAGCTCTCATTTCAACATATGAAAAGGTATTGGTTCAATAACTGGAAGGAAAGGAATAACATTTAGTAACACCATTTCTGTCAGGAGGCAGATTTCCCCAAGAGGTTTCACATTCAAGTGTTGATCTGGTTCTTTCCCAGCTAACTGGCAAGGTCTACTAAGATCAGAGGAACACACTGCAAAGCTGCAGCATCTCCTCTTCCACTTCCCCTCACCCCCCAACATTTGAATCAACTATTGTTCATACAGCTTTAAAGACAAATTACATAGAATATGAAACTTAGTATACTATTAAGTCAGATGAAGATAATTTTAAACTCCATCTTAGGTTGCATGTCACACTTAATTGTATTGGCACCCCTTCCTCCTCAAACTCTAGCGCACATACCCCACGCTCCGTAGGAGGAACTGATGCACAGAGACAGAAAAAACCCAAGCAAAGCAAAACATAGCAAAATTGTCCTCTTGAAGTAATTTAAAAACAAGACCTCTATCCTACTGCTGCACTGAATTTCACATTTTATAGGCTAGACCAACAGTATTTAGGGTTAAGGAGTCAGCCTAGAAGTACCTGTATTAACCCTCATGAACTTCTAAAAATATCAATGAGAAACCACATTGTTTCCTCTGCCTAACTGCAAAACCTGTGTATGCTGCAAAATGTACTTTTAAGATCCCTGAAATAGTTAGCAGGTAATTAATTTGATATTCAAAAACCCAAATTCACTCACACTATTGCTCAGAAACACTCACCCATTGGTTCTTTAATAACACCATAATAATCCGGTGCATCATTGGGATCTACGGGTTCTAGGAACGGCCATGCCATCTTGTGAGCCTGTCGGGAAAACAAGATACAATTAAAAAAAAAATTAAGTTAAATTAGTACTATTTAGTAGCTTAATATTTTCATTACACTTTTCTCTGTTGGGGTCTAAAGTTGAATTTAAGGAAGAAGTGCAGCATTCTGTGAAAAGGTAACTAGTTCTCAGCTGATGACTGGTTAACATTTTAAAGCTTGATGACAATGACCGAGTAGTTGGTCTTCAAAACAGGAAACGATGTGAAATTCAGACACAACAGGATACTGCGCTAAACAGGCTGCAGAGAAAAGCATGTAATGAATTCACTGAGGGGGTTTGGCACTTCAGACCTAGAAATCAGCCTCTGTTTTCACTTTCAGGTACTCTGAAATTTATTTATTCTTACAGGATAATGCAAAATATTACTCTCTGAGGATTTCTGTTACCATACAATTATTTTACCAGAATTCTTCAAAATTTCTTGCACTTGTAGAAGAAAATGCAAATTTGAGAGTGACAGATAAACCAGAAGCATACTGTAACAGACAGTGATGTAGTTCTTATGATCAGGATGCCATCATTTAAATACGGATAATGACTTTCTGCGAGAACACTACTGCCATCTAGTAATTCTGAGATTAATGTACAGAAGCGCAGATCAGAAATCATAGAAAACTAATCTGAGAACAGAACATTGCACCTTCTACATCCTGCGCAGTCAGGCTACCACTCTGCCTTTTGGTATTTTAAGTAAGCCGGACTCCTTTAAAAGCCTTCCATTAAAGTAATTGTATAGTTTCACTAACTCAGAAGCAGTGGTATCCTAATTACTGTAAATATTCCTCAGCACAATAACGACAATCATGTTTACAGCTGACAAAGAGGTATTGCTCACCAAAAAAACCCCAGAGCTTGCCATTTCCTTTAAAATAGTTTTAAACAACTGGAGGAGAAATCAAAACCTACTCCAAGACTCACTAGGTATGTCCTATACAGTAAAAAAGCGCTCTGCTTTGCTGCAGTCCTTATTCTCACCTGTAAGGAACGTAGTACTCTTCTTAAACCTTCATAATCTTTATCAGTCAGTGGACTGAGTACAGTCATGGCATCTTCTGTGGACTGACATTGTGGACACACATATTCGTCAATGAGGTCTGCCTCACTTTGTAAAATGCCAACACAGCGCCCATGATACCAGTTCTGACATCGGTCGCAGCCAATGTAAAATCTGCAAGATCCAAAAAAATGTTAGTGACTTGATCTATTTAATTTAAAGGTTACATTTAAATACATAAACCTGCAATCCCCTGCACATAAGCAGATACTTGGCATGATTAAATACAACAGTGTAACGTGGTATTTCAGACTGACAAATTCTAATTACAGTATTCAAACTGCTTTTGTATTTACAAATAGGCTAAATTACAGACCATTTCAAAACTAGTTCTGAAATTTTATACTAGCCACTTTCAAGCAATCAAGATTTCAAAAATCATTCCTCTGCTTTAGAGTTGAAAGGAACAGTGTAATGCCAGAAGTCTCACCCAACCAGTATTCCAAACAATCGAAGATACATTTTGCACAAACTGGACTACAGCTAGGGCTCTTGTTTCACTCCATGTAAACATTTTTCTCATGGAAGCTTCAGTCTTGTAGTTGAATACAGAAGGGGTATTCTATGACACAAAACCTTAGAGTAAAAGATCCCAAACGTATACCCCCATACTAGATTAGGCTTTCTATCCAGATCAGACTAAAGCACAAAAAAAATCCACCACATACTGCATTTGTCTTTTAATCTTTCTAACCGTCCTTTGTTTAAAAAAGAAAAAAAAAACCAATCCCAATTTAAAGTACACGATTTAAAAAAAACAAAAAACACCACAACAAAAAACCCCAAACCCCAACACGTTTTGACCACCCTGAGAACTTCACTTTTCCTAAACATTTACTGCATAGACACATTTCAGAGAGGAAGACAGTTACTGAAAAACAATTTGTATTACGAATGAATACAACATATGCAGAATAACTTCTTTTTTCTTTGCAAGGAACAGGTAACCACAGTCAGAGCAGTTTGCTACCTAAACATTAAATAAGAGGTTCTTAGCCGAACTCACTGCGACTCATCATAAGGTGTTCTGCAGATACAGTACAATTCCTCACTGCTGCCCTCTTGTGCCCGTTTACAATCATTACAGATGTACACATCCATTTTCTTAGCCTCCTTTTCTGTGATGCCAACACATTCTCCATGATACCAGTTAGTACAAAGATCACAGCCAATATAGAACCTAAAAGTATTCACAATGAAAATGACAATGTAATTGTCATTTCAAATGGCATGGCACTTTTCCCTGAATTTCTCTCTGATGCACTTTCTTGCTGGCCTACTTTCTTCAATTTTCTGTTTCAGTTTTCCTGCTTCCTAGCGTTCTGTCCTAACATCTCCTCCTGTGGCTATACTGTCAATAATGTCACTTGGGTCAATTTTAAATTGACGGCTCATTAAAATGCACATCAATACATAACCAGACCTTGACAAAACTGGGCTAAATCTGCAATGTGTGTGTGAAAAACTGTAAAAGGCACAAAAAGACAAGGCCAAAGAAAAAGATTTACATTTTCAAAACCGTAGCTCAAAAGCCACTGAAACATTGCCTTAAGATTTGAAAATGTAGGTCTCAGTTAATTTAAAAAACAAAAGCAAAGCGCAAACACCAACTAGGAGTTACAAGTATACTACAAAGAACATGCATACCAGCCATGTGTAGAATACATTTTGGTATAACATGATACGAAAGAAAATTGGGTCAGGACATGGTTGTCATAATTTTAAACTTGGGGGAGGGGGCGCGCACTGAAAAACAGATATTGAACTACTCAAAATTGCAACAAATTGGAATGTGGGCCATTCTTCAGAGAATAATGTCTACTCTCAGACACAGCTATGTGACGGAATCAGATATGGTATGACACGAAGTGAAGGGAACCAGGTACAGAGTCATGTGAATGGGACCTTGCACAGAATGATGTGACAAAACTGTAAAATATTATGCAAGGATGTTTGACGTTTTGTGTATGGACATCTCAAAACATACCTATGACTAGTGACAGTCAGATGGGCGAAGGTACACATCCATTCTCTCTGCCTCGGCAAAAGCAAGCTGACTCAGAACCTCAATCTTCCTAGACTGCGGAGACTGTCAACTGCCAGCCCTGTGCTGCCGTACGAATCACTGCCATCCCGGTTTGCCAGGCTGCAAAAGCAGCACCCACCACACACTAGCACAAGACAGCAGCTAGCACATGCTCCACAAAACAAGCATCTTTAATTTCTTGGGCCTCTGCATATGTCCTGGATACTTAGATCCTGCCTTTTCTCTTAACAGTCAGACAAATCCTAAAAAATAAAATCAAATAAATAATAAAAAAAAATTCACACAACCCAACCTTCCTTAATGAAGGGACAAATATAGCTCCTTCCGACAACTACCAGCAACGATTCAGCCTGCGGCCTCTTCCCAATAGGGACTGTGTCCGTTTGCTCCTGGTGATCTGGAAGCATATTTACGTCTAGGTGTAGGTCTAAACCTTGCCACTAGAACGTGGAACAAGTGTCACATTATGCTTTAACAAGTTGGAATCTAAGTAGGAATCTTTGAAGGATACCCTTACTCACCATCCTTGAAAACAATATGAGGAAATCCCTACAACCCTGCAGTATCACAAATGAACTAAATGTAAGAGATTTGCAATAAAATACACAACACAGAATTATTTTTGAGGATTTGCCACATCCTAAAAAATGCATAGGGTATTCATAATATACCACAAATTAGTTTTTCAAGCAGCACATCTACCTTTTCTGAGGTAGAAAAGAGACAGCAGCACAAAGAGGACTATCTGAAGCCTATATATATAAAAATAAAAAAAGAAAATTAACTAGAAAACTGTTTTAAAACTTGACTAATTCCTTTCCAAATAGTGAAAGGATAACGTAGTTCAACAGTATAGTCATCATTTGTAAGAACATAACATTTAGAATTCACAAAAAGCAAAGCAGCAGAACTGAATCATATTGCTAAGTACACTACTAGGCTATGAACATTTCATTTTCTCAGTTTTATTCTGTGCATTGAAGCACAGTTTTCAGTTCAGGCTACCATAATTCAGTCTACGACCGCATTTTTCATCAGCTAAGTGAAATGCCCCCTGGAGTCAACAGAAAGAGTTAGTCTGCCAATCAAATCCTTTTGCTCACAGGATTTGTTCATCTCATCTTTTCGTGACAGTTCTACCACTTACGAACAACAAGAAGCAGTAATACACAGACCTTTGTTCGGTATCACAACAAAATGCACAGAGGGCATCCTCCTACGTTAACCGGATGACAGAAAGCTTAACACAACCTCCTTCCTTGAAGTGAGACTGGTGACATTCTATGATATCAGTCTATCACACTGGTGACAATCATTCTATGATTCCATTCTACGACATTCCTCAGAAGTAATAGTGAATTAACAACCAGGCCAAGTCCACTATTTAGACAGTAACGGCAGCACAGAGAAGAGTCCAATTTCCCACACTGACGTAATGGTCAGAGCCACTGAACAACTGAGGTGAAAAAACCCCAAAGACCTCAACTTAATTTAAAAAAAAAGTAATTAAAACCCAAAAAAGGCTAGAAGGAACCTCAAGAGGTCCTGTAGTCCAGGCCCTAAAACTGGAATGAAGAACCATTACTGGAGTGAAAGCGCTACTCCACCTCCACGATTTCTTTCTGTTATCAGCATTTAAACCACCACCAAATGGCACCAATTAATACTTTTTGGTATCATCACCTGTTGAGCAGATACATACTCACTTGGAATTGGTCTGCAGTCAAATTTGTTTTACATACATCTCTACACAGCTATCAGCTGTTAGCCATTACTAACTGCGGATGTTAGTCACTTCGAGCTTAAGCAGGAATACGTAACACTATTCCCCTGCAATCCACTGACTCTTCCACTCCACCACTTACTAGATTTCTTCACAAGCTTTGTATGTAGTATAAATATTCTTCCTTATTCACAGTCAGAATGAAACTACAGAGAACTGCAGTTTTCACTTTGTCTAATGCTTACTCACTCGTTTTTTTATCAACCCTAGGACATAAATCATAATAAATCATAACACATGGAAACCATTTCCACCTGAAACACTGTCCAAAGTGAACTGCAGTCCAGTAACTTGGAACCCCCTTACTGGCTGTTGACTTACAAAAAAAAAAAAAAAAAAAAATCATTTATTGGAAGACGGGACCAAAGCTATTTCCAAGGAACACCAGCTACTTCTTCACAAGAAATTGCTCAAACCAAATTGTCACTTGCTTCTGAGGCAGAGGCAAAATAGCAAAAGAAAGAATAACAGAGCGGAGGAAAAAAGAAAAAAGAGTATGTGCATGTGAGACAGAAAGGTCATACAATGGAAACATGCAAACAAGTAAAAATATAAATCACATACAATAACAGTATAAATCAAGTAGGTTAATAGTTTTGTAACTGCTAGTGGAAAACAAAGACTTTATTCTTTATGCCTTAGTGATCCCTGAATAACACCCGATATCTATCTCCAATTCTAGAACTACCTTGCACTAACAGCTAGATACTAAACCTAACGCTAAGAACACACAGTAAAAGGCTAGGGCATTCACTACTCACTTCGACTCATCATAAGGCGTTTTACAGATGCAGTAAAGCTTTGTGTCCTTCTTTGTTTCCTTTGAGGTAGTAGAAATCATTTTCTTTTTCTTGGACTTGGAAGCTGACGAATCTTTCTCCTCATCTCGCTTTCTCTTCTGGGAGGATACTGGCATTGGGACTGTGGTGGAGGAGGAGGAGGTGACACTGGCTGTGTGTTGCTGCGGTGGTGGTGCTGGTGGCAGTGGTGGTGGCGGTGGTGGTGCTGCTGCGGCTGCAGCTGCGGCTGCTGCAGCTGCGGCTGCTGCAGCAGCTGCCTGGGCTTTTTCCTTTTCTCTCTTAATTTTACTCAAGTCTTTCTTTAGCTCCTCCTGAAATACATTAAAAGAATAAATAGAGGGAGGCACTTCATATGATTATTCCAGGACAAGATTAAAATCTACACATAAATCTTCATGCTTAACCAAAACAAAATAATTAAAGCCATTTAAATATGCAATTTTTAAAATGTGCTTAACCTACAATTCACATAACATTAATGGATGACACTCTTGCCCTACTATGACCCATTGACTACAATTTATTGGAAGATGTTTCAGGAAACAAAGGTAATTTCAGTCCAGATGAAAACCAAGAAGCATAAATGGGACATATACTAGCTCCGCAGAGATCCCTGCATCCACAATGTCTTCCTGTATGTTTCCTTAAAATTTCACTGAGCAAACAGGTAAATTAAACATTAACACAGAAATGTTCTCCCCAGCTTAAAATCAAATTAGTCTTTGACAATAACTGTCCTTACCTGAACTTCAATTTGTAGATCTTTGTCCAGAAGTGCTCTTTTTTTCAGTATTTCAGCTTTCAGCTGTTCTTTATGCTTGAAAAGCAGAGCAGAGAGCTTAGTAGCATTCTGTTTGCTGCGCTTCTGTTCTACACTCTCTTCTCGCTTTCGTTTCTTAGCTGCCTGTTTTTCTTCTTTGTCTATCTTATCCAGAATATATTTCATCACCTGGTTGCACACAATCATTCTGTGGAAGAAATAAAGAAAAAGTACATTATGCTGAGCTGCCTATTTATCCCCATTTGAGAATTAAGAATCATTTAATTCTCCAGTTTCTGCACGCTAAATTATCACATTAAGACATAAAAGGTAAATTTACTAACAACTCTTGCTCCCACTCATACTTATTTACTAGAACAGCACTGGGAGAGATCAAGTCCCTAGTTAGGCTCAAGAGGGGCAGTCCCAATTTCATTTAACTGATCTGAGTACTAATCATTCCTCCCCTTCCTCTACAGAGCTCCCAACAAAGCTTAGGCTTCAGTACGATGAGAGATATTTTCACTCAATTCAGTTTCCACAAACATGTTTGAAAGAACTGGATCTTGTTTATTCTGATGTAGGACGAAAGCAAGTTGGAAGCTTGTAACTTCTTCTAAAACATACATTTCCACCCTCCAGTGACCATCAAATATTACTAAGTTTTTGTGTTCTGGCATAAGGACTGACAAATATTTTCCAGTGTATAGGATTCACTATAAAACAGTTCCCAATTTCTTCACTAATGACAATTTAGGATTAATTTTTCATCTGCTTGTTGTACACTCAACTATAAATCTATTCTCCTGTTCATTTGATCTGCAATTTTCCTTTATTTTGCTTTATATTTCAAATAGAAAATGAATGTATTTTGGTTCTTCTGAACGTACATTACCCTTCCCACTCTATTTCAAACCCACTGGAAAACTAAATGCTTCTCGTTGCCAGAGTGACCATGAAAAATAACTCCCATTGACACATGAGCTGAAAGCAAACAACAAAATAGCAATGGCCAGGACAAAGAGCTGCTGCTAACTCTGCAGTCTTAGGCTCAGACATACTGTCTTTTGAGCCACGTGTGTATCTTGATGACATACATAATACGCTAGCTGTTTCGTAGGGCCATACCATTTTTTCTACTTTGCTCTTCTTACCTGCACTGTACCTACTTGGTTTAGTCTGTTTTTTCACCAGGTGAGATACCCAAACTACACTTTTGGAGAAGAAAAACCATCAGTAAGAATGAAAGACAGCTTTATCATGAACCAAGCTAGTTAGAACTTTTTTTTTTTTTAACTGGACTTCTGTCAGTCTAAATACCAGTTTGCTGCCTGACACCATTAAATGAAGAGTACACGACAATACATCTTACTCTTTATGCAATTGTGAACACTGAGTAGCACCTAGTGGTACTGTTGTAATCAACTAAGCTTGTACTCTGATTTGATGATCAAAATTTTATAAAAACCACAATTCTTTTTCTTACTATTTGACACACACTTGCGATTATCCAACTGAAGCAACTGTATGAGTGAAAAGGAGTCAAAATAACGCAAGACAAATGACAAACACTCCAAATTTGTTTAGCAGCTTCAAGCATAAAATCTCCTAGTCTGTCGAATAGCACTATCTCTTCCAACTCTTCAGTTCCTTCTGTAGAATGGGATGTACAGTGGGCAAGAATGGAAATACACTACCACGATAAAGGACAAACAAAAACCAGACTTTTCTGCAACAGAACCATTAATTCTCCATTCTGTGCTCCTTTAAGGATGGTTTTTACCTTGAATTTAAAAGCTGTGGCCAGGGCCAAACACATGCAATTCACTTTAAAAACATGACATTTAACTTTAAAAACATATAATCAAAATAAAATTGAGAATATAAAGGATTCAACTACTTAAAGGTAAGAGTATCATTATGAAAGTTACTTTTGAGTGTTACTTCAACCACTTTTAAAATAGCAAAATTTCTTTAAGCAGGTTTTTACAAAACAGTGTTTTATTATACCACCGTTAAAAGCTGTTATAAATGTAAAACTTGCACATCTAAAGATGCACTGTGATGCATATTCACCTCTGATTTTCTTCCCTCTCAGCCGGAGTCAGTGTCTTCTTCTGTTTCAAGTGTTCTATGACAGCATTCTGTTTCATAACGACCTGTGGGATGATACAGAATCCAAAATAAAATATGAAAACCTCAGCCAGTATTTCATAATATTACTGGGACAACCAGGACAAGTTAAAGTGTTATTTATTTCAGTTAGTGACAAAATAAAACCGATTTTATTGGGGGCAGTGCTTGTTTAAAGTAATTATTTGAAAACTGAAAATGAAATTTAAAATTAACGCCACCTTCACCCCCCAGAGTAGGATATTTTGCTCATGTCGAGTTTAAACCTAGGGACTAAATGTAAATTGATAGTATTTCTTCAGCGACCGGTTGCTTTATTTTAAAAAATGGTAAGAGTCTATCATATTTATATATATATATGTATTTTTTTTAAGCCTCGCAGCCATCCAACAGCATTACATTTCAGATACCTCTTTGAAACCTCAGTTTCCTACAGCAGGCAATGAAAGTACTGTACATGTGCTCTGAACATCTGCTTTCCTATCTATAACCTATCTTTCCTGAACTGAGAATAAAGATATATTGTCCCAGCAGCTAGTGGTAAGTTAAATCAAGGTGCCCAAAGACTGCAAACACAGTACAATTGACTTGATGTGCTGAATTCACTTAGAATATTTAATTAATTTCCAAAAGCAGTCGTGCACTAACTTTGAAAGAACCAAATTAACTGCCTATCAAATGTATTAACATTGTTAACAAGAACAGGCATTTAAAATGAGATTTGTTTCATTAATGAAGTTTTCATTTCCTTCTGTTAACTTTACCTGTTTCTGGATAATGTCACTTTGATTAGAAGCCTGAAGGGTGTGCTCACGTTTAATTTCTATCTGTTGCTGCTTTTTCTTCTGTTGCTGCTCCCTGAGCTGCTGAACTCTCTGCAGCTGCTCCTGAACACTAGCTGCTTGAACTGTTACCACATTCTGAATCTGGTGAGCCTGCACTGGGCTAGTTTGTTGGATCTGAATAGGTAACTGAAGCTTGATCTGCTGGGGCACACTGCCTTGTTGGGCTTGTATCTGAGCCACAACATGTGACTGAAGCTGAGAGAGAACTTGGACTTGTTGCTGAAGCTGAGGCACTGTAATAACTTTTGTTGGAGGCTGCTGAAGTTGCAGCTGAGGACGAGTTGGGGATTGCACAGGAACCTGATTTAAACTTTGAGTAGTTGGAAGGGTGCAGACCGAAGTCTGAACCTGAGGTTGTGATTGCTGCAGCTGAGCTTGAATTTGTATGGGAGCATGGGGCTGCATCTGAATCTGTTGTTGGGTTGTAGTCTGCACCTGAGCTGGTTGCTGAGGCTGGACTTGGGACTGGCCTTGTGGAAGGACTGCAGTCTGCGGTTGACTCTGGACTTGCACTGGAGATTGCCCTTGAGCCTGGGTCTGTGCTGGAGACTGAACTGGAGATTTAGACGACTGTGCTTCAGGTGTGACTGGAGAGTCAACAGATGCCGGAGTCTGAGCTTCAGGCTGGGTCTGAGCTTCAGGCTGAAGCGCTGGTTGAGGCGCCTGTGGCTGGGCCAGCGGCACAGGCTGAGCGCTCTGATTCTGCCCTTGAGGCTGGGCTTGCTGCTGGCTCTGAGGCTGTGGCTGAACTGGTGGCAGTGCCGATGTGGGCTGTGCCTGTAGAGCTTGCTTCTGTTCCCCTGTAGCTGTGAAGGACAAAAAGAAGTATTCAATTCATTTCAAAAGACGCATCTATGAGTCTTACTAATTTGAACTTTTCAGGACTACCGTAAAGCTCTACTCACATATTCAAGAGATTTCTAAGCTTGTAAAATACTTTCAACAAATTTACTGTAATAACAGACCACCTCCAACTGCACAAAAACTCCCATGCAACTGGAATTGAAGCTTTTTTTCTGCTGAACAGAACAATGCTTACCTGAGGTTGATGTAGAAACTGTTGTTGTAGTTGTGCTAGCTGTAGTAGCAGCTGCTGGTAGCGGGGTGAAAAGAAATCTCTGAATTGTACCATTTGGCATTGCTGCTTGCATAAGTTGTTGTCCTGGACCAGGTATTACGGTCACACCCTGAGGGATTAATTGTAATTGACCAGTAGTTTGACCTTGTCCCTGAATTACCACAGTCAATCCTTGACTGCCACCCTAAAACCAAAAAGTGAATATTGATTTATTAGTGATATATTTCTTAGATAGACTTTGCTGAAAATCAGAATAATTCGGGTTTTGGATTTCAGAATTCAATACTTTTACCACATACCATATTCCTAAAATCCAAAACTAGCATCTGAGATCACAAAACACTAAAATACTCTTTCAACAAATCTATCGTCAACCGATTACTGGGTTGGAGTAAGCTACACATATTTTCATCCAAATATTGACAGGAACTCTAGCCAGAAAGCAGATCTGAGCAGAAGCCCTAAGAACTTTTTCCTCCTCCAGTTCCAGACACTGTAATTTTTCCTCTGAGACTGGATAACATGAATGAAAACTAAATCTTCACACAAAATCAAAAGACAAGGAACGAATGAACATCAGGTTCTGAAGGTCTACAAAATAGGTCTTACAAAATAATTACATCCCTTACTCCTACTAATGCAAAGACTTTTTTCCACACTGCTAATTTTCCACCGTCCTATGAGGAAAGGCTGAGGGAGCTGGGCTTGTTCAGCCTGAAGAAGAGAAGGCTGAGAGGGGACCTTATAAATGCTTATAGATATCTCAAAGGTGGGTGTCAGGAGGTTGGGCCCAAACTCTTTTCAGTAGTGCCCAGAGAAAGGACAAGCGGCAATAGGCACACACACACACACACG
>Ga0181612_115303_pt1 | contig 27372 bp, 23 predicted proteins | sample HoacroProtozoa21_FD_119630 | JGI IMG/M metagenome (GOLD analysis project Ga0181612, IMG submission 119630) | Hoatzin crop microbial communities from Cojedes, Venezuel. Combined Assembly of Gp0051906, Gp0051904, Gp0051908
CCCTTTATATCCATCTCCCAATCATAATAATTATTTCGGCAAACCATAAACTCTAATCTGTCACATGCATATTTTTTTTGACAAATTTCAGACGGCAACGGATACAATTTATCACTTGATGCGACTTCCGCCTTAGCATTTATATCATCGTTCAATGTACTGATATTTGCATCATTACTCTCCAAATTAGCCGCATTGATTTGGGAAGCACCTGATACAAAAGTTACACCACCATCAATCTTTGAAATCATATCTCCCTCCATCAATCACCGTATTCATAGTAATAATACAATTTAAAAGACGGCGTAAATGTCACCGAAGTTTTCGTCGATGCAGCCTTAAAAGAAAAATTCCAATTCCCCTGTGCTTTCATATTATACGAAGAATCTTTCGTATATGTATAATCTATATTTGTATAATACGACTTTGACGACTTCCAGGATTCACCCACTTTTTGAGCACGGAATGTAAGAATATTCGATGCACGTGTTCCACTATATCTTATCTCTCTAAGAACCGCCGTTGACGGAACATCTTCCGTTATCTGTGCTGTAACATTTGTTGAAAAACTCTTATTATTTACGGTAACTCTTTGACGTGGTGAAATTGTAGTATTTCCGCTTGCCATCATAGGATTTCCCACTGCCACATCAAAAGTCTTTTCAACAAATACAGATGTCTGCTTATCCTTAATTTTATACAAAACAAGATAATACGTTTTCCCCGGAACAATTTCTTCATTTTCAGATTGTCTTATCTTTTCCGCACAACTCCACGTTCCTACGTTACGAGTCCTATGAGCGCCTGCATAATCAGAACTATCAGTATCTATAATTTCCTCTCCATCAGCCGTATGCGCCTCGTCGAAAATTTTCAAACGAATATTTGAATCCCGCAGCAATACCGTAATTGCATCGTCTTTATGGGCGGTAAATTTAACCCAGAACTCTTCCTGGTTCGGCGTATAAGAAGATCCGAGAAAATTAAGTTTGGACTCATAATAACGATCTATTGGAACTGCATTTTCCTTTCCGGACATCATCTTTTCCAAATTTGATGTACTACCCACCATAATCCGGAAAGCACTATCTCCTTTCGCGTATGTCAAAGCAGAAACCTTTAACGTATAAGTATTATTCTGTGTTCCCGGATTAATTTCCTGGCTGTGCCAAAGTTTTGCCTGTTTCATAGACACACTTTTGCTTGCAATACTTTGGCCCGACTCATCCAAAATATCCATTTGGACTTCAGCGTGTCCTGTTCTCACCAAACAAAAGGACACATTTTCCATTGCCTCACTGTTAACCTTCCTGCGATAAAGGTATCTCTTCATCTACTACCGGTGTCTCTTCCTCCGCCATCGCAGGAGTACTCACGCCAAAGCATCCTAACCCCATTGCCAGAATCAACGCTCCGGCTTTTAACCTACATTTCATTTTCATACACGCTTCTCCTCCCGAATTTTTGAAATTATAAACACAGATTGCTTCCCGTTTACAATTTCAATTTTTTTATTCGATTAATATGTCGACAAATTATTTTTAAACCTTATATCTCCGCACAAAGAAAAACCACCCCCGCTGATTCTCAGAAAATCAACGAAGTGATTATTAATGCTGGCATGATATAAATATAGAAAAAATTAGTGGCACCGCTTTGTAAATTTTTGGAAAGCGGTGCCACTATGTAATCTATATTAAATATTTTGCCCTGCTTTACTTCTCACTCTCCGGGAGCAGATTTTTCAGGCTGTGCAAACTAATAAAAATGGTGGATCCGTTATGCAGCGCCGCCGTTGCTGTGGGAGGCAGGATTCCCAGCATCCCCAGGAAAATCAACAGGGAATTAAATCCCAGAATCCGGCGGTAGTTCTGATGAATCCGCTGCTCCTGCGCCTCGGCCAAACGGCGAAGAAGCACCAATGCCTCCAGGCTATCTGTCACAATGGTGATATCGGAAATCTCCCGGGCAATGGCTGCTCCGGTACCTACGGCAATTCCTGCATCCGCCTCGGAAAGAGCCGGGGAGTCATTAATGCCGTCACCGATCATAATAACCTTACGCCCTTCCGCGCGCTCCTTAGCAACAAAGCCCGCCTTATCCTCCGGCAATACCTCGGAATAATAGGCATCCACACCAACAGCTTCCGCTACCGCCTTAGCGGTTCGGTCACTATCGCCGGTCATCATAACAATTTTATGAATGCCCTGGTCATGAAGCTTGGCTACTGCCTCTTTGGCCTCCTCTTTCAATGGATCCTCAATTAAAATTACAGCAGACAAATATTTGCCCACAGACATATACAAATGAGAATACTCCGCAGGAAGATTCTCAAAGCGTTTCTTGTCCCGAGCATAAATCTTAATGCCCTCATCCTCAAAGATAAAATGATAACTTCCAATGGACACCGGCTTATTATCAATGGTGCTTCGAATTCCATGAGCCACCACATACTCCACCTTGGAATGACGCTCCTCATGAAGAAGCCCCTTTTCCTCGGCTTCCCGAACCACGGCATTGGCAATGGAGTGGGGGTAATGCTCCTCCAGGCAGGCTGCCAAGCGAAGGGCTTCGTCCGCATCCATATTTTTATCAAAGACTTCTACACCGACCACCTTAGGGGTAGCCTTTGTTAAAGTACCGGTCTTATCAAACACCATGGTCTCTGCTTCTGCAACGGCTTCCAAAAACTTACCGCCCTTTACGGAAATCCCATGCATCTGAGCCTCCCGCATGGCGGACAATACCGAAATGGGCATGGCCAGCTTTAAGGCACAGCAAAAATCCACCATCAAAATCGAAGTAGCACGGGTTACATCTCTGGTAAACAGATACGTAAGCAGCGTTGCACCAAAGGTATAGGGCACCAAACGGTCTGCCAAGTGTGCAGCCTTAGCCTCGGATGCACTTTTCAGGCGTTCAGAATCTTCTATCATTTGAACGATGCGATGGTACTTACTGTCATCGGTGGATTTAGTGACTTCGTAATGAAGCTCCCCTTCTTCCAACACCGTACCGGCATAAACCACAGCGCCTTCACTTTTATGAACCGGAAGAGATTCGCCCGTAAGGGATGCCTGATTTACGGAACCGTCGCCGGATAAAACCTTTCCATCCAAAGGAATGGTGCTTCCGCTTCGAACAATGATCTCGTCTCCCACGGAAACCTCTGAAAGGTCTACCAGAACCTCCTGGCCCCCTTCTGCCACCAGCCAGGCCTGATCCACAGACAGTGCCATGGCTCCTGCCAGATCCATAACAGACTTCCGGTGGGTCCACTCTTCCATAATGTCCCCTACACCTAAGAGGAACATAATATTCCCGGCGGTGTCGAAGTCTCCGTGCAGAAGTGATACCAAAATACTGGTGGCATCCAGAACGGAAACGGAAAGTTTGCCCCGGGCTAAATCTCTAAGTCCCTTCCATACATAGGGAATCGCCTTTGCCGTACTAATAACACGGCGTATGGATACAGGGAAAAAGAGACGGCTTATGCCCCGCCGCATTATATGATAAAACATGCGGTCCTGATACTCATGGGTCAGCTGACGTCCCGTCTGCTCCGGAACACTTACCACTAAGGAAGCCTCCTCATAATTGAAGGATGAGAGAGCAGATACAACCTGCTCTCTCATCTGAGGCTTGAAATATATAATAGCGTTACCGGTGCGTTCGGACACCTTTACGTCCCGCACTCCGTCAATTTCTTTTAAATAGTATTCCAACAAGTCTGCCTGGGGCATAGTCATACGGTACTGTTTCATGTGTACACGCATACGTCCCCGGGACTCGTGTAAAATTTTACATTTCATTGTACGTTCCTTACGCTTCTTCCTTGGCCTTCTCCTCCGCACGGCGAAGAACTTCTTTTGCGTCCTCGATCTCCTGAAGTTCTGCCTCCTTGGCACGTGCCTCATTAATCTCATCGGCGTCTGCGTTAATATCCTCACAGTTTTCCTTAATGGTGGTGGCAGTCTTCATAACAGAATCAGCACCACGCTTTACTGCTGCAGTCACATGGGTATATGCCTTCTTAGCATCCTTGGAACTAAGAACAGCTACTCCGGCGGTACCTGCCAAAAATCCATAAGCCAATAAACGAACGGTTTTCCAACTACTCATAATCTTTCCTCCTGTTTACACAATCTAAAATGTGGTCGCAACAACATTGTGGTTCTGGCCACATTTGCACAAATTAAAAATCACCCGATATATTCCATCGAGTGACTTTATCTTACTCTGCAAAAAACTGTTTTTCAATATGGTGCTATGGTCTATTTTAAGTGCAATGCGTTAGGAAACCCTAAGATTAGCGGGCCCTAACAGGATTGCCCCTCGAAGAATCATGCGGCTTTTAACCCAAAGGATGAGCGAATTTTCCGACTGATCCAAAACACCAACACGGAGTGCAAAACAATGATGAATGCCGTAAAAATCCAGGCCAAAACCACCGGAATTTGAATTTGCGGTATTTGAATTTGCAGCATCCCCTTTCCAAAAACCCTGCCGCCATACTTCCCGCTTAGTAATGCAATGGGTGCCATAATCCATATGGAGTGACACAGATATATCTCGTAGGAATATCGATCGGAAAATTTCCGCAATCTTTCCATACGACGGAATAATCCGAAATGATTTTCCATTTCATATAGCAGGATAAACAGTGCGATCCCCAAAGCATCATGCACCAGGGGATAAAAAACATCCTGGTAAAACACACTGTGATCAGCAAAGAATCGGATTGCCTCCCCCCGCTCATGCCACATGCACAAAGGAACGCCAACAAGGGCCAGGGAGATGGAAAGAAAAGCTGCCGGTTTTTTCCAGCGGTCTTTGCAACGCCCTGCCACACACCCCAGAAAATAAACCAAGGTCCGCGAAAAGCTCATATCCGAAAGAAACAAGCCGATCCACACAAACAGCAGCAAAAAAATTCCAAATACAAAAGCTCCTGCCACGAATTGCGGCAGACGGCTTCGGGCAATAAATTTTTCACCCTCATTGAGGCCTCTTTGAAGCAGAGGCGTAATAATGCTCATAAAGCAAATGACCGGCACGTACCAGAAATGCCCCAGGCCTTCTGTCCATTCCTGCAGCAACAGAAGTTTAACGATGCCGCTTATACTTAATACCTCCGGCGCCAAAATCAGGTCAATAATAATGCAGCTAAATACGCACACGTAATAGTCTAAAAGAAGCCGAAGAAGCCGTTTCTTAACGTAGGAAAAACCGTCTGAAATTTCCTTTCCTCCGGCCAAGTACCCGGAAAGAAAAAAGAACATCTGAACTCCCACATTAAACCACCACGCAAGATAACTTCCGAAGTACAATTGAATATGGCAAATAATCACCAGAAGCATGGCCACAAAGCGCACAAATGAAAGGGAGGTGTCATAAGATTTTTCCGGCTGCAAACCTTCTGCCGTAATATTTTTCTCCTTCATATTACGAACGAGCTCCTTTGTCTTCCGCCGGCGTCTTTGCTTTAAAAAATCCCACAGCAAAATCCTCGTAGGGCTTCCGGACAACATAGTGATAAAACGCAGAAACAGCCACTACACAAACGGTATAAATAATCTGCAAAGACTTAGTGGCGTAGTTAAATTGAAAACCACCCAAAGACTCCACCAGTTTAAAGCAAAGCTGCACCGGAATATGCCATAAATACATGGCAAAAGAGATCGTACCAAGCCACTGCAGAGGACGAATAGAAAGAACCTTTGCAACCCATGGAAGGAACAATGCCGAAAGAAGAATTGCCGGCCCGAAGCCTAATACCATGACATACCAGGCACCTCCCGTAAGGTCCACGCTCTCCGGCGAAAATCGTTCAATCAAATATGCTGCCACGCAAAACAAAAAAGCAATCCATCCAATACGACGGGTATTTAATATGTCCCTTTTTTCATAAACGTAATATAATAGGCAGCCATAGAAATAGGGTGCAAATCCCCTAAGAACGTTTGAGGTCACCAACATACAGTCTACTTCATAAACACGTCCCATAAACCCCAGAAGAAACAATCCTGCAAACCAATAGGAGGATACCCGACGGGATTTGGAATGATATAGGACTGCATACATTATGACATAACAAATTAATGAAACCGACAAATACCAGGCCGGTTGGTTTAGGGACCAGGCCATTACATTTCCGGATAAACAATACAGATGAATCAGCACGTCACGAATGCTATACTGAGAATACTGAAAAAAAGAGCCATTCATTACATAATAAATCCCTTGCAAAACCACAAGAAGAAACGTGGTCAATATAAGTAAAGGATAAAACTTAGAAACTCGGCGAAAAAAATACTTTGGAAAGTCCAGGTCCCGACTCAAAATCCCCTTGGAATATCCCATCATCATACCAAATCCGGATAACAAGAAAAACAACTCCACTGCATACTGTCCGTATGCATAGGACATGGTAAAAACACGCCCGAAGGGCATAATGGTATCGCTTCCCGTCAAATGCACATAGTGCCATATGCAGGCAATTTCCAATGCAGCAATTCCTTTTAATCCCCGAATTGCTTTTAAATCTTCCCTCATGAACCTCTCCTCAAACTCCTAGTTTTCTTTTTCCTTTAATAAATAAATGGGACGATTCTTTGTCTCCAAATATGTCTTGGCCAAATACTCCCCGATAATTCCCAGGCTTAAAAGCTGTACTCCGCTTACCAGCATAATAATACATACCAGGGATGGCCATCCGCTGGTAGGATCGCCAAAAATTAAAGTCCGTACAATAATAAACACAATAGCCAGAAGGGCAATAACGCAAAACACCAACCCAATAAAAGAAGAAACCAGTAAAGGCTTGGTGGAAAAAGCCACAATGCCGTCAATGGCGTATAAGAACAATTTCCAAAAAGACCACTTGGTCTCCCCTGCTGCCCGCTCTACATTTTCGTATTCCAGCCACTTCTTGCGGTAGCCTACCCATCCAAAGATTCCTTTGGAAAAACGGTTGTATTCTCCCATAGAAAGAATGGCATCCACCACCTTGCGATTCATCATCTGAAAGTCCCTGGCGCCGTCCACCACTTCCGTCTCCGCAATGCGGTCCATAATAGCATAAAAACGCCGCGCAAAAAACGAACGAATAGGAGGCTCTCCTTTTCTGGTTACCCGGCGGCTTCCCACGCAATCAACTTCCTCTTTTTCCAGAATCTGAAGCATATCCGGAAGCAATGCCGGGGGATCCTGGAGATCTGCATCCATAATGGCCACATAATCTCCTTTGGAGTGCTCCAATCCTGCGTAGATGGCAGCCTCCTTCCCGAAATTCCTGGAAAAAGATATATAGCCGACTTTCTTATGCTCCCTGGCCATAGAACGAAGAATTTCCAAGGTTCCGTCCTTAGATCCGTCATCCACAAAAAGATACTTTACCTTCACATTTGGCAATGTGGTTTTAACCACGTTTTCCGTTTCCTTAAAAAAAACCGGAAGAACTTCCTCCTCGTTATAACAAGGAACCACCAGGGTGAGTTTTATTTTTTTCTTCTTACCGTCTTTCATCATAAATACCGATCTTTCCCCTGTTCCTTTAAGATGTCCACAAACTGTTTTACATCCTGCGCCCGGGACTTATCACAAACCATCACCGCATCATCGGTCTCTACAATGATCAAATCCTCCACCCCACAGGTGGCAATGAGACGCTTCTTTGAGTAGGTAATACACCCCTTGGTATCAATGGCAATGTGATTCCCCGCGAAAACATTTCCATCCTGATCTTCTTCCTGGAGAACTCCCAGGTTATCCCAGCTTCCCACATCATTCCAGCCGAAATCCGCGGAAATCACCTTTACGTCGGAACTTTTTTCCATAATACCGTAATCAATGGAAATAGCGGGAATCCCGGGATAAATCTCTGCTATTTTATCCTTTTCATCGGGAGTCTTAAGGGCGGAACGAAGTTCCGTGAGGCAGGAATAAACCTCCGGAAGCAGTTCTTTAAAATGCTCCATAATCACGGAAGCCTTCCACACAAACATACCGCTGTTCCAGGCATAATCACCGCTCTTTACATATTCCTCCGCCACAGAAAGTTCCGGCTTTTCTTTAAATTCCAGAACCTGACGGGCAAGGGCATCTTCTTCTTTATCAAACTTAATATAGCCATATCCGGTGGAGGGATAGGTGGGGGTGATCCCTAAGGTTACCAAACAATTTTCCTCGTCCGCCACCTTAATCGCCTGTTTTAAAACCCGGGTAAACTCCGTATCATCCTTAATAAAATGATCCGAGGGGAAAATACACATAATTCCATCGCCGTATTTTTCCAGAATCTCCACAGCTGCATACCCGATACATGCTGCTGTATTTCGAGCACAAGGTTCTTCTAAAATATGATCCGGTGTAATACGGGTAATGGTTGCCGCCCGCATGCCGGACACCTGATCCACATTGGTAACAATAAAGGTATTCTTCTTTTGGCAAATGCCGGCCAGACGATCTATGGTCTCATTAATCATCTGATCCTTTCCGCTAAGGTTTAACAGCTGCTTGGGACGTCTGTGACGACTTAAGGGCCAAAATCTTGTGCCACCGCCACCTGCCATAATTACTCCATATACCTTCATACATTCCTCCTATATTCCCACAGCCAAAACTTCCAAATCGCCTTCTATATGCAAAAGCTTCCGACCCGCCGGAAGAAATACCGTATCCCCGGCTTTTACCTTTCTGCGCTCATCCTTTACCCGAAGAGCTCCTTCTCCCTGTATAACCACAACTGCCAGGAAAGAAGATTCATCCATGGAAATCACCTGTTCTTCCCGGACCATATATTTCTCCACCTGGAAATATTTACAACGACAAAGGGTTTGATATACGCCGCCCTCCGTCTCCTCCGGCTCGCTGTATCCGTATCCCCGCATACGATATCTGGACGTATCTGCTACGTCCAATGCCTTCTCCACATGCAAAGGACGCAAATTACCATCCTTATCCTTCCGATCATAATCCCAGAGACGATAGGTACTATTGGAATTCTGCTGAATCTCACAAAGGAGTATTCCTGCACCAATGGCATGAATGGTACCTGCCGGAATAAAAAACACATCCCCCGACTTCACCGGAACCTTATTTAACAGCACTTCCATTTCATGCTTCTGTAAGGCTGTTTTTATTTGCTCTTTGGGCACATCCTGTTTTAGCCCACAATACAACGTGGCATCCGGTTTTGCATCCATAATATACCACATCTCGTTTTTCCCAAACTCACCCTCATGTATAAAGGCATAATCATCAGAAGGATGAACCTGTACCGATAAGGGATTCATGGCGTCAATAAATTTAATCATAATGGGGAACCGGTCAAAGGTCCGGCTCTTCCATCCGCAGACCTTATGTTCGTTCACCGAAGAAAGAAATTCCGGAAAAGTCCTGCCGGAAAATGCACCGCCAGAAATCCTGGAGGGGCCTGCCTCATGGGCTGATAATTCCCAGCTTTCCGCTGTTATATCATAAGGTGTTTTTTTCCCAAACAGTTCTTTTAAAAGACTGCCGCCCCAAAGATAATCTTTAAAGACAGGTTCCATAAAAAGCATGGCCGGAAGTTCTTCTTCCTTTTGCAGTTTTCCATTTAAGCCCGGGGAGTTCTTCTCATAATCCGCTGTTTTTGCCACGTCAGCCGCATCAAGTTCATCCCGGCTCTTCATATCAGCTTCTGTAATTTCGTCGCCGGTATCTACCTCGATTAATATAACATCCTCATCCGTCACATTAAACAGACGATGTTTTAATCCCGCAGGAATATAAATATTTTCACCCTGCACCAGAGTAACCGGATTATCCTCCAGCTCTACGGAAAGTTCTCCCCGCACTACGGAATAATTCTCGTTTCTTCGGGTATGAATATGTGTATATATTTCTTTCCCTGGATAAATCACAACTTTCCGAACCCGATATCCTTCTTCTTTTTGGATCATCTCCCGTATGCCCCACTTTCGGTAAACCAGGGGGTTCTCATCAAAGTATCCGGGATATTTTTTATGGTAATCCGCAATAAGCTCCTTAATATCTCCTGCGTGCTCCTTCCCGGTAACATACACTGCATCCGATGTATTAACCACCACTGAATCATTCAGGTCGTTTACCACCACCAGAGTATTTTTATCATTATTAATAATGCGAGTGTTGTTGGTTCCTCTCGAAATCACCGGTCCGGCCACCATACCCTTCCGCATTTTTTCCAGGGAATCAAAATCCGAAATATCCTTCCAAACACAACGAAGCGCCACCATACGAAGAATCTCGCATGGTTCTATAATCGCCCGCTCAATACTAATCTTTGGGATCGTGTTAAAGCACTCTCCGCCCAATAAAACTTCGTGAGATTTATTTTCTGATTTCTGTGAATCCGCTTCCGGAACTTCTTTTATTGATTCGTACACTTTTCTTGAAGAAACATAGAGTCCCGGCTCGTATTTTTTCAACTGTTCTAAAAGCACCCCGGCCTTTCCCATAAGAAGGCCCGCATTCCAGAATGTATTCTCAGCGGAAAAAATCGATCCCGCCATGGCCTTGGAGGGCCGCTCCATAAACCGGGTAACCTTGTCTCCCTCACTTTGAATATACCCATAAGCCGTGGTAGGATTTTCCGGACGGGTACCGAAAACCACCAGTTGATTTTTCTCACAGAATGTCTTGGCTTCATAAATACTTTGGGAGTAATTTTCTCCCTCAATATACAAATCGGAAGGTACTACAAGTACCTCTTCATCACAGGAAAGGGCATGTAAAAGCACGGCCAAGGGCGGCATAGTACCCCGGCCCTTTTCTTCCATAACCAATGTATATTCCAATGACTGAAACTGATTTAACTGGCTTAAAACAATGTCCTTATAATCCTTATTTGTAAGCACAAAGAAACCATCACAGAAGGGTAAGTTCCGTGTGATGGTTTCCTGAAAGGCGGAAAAGCCGCTGCCCAAATCCAGAAACTGTTTGGGATATGTTTTCCGTGAAAGGGGCCAGAGGCGGTCTCCGGCACCCCCGGCCATTAAAATACATTTCATGATTTCAGAGCTTTCTCCTGTTTTGCCAGAGCCAAATCATGCTCTGCCATAATGCGAACCAAATCTTCGTAACTGGTTTCCTGGGGATCCCAACCTAATTTCTCTTTTGCCTTGGTGGGGTCACCCCAAAGATCTACCACATCTGTGGGACGATAAAAGGCTTCACTAACTTCTACCAGCACCCTGCCGGTAGCTTTGTCGATGCCCTTTTCGTTGATTCCTTCTCCCTGCCACTCCAGGTCAATTCCCACATGGGAAAATGCAAGAGTGGTAAATTCCCGAACTGTATGCTGTACGCCGGTGGCAATAACATAATCATCCGGCTCATCCTGCTGCAGAATCAACCACATACACTTTACATAATCCTTGGCATAACCCCAGTCTCTCTTGGAATCCAGGTTTCCAAGATATAATTTCTCCTGAAGGCCACAGGCAATCCGGGCTGCTGCCAGAGTGATCTTCCGGGTTACAAAAGTCTCTCCCCGGCGTTCTGACTCATGGTTAAATAAAATACCATTGGCGGCAAACTGTCCGTATGCCTCGCGATACTGACGCATCATCCAAAAACCGTACTGCTTTGCCACAGCGTAGGGACTGTAAGGATGGAAGGGTGTATTCTCATTCTGAGGAACTTCCTCTACCTTTCCATAAAGTTCGGAAGTGGAGGCCTGGTAAATACGACAGGTCTTGTCCATTCCCAAAATATGTACCGCATCCAAAATCCGAAGTACCCCCAGGGCGTCCACATCCCCGGTATAAATGGGCACGTCAAAACTATTCTGTACATGGGACTGAGCTGCCAGGTTATAAATCTCATCCGGGCGAACCTCACTTATAATCCGAATCAAGGCATTGGCATCCGTTAAATCTCCATCGTGAAGCGTAATGCTTCCTGCGGCAATTAAATGATCGATGCGGGAGGTGTTTGACACAGAGCTCCGACGGGTGATTCCGTGAACCTCATAGCCCTTCTCCAACAAAAACTCTGCCAGGTAACTTCCGTCCTGTCCCGTAATTCCGGTAATTAATGCTTTCTTTCCCATAATTTCTCCTTTTGTGGTTATGACCACATTTTATTTCTTCATTTGGTTCACTAAATCTTCCAAGGTTTTTCGCAATGGAATCTCCGGTTTCCAGCCTACATCCTTTAATATCTTATCCCGGGATCCGATTACTGCACGGTTATCATCGGGACGAACGAACTCCGGATTCACCTGTCCCATAACAGAAACTCCGATGATATCAGACAGTTCTTCAATAATCTCACTTAAAGCAACGCCCATGCCGCTGCAAATATTATAAACCTCTCCGGGAGTCCCCTCCATAAGAAGCATGTAATACGCCCGCACCACATCTCTTACATCTACAAAATCCCGAATAATGGTAGTGTCTCCTGTTTCAATAACACCCTCTGTCTTACCGGACTCTGCCAGATCTAAAATCCGCTTTGCAAATCCCGGGACCACAAACCGGGTATCCTGGTAGGGGCCCATGTGATTAAAAGATCGAGTCAATACAATGTCCACACCGAAATTTTTTGCGTAAACCTTAGACATCATTTCCTGAGACAATCTTGCCACGGCATATGGACTTACAGGGCGAAGCTCCATATCTTCCCGAAGGGGCAAATCCTTCTTTTCCACGTTGCCGTACTCCTCCGACGAACCCACGGATAAAATCCGGCAATGCGAAAGCTCCGCCTTACGAACGGCTCCCATAAGATTTAAAAACACGGCGGTATTATTCTGAAAACATTCCTCGGGATGCTGCCAACTGTATGCCACCGAGGAAAAAGCTGCCAGGTGTAAAATAAAGTCCGGTCGAAACTCCCGGATGATGCTTTCTACATTTTCCTGTTCCAACAAATTACACCGGCGAAAGGTTACGGAACATACACCCTCATACTCCGAAAGAGTAAGGGCCGGTTCCTTAATATCCACTCCCATAACCTCATAGGGCAGATCATGTACAAATAAATAATCCAAAAAATGTCTTGCCACGAATCCGGAAAACCCGGTAATTAAAATTTTCTTCATGGATCTTTTTAATTCTCCTTACCAAGGGCTGCGGAAATTCGAATTCCCAGCAGTCGGAAAATGGTCTTTAGATAACTGATAATAAACTTCAAAAGCTGACGCTTGGACTCACCATACAAACGCTTGCTGAAAGAAATGGGAATTTCTCCCACTTTTAACTTATGATTTTTCTTGTTCAATTTAAGAAGCAACAGCACTTCCTCTAACACGTCGTAATTCTCACACTGCAGTTTGGGGAGAACCCTCTTTAACTGCTTGGTGTGATACATGCGAAAATCCGTGGAAAGATCCTTGGCCCAGATGCCCATAACCACCCGATAGGCAAAATTCAACATATGGCTCATTACCTGGGAAGATGCAGCATCGTTAGACTCTCCGCCTTCCGTATAGCGGGAACCGATGACCACATCATAGCCTTCCAGAAACTTATGATAAATATCCGGAATATATTTGGGCTGGTGGGAACCGTCGGAATCCATAATTAAAAACTTATTCATTTTAGCTTCCGTAATGGCGGTTTTAAATGCTCCGGCAAACCCGGGAGTAGTCTGATTTACATACCGGGCACCTTGCTCCTTACACACCTCCGGAGTGTCATCCAAGGGCTTCATGGTATCTACAACTAAGATCTCATATTCTTCTCCCAAAGACCCCACCTGCTCCTTAATCTTGGGCAGCAACACCTTGAGGTTTTCTGCTTCCTTATAGGCTAATAAAACTACACTGATTCCCATAAAAACTCCTAATACAAAACAATAATCTGATTCAACGCAATACTCATATTCCGGAAAATTTCATTAATGCTGATATCCAAAAACGGCACCATAAGCACCAGGTAGGGATAGATTAAAACCACCTCCGGATGAGACAGCCGCAGGGCATTAATCCTGCTCATTCCCTCCATCATTCCCGGGTCTTTTCGCAGCATCAAAACAATGAACACAAGCACGAAATAAAGTATAACACAGTAAACCCACCGACCGAAATCCAATTTAAAGATAAACAGGGGCAATGTGGCCAGCTCCCCGGCAAATACGAAGAAATATTTTGCCTTCTGCCAAAAATCCTCTGCCACAGAAAAGGCTCCCTTCCACAGAATCCGAAACATAGGGAATATGGGGAACATAAAAATTGCTGCCAAAATCAACTGAATAAATGCCCGCTTATGATATCTGACCTCTCCATCCGATACATCTGTTCCCAGAATCTCGTGCTGAATTAAGGTCTCATGATAATCCCCGTCCAAAGAAAGAGCCTTGGCCACCTGTACAATCTGATCATAAAAATTCCCACTGTGGGAAAACAGTTCAAAATAAAACAGAAGCACCAGGTTTATAAGTACCAAGGCTCCCAAATAGATCAGATATTTTTTACGATGCTCCTTGTGATCTGCCGCCTCGCAAAATAACAGCACAAACAGCACATTAAACAGCATAAAAATATATCCCTCATGCACCAGCATCCCAACAATAGACAGGGGCATCAAAAGAACATAATGTTTTTGCCGGACAAATATAAGGGCAACCACCGCAGAAATTAACACCAGATAAAGATCCGGTCGTCCGAAGTTCTTACTGCAGACAAACTGAGGGATGGTAAAAAGTACCAGAAGCACACATAAGGGCTCCACCACCATAAGGTTTTCCTGATCCGAATGCTTTACAAAGACAGAAATGATCCGGAAAAGCAGGGCAAACACACATAAGGTACTAATAACAACGTATATTTTCACCGCAGAATAGGACAGAGCTCCTCCGGGGAAAAGTCCCCCGATCCACTGGTACAACGTCCCCACCAATGCCCTGGGCAAAAATCCGTACTTATAGGACAAGGCCAGCACGGAACTTTCATAGGACTCCACCTCTCCATCATAGGCATAAGCGAACAGGGCAACCGCTAAAATCAAAAGCGCCACCATAAACTGCCTTCGTTGTTTTTTCTCCTCATACTCTTTCATCTTTGGTTACTCCTAATAAACTCCTATCCATTTCCCCACAGACCTTGGTAATAATTTCCGAAGTGCCAAAACCAAAATAAGATTCAATCCAAGCACCACAGGAATTACGGCCCCGTATCCAAGTTCCCAAAGGTTTGTATACTTGCTCAAAGCTGTAATCACCAGGGTATGTATCAGATAAATCCCAAAGGAACACTCCCCGAATAAACATAAGATCTTTCGCAGTGTCATAATTGCAGGATTCATTTCTTCCGGCCAATCTTTTTTCGACCACACATAAAAACCAAGGCAGACTAAAATAGCAAAAAACATGGTTGCTGATTTTGCCGGAGAAGTGGCCAAATCCTCTCTTCCCCGGGCATGCCAATACAAAGATTCTGCATACTCCAGAAACAGACCTGCCGGCAAGGCATAATAAATCTTTTTCGGAACCTTTACTTTGCCATAACGAACACAAATTCCCAGATAGAAAACCGCCAACCATACCGGAAACAAATTCACATTCCAGGGGTACATCAAATAATTTCCCAAAAGAGAATATGTGGTTATAACCACAAACCAAATAACTGTCGGAAAAAATCCAATCCACCAGTATTTCTGCTGAAGCAGCCATGCCCACAAGGGTAACAGCAGCATCAACTGAACATATACAAACATAAAGTAAAAGGTAGCGCAGCAGCGACCGGTAAGGAGCTTTATCCCAAACTCCAAGTAATCTCCGCTCCACAAAGTATAAATCACGGACCAGATTACATATGGAATTAATACCCGAAGGATCCGACGGCCGTATTTCTCCCAGATGTGGTTTGTATCCGCCAGGTACCCCGCCCAGAAAAAGAATATTCCAACACAAGGATTGCAAAGTTCCCGAAGGTACACCTCCACCGACGTTTGATACAAAATATGGGAAAAAATCACCGCAATAATGGCATATCCTTTGGATATATAAATTTTTTCACTGGTATAGGATGAAATTTCTTCTGCCATAGTCCTACCACAAATGGAACAAATAGGTATTTAAAATACTTGCAATGCGAACTGCCGGTGTGCATACCCAGATGGCCGCAAAAGGCTGATATAAAATTAACGCCACCAAAAGCATCCAGCTAAAGGAACATTTCTCCCGGATATTTTGGAAAAAGGTCCCGCTATATTCCGAAAACCCCCGGTCCTCTACTGCATAGAACCAAAGATACATCAGTAAATAATACATAATCAGCGCAAAGGTCCACCGACCGTAATCCACCTTTAATATATACAGGGGAAGAAGGGTCAGTCCCCCCAGCGCAAGAAACCGGTATAACCCCTTTTCCTTTTTTTCTCCGGCGAGAAATCCCTTTAAAAATCTCCCGAAGATCATCAAATAGGGCGAGAATATCACAAGAAAAGCCCCCAAAGATGTAAGAGCAATATACCGGTACTCCGTCTCTCTGTCTGTAATATCAATGCCGTAAATTTCCTTATCAATGACATCCTCATGATAATCTCCGTCTTCCGACATAGCCTCGGCAGAGGCAATGATTTCCTCTCCGTAGGAGGATGCATTTCCATGACTGAAAAGTTCCAAATAAAAGAAGGCCGTTACACAGACCAACAAGCTAATTACAAGAACTGCACCGTATTTTCTTCTGCGAGCAGAATCCCCCTTTTTCATTCGGTAAAAAAGAGCCGCCAGCAGGAAATTATAATACATAAACGCATAGCCCTGATGAAACAAAATCCCCATAAAACTAATGGGCACTAAAAGCCACAGCCACCGGTCCTTTAACAAAATCAAAAAAGCAAGCAAGGTCAATATTAAAAGATAGGTATCCAGGCGACCGAAATTTTCCTCATGGGAAAACATAGGAAACACAAAGATTTCATACACAAAAAGCCCCAACATCACCGGGCGCTTATACTGCACCCGCACCTGCTTTAATAGAGCAATTGCAAAAAGAAAGGATACCACCAAAAGTACAAGGTATACACATTGGGTATAATGCAAAACCGTAAGATAATCATCTGCTTCCAGACCGGTGAAAAAGGTAAACCCGTGATATAAAGTCCCTGCCAGCCCTCTGGAAATCAATCCGTACTTATACCAAAAAGCAAGCAGTGTGGAATTATAGGCATTTACGGTTCCGTCATAAAAGGCAAAGGAAATGGCAAGGGCCAGAAACCACCACACCACAGAAAACCGCATCAATTGATTGGATTTTAATTTTGACACCATTGAATCCCTCGTCTTTTTTCATAAATTCGACATACCAGAATAGGAATGAGGATTGGCACCAATAAATGAAAGGGCCAAAGGGCCGGATACACCGGATAATAACACCGATAAATCTCATCTGCCAGGGTTCCGGTAAGTGCCGCATAGGCCACGTCCACAATCTTCATAAGGAAAATATTCCAGGCCATAATGGAAAAACTGTAATGTCCCATAATCCCGAACCAACCGGAAATTGTTTCGCTTTTCGTAAGGAATTTCACGATCCAGAAACAACCAATCGTTCCTGCGATTCCTGTAAGATACACCGTAGGCGGCACCACATTGGATATATAGGAACAACCGTATTTTAAGTTCACAAAATAAATAAGCACAAAGCAGGGAATTGCCACATACCAGGTACGGATCCGACGGAAAAACTCCGGGTGCTGCCTTGCAATATATCCTGCCCAAAGGAAGGGGCTTACCAGAAACGCCAGATGAATATTGGAGAAAGATGCCTCTCCTGCCTGGCAGAATAAATATCCTGCTGCACCAAAGAATGAAAATCCAAGGAGTTCCGTAAGACTTCTCGGGATTTTGCACGTTTCTTTCACCTTCTCAGAAGCAAAAAGCACAAACGCAAAGACACACTGGGCATAAAAAAGCACCGGCACAAACCAAAGGGCTCCGCACATAGCCTCTGCGTGACTGAAAAAGAAAATATGAAGGAAATGCTCTCCCATTTCCCGCAAACTGTAAGGCGACTCCCCGTCCAGATTCACTATAACCAGATTATGAAGCACCAAAAAGAAAACCTCTATCATTACAAACTTCCACCAGTAGGATTTCAACCGGGAAGCAATAAACAAAAAAGGCTTCTTCTCATACTTTGTAACATTATAAAAATATCCGGATAAGAAAAAGAAAAAGGCCATATGAAACTGATAAGTATACTGATGATCCCAGCCCTTGGTATGACCATACACCACCAGAAAGATTCCAAGCCCCTTTAATACATTCCACTCCTTGTTCTCACTCATAAAACACTCCCTAAACATAAACCTTAAAAATTATAGCAGATTCCCTCTTTCTATGCTATATTTACTGGGATTAGGAAGGGGACTTAACATGAAAAAATCACAGAACATTTGTCGAAAACTTATTTACCTTCTACTGCTTATGGTTATGGCCTTTATTTCCATTACCATTTTGTTCTTAAAACTTTATTGTCCCGGTACTTTTTTTGAATTTGCTCTTTCCACAGATTACATTACGGATTACATTCCCAACCTACTTATTTTTGGAATTTTTTTAGTCCTTTCCGTTTTATCTGTTTTTTTAGTTCGAAAGAAAAGCTCTCACAAAAACTCTCATCCAAGAGGCCTCCTTCTTAAAAAAACCTTTCTCGGGAAATTATCTCCCAAAAGACAATTTCTCATCTGGGGACTGTTACTTTTTGCTCTGGAGCTTTTTCTTTTATATAACCTGTATTTTCTTTTCGGCCGGGATACGAACGCCATCCGCATTGCCGCAGAAAATTTCGTCGGCGGAACTCTTGATGAAGAATACAACCTTACCTATTTTCAGGGGGCGCCCAACAATCTGGGGCTTTATTTCTTTCATGTACTCCTGTATAAAATTGCCGCCCCTCTTCCCATCAGCGGCTATGCTCTGGCTTCCATTGTCGGCTGTTGCTTTGTGTCTATATCCGCCTATTTGGTGGCCCTTTGTCTTTATACCATGACCGGGAAAGTAAATACCGCCCGGCTGGGCTTTTTCCTTTTTGCTGCCATTGCCGGAATCTCCCCCTGGACCTATGTGCCCTACACCGATACTCTGGCCATGCCCTTTCCCATCCTTACCTTTTATATTTATCTGCGACTTAAAGATAAAAAGATGTCTCCCTTTGTAAAGTGGTTTTGCATTGGCATCCTCCCCTTTATCACCTATCACTTAAAGGCCTTAAACCTCATTGTCTTAATTGGCATCATTTTATGCGAACTGCTTACACGCGAATATAAAAAAGGATTCTTAAAATCATTGCTTCAACCCGCTCTGGCCCTGGCACTTTGCTTTATTCTTTCCAAAGCCCTTCTGTACGGTATCCGGATTTATCTCGGCGTTGAACGCAACGAAGCCCTGGAGCTTTCCTGCATCTGGTATTACCTGGCACTGGGCATCAGCACCTTTTCCATGGGGGCCTGGAATCCACAGGTAGTTAATATGATGAGGGAAGCCACTACCATGTCTCAGCGAAGAAGTGCGTTTTTCGACTATTTTGAATATTTTAGAAGCGTCAAAGACCCTGTAGAATACCTGAAGCTTTATATCAACAAAACCCAGCTTTTCTATAACGACGGAACCTACGGATGGGGGCACGGCACCGACGCCTATCATGAGGTATTTTCGGAGCCCACTCCTCTGGCCGGACTCCTTCGAAATATTTTTTATAACCGGGCAAACTACGGCATTACCTCCGACTATGTGGAAGGCTATGGCTCCTATTACCTGTACTACGCAGGATTTGCTCAGATTGTCTGGCTGTTTTGCCTCTTCGGCACCATTGGATTTTTGATTTTTTCCATAAAAAAAGGCCCCGGATACTGCCACAATTTTTGTCTGGGACTAATTTTCCTGGGTCTCTTTTTCTTCTTTATGCTGTTTGAAACCAGCAGCCGGCTGATTTTTAGCTATCTGCCATTTTTCGCTCTCATGGGAGCCCTGTTTTTCCATATGATCCGGTCTAGATCCAATACCCCATAAGGAGCTTGGTAAGAAGATACACTGCCCGGTTAATGATTACATCATAAAAAGGCACCATAAAACAGGCATAAAGCAAAATCCCCCAGATATACAGCCTGTGACTTTTCCAGCCAAACAATCGCTGCTTCCCGTAAGATTCCATGGACGGTTCCCGAACTGCCATAAGATACAAAAGCAGCAAAAGCACGTAAAACAAAATCAGGAAAAAATACCTTCCATAATCCACCTTTAAGAAAAACTCCGGCAAAAGAGTAATCCATCCGAAGACAAAGAGTCCGTATACTGCGGCCTTTGTCTTTTTATTTTCTCTCATAAAAAAATACCATTCCCGGAAAAAAGGAAAAGCAACGGGAAGAAGAAGCACAATGGCCACAGGAAGTTCCCGGAGATTTTCCACCCGAAAAACCGCCTCCCGCTCCGACACGTCCAGTCCCAAAAGTTCGTGATCTAAAATGGTCTGATTAAAACTCTTGCCGTCATAGGAAAGGGATTTCGCCAGACCCACAATCTCGTCATAGAATTCACTCCCGATTCCGTGACTTATAAATTCAAAATACAAAAACAGCCCGGAAGCCACCAGAAAACTCATGCCAAAAAGTCCCAGATATTTCTTTTCCTTTCGGGAGAGATGCAAATAGAACAGCAGCACCAGAATCATATTTACATTGGTAAATACCGCCCCCTGATGAATCAACACCATAAGGGCCATATACAATGGAACTCTCCAAAGCCCTCGCTCTCTTAAGATACAAAGGATACACAAAGCCTCCAGCAGAAATAAATACAAATCCAGCCGGCCGAATAATTCGTCACCCCAGAATTCCGTACAGAGCAAAATCCAAAGCAAAACGAAGAGTGCCTTTACCGTCCGAAGAAATACGGTATTTACCCGGCAGATTACCTCATAGAAAATCACGCCGTATAAAAACAACGTTAAAAACGTAAGAAACACATTCCACCCTAAAATCCATTCATAGGACATGATGGAAAAGGGAAGGATCCGGTCCAGCCCCTGCCACAGAGTCCCCACCAGTGCTCTGGAAATAAACCCGTACTTATAAGAAAATGCGTAGAGGGTAGTATTATACTCTGTCATGGTCCACTCAAAATACCTGAAAAAGCACAACACCCCTATAAAGAAAAGCCCCGTAAAAAAGCTGACATTTTCCCGCTTGTTTATTGAAAAATTTTTATGATCCATTTTGAAATATCCCTGGTAAGAAAATTAATATGCACATTACAAAAAGGCATGAGAAAAACGCCGTATACAAGCATTAAATAACCGTACGTCCGTTCATATATTTTCTGCATCAACTTTGGATAAAACACCAGAGCACACAAGTAAACAAGGCAAATCATCATCGCCGAAAGGCCGCCCCATCCACAGAGTAAAATAACAAGCAGATGAACCATGGGGCCTACAAAAAGCAGCAGAAATTTCACGTGAGAGCGAATGGAAATGCTTCTTAAAATCCCCCAGATATAAAGACTCATGGGAAGAAGCAAGATGAAAAACAGTACATACTCCCAAAAAATCTGCTCCCTGCCGATTCCCTCCAGAGTCTCCGGTTTGGAAAACATTCTGGCCAGAGAAGTCGCAAACACTGCTGTGGCAAAAGAGATGGTAAGCCCCCTTTGCATTTCCATTCCCGGTCCGCTTTTATAAAACAAAATTACAGAAAAAACAATCCACAAAAAAAGCAGCAGGAAAAAAAGTTTGAAATCCCACTGCTTTTCTCCGTTTTCCCGAAAAAAACGTAAGACTGCCCCCAGCATCAAAAGACACTGAAGCAATATAAAAGGAATGTTCCATCGGTTACGTTCTTTTTCCATGGATTTATACCAGCCCTATAATTGTTTTATAAATCATTCCCACCGTATTGCACACATCCTGATCCTGAAAGGGCATAAAAAGCAGAGGATAAACACAAAGAATATACTCCACGGGAGCAGAATATTTAGCCTTTAATTCAGAAAATATTTCTTCTAAGGCTGCCCATACATCTTTAGGTCCGCGAACCACTGCAAAAAGAACTCCCACAACCACATAAAGAGTCATATTAAAGCAACTTAAGCCGTACTCATCATATAGGAAAATGGTGACCCAAATGGGAATCAGGCACAATAAAAACATAAAGACATACGCTTTATGATTCTGAAAGATTCTACGTAGAAAACGCACCAAGAGAATCTCGTAGGGAAGGAAAAATACCGCCAGCATCACAAGGCAAATCACCCCCTGCAATAGTCCTTCATGACTGATATTAAAAAGGGACATATGGTCAATGACCCGAAGGAAATCATCGTACTCAAAGGTCTTTTCTCCGCTTAAAACATCTGTGTAGGCAAAGCGATTCTCAATGTAAGAATCCGTAATGGCCTGGGCGGAAAGTTCCGATACGAACAGTGTCAAAAGCACTGCCAGAACATTTACAAAAATCATAAATATCCGGTGTTTATTTTTGCCGAACAAAATATCCGTGGCAAGAACCAGAAGCACCAGGGGCCAGTTTCGAATCACAAAATCCGGAGAAATACATACCCCCAGCATGCACAAAGGCACAATGAACCACCGAAGCCAGTTATTAAAGAAACAAATCAGACACAAAAGCACAATCAAGGTTTTATAAAATTCCGCGCCTCCAAAGGTGGGGGAATCACAAAACATGGGGAAGGCAAATACTGCCGTAATAATCATGAGCCACCGGGTGAGATTAAGACGCTCCGGCTTTCTTTTCCGGACCACATAAAGCACCATGGCAAAAAACAAAATGTACAGGACATAGGAAAGAAACAACATAACCTTGTTCCAGAAATAAATCTGACCATATTTTGCCGTAACTTCTCCGGCAGTTCCGGAAAGATTTACAAAAAACTTTACAATGGCTCCCAAAAGCCCTGCCGGTGCAAAGCCGCCATCATAATCCAAACCGTACCAGGAAAAGTTGAAATTGTTGATATAAATTCCGAACCACAAAAAATCCGCCGCAAAGGCAAATAATCCCATAAATAGTAGGAACGAAATATTTCTTTTTTTCTCCTGTTCCATATTCTTACCTAACTTTCTACCCAAAAATGAAGAAACTTCTCATTTAAAATGGTTGCTGCTCTGGCGCATACCTGATTAATGGAAATATCAAAAAAGGGCAGCATAAAAAATAAATACAAATAGCAAAGGGGCATCCAGGGTTTCTCTCTGTAATATCGGGATGCATCTGTGATACAAGCGCATACCTTTTCATCCCGGTCTGCCAGGAAGGATACCATAAATAAAATATAGTAAACAAACACCGCCATGGTCCAGCGACCAAAATCCACCTTCAATAAATAACAGGGCACTGCCGTAAGAGCCCCCACAGAGGCCAGAAGGTAAAACCGATGCATCCACTTCTCAGAAACACTGCCCATGAGTTTCCGGAAAGATTTTACCACAATCACAATCCATGGCAATAAAAATCCCAGGAAGCAAAGGAGTTCCACCAGATTCCGCTTATGCCATTCCAGCTCATCCGACGTGGGATCCACTCCTAAGATCTCATGCTGCAAAAGGCTCTCATGATACCTTCCGTCGGGCCCCATAATCACAGCCTCTTCCACCACCTGCTCATAGCTGGACATATCTGAAGTATGGGCAAAGAAATTAAAATACAAAAACAATACAGAAGCTATGAGAAGACTTAAAAGAAACAGTACTCCGTATTTTTTCTTCTGAAAGGTATCTCCCTTTACAAATCGATACAAAAGAAACACCAGCAGAACATTAATGTACAAAAACACATAGGCCTGATGCATCATGACTCCCACGGCACAAATGGGAACCACCAGCCATTCCCACTTCCTCTTAATCAAAAGAATCAGCCCCATAAGGTCCAGGGCAATCATATACATATCCACCCGGCCAAAATTATTCTCCGTATAAAAGGTGGAGGAGGTCATATACACAAAAAACAAAAGCGTAAGCTGAAGCACCTTGTAATGCTCCGGCTTTGCATGACTTAAAACCACCCAGACAAAATACAAGGTCAGGGCCAAAAACAAAATGGTCACAATATGGGTATAGGTCATAACCGCCGTATAGGAAATTAAATTCCAGGGAAGAATCCAATTTAAGATGTGATAAACCGTTCCCAGAAATCCCCGGGAAATAAATCCGTAGGAATAATTTAACGCCAGCATAGATGTATTATAACGCTCAATTTGTCCGTCATAATTCATGCCGAAGGAAATCAGCATCACCAGTGCCAGAAAAGCTATATAAAATATTTTGTTTTTACGCTCACTTACTCGTTCCAAAATTTTCCTCTTTCTTAAGGCCAGAGAATCACAATCATCCGGTCAATGACATCGCCCATAATCACATCGTCAAAGGGCATAAACAACAGGGGATATAATATCAAAATCCAGTCAAAGGGAAGAACTGTGCGGACTTTCTTTGCCACATCCCTAAGACTCCCAAGAACCTTCTCATCCCCCAGTGCCACCAGTACTATAATAACAGAAATATAATAACAGAATAATCCCATGGCATACCGGGCGTAATCCACTTTCATAATAATTTCCGGAAGATAGGTCAGTCCTCCCAGGCACACTGCCAGGTAGGAAAGGCGTCGGTTTCCTTTTTCATTTTTTAAAAGACGCTTCATAAAGCCTAAGGCAATGGGCCAGTAAGGGAAGAAGAAAACCAAAAATACCGGAATAGTCTTATAGTTATAAATATGCAAGTCGTATTCCGTTTCAAACATATCCAGTCCCAGCCACTCATGCTCCAGCAGGTTAGAATTATAATCCTTGCCGCTGGGGGACAAAGCTTTTGCCTGAGCTACAATCTGACTATAGGTATCTGCGTTTCCTGCATGGGAAAAAAACTCAAAATACAAAAACAGCCCGGACATCAGAATCAGATTCAGGAAAAACTGTCTCCGGTATTTTTTCTCCCCTCTCATCATCCACAAATAAAATAATACCACTAAAATCAGCGCAGCGTTGGTAAAGACGTATCCCTGATGAATCAACACGGAAAGCACCGTAAAAACCGGCACCAGAAACAGCAGGCGGTCTTTTAAAATACAAATCACCGACAAAAAGGAAAACGTGTATAACAACAAATCCAGCCGTCCCCAGTTAGACTCCGATAAAAACTGGGTAAAGGCAAACACGGAAAGAAAAACAATGAGCTTGGTCTGGAGGGAAAAGTCTTCTTTCCGGGTCAGCTCCAACACCATTTTATAAAAGAAAAACAGCGTTACCATGTAAAATAGCAGCATGATTCCGGAGAATATAAACACGCCGGCAAAGTTCATTATGTCTATGGGAAGAATCTGATTAATGGCAGAAAACACCGTCCCCAACAGTCCTCTGGAAATAAATCCATAGGAATAATTCATGGCAAAAAGGGTGGTGTTATAGTACAGCATGGTACCGTCGGAAAGCCGAATGCAGCAAGCCACCGCCAGCACCAACAGCCATAATAAAAATCTGATATTTTGATTTGCAAGCCTGCTTCTCATTCTATACTCCTGTAAAAAAAATCATGAACACATGCACCGCTCCGCTGATGGACACATCAAAAAAGGGAACCAAAAACACGGGATACACCACCAAAAGTAAGGGAAAACTTACGTGCCGGCGCACCAGGGAAATGGTTTGCTCCATTCCGTATGCAAAAACCTCATCCTCCGCAAATAACAACAACAGCAAAACATAATACAAAAGAGTCACGCACATGTACCGTCCGTAATCCACCTTTAAAATCATTTCCGGAATAATGGTGACTCCCCCCAGAAACATCAGGGTGTATAAAGGCCAGCCGGCGCATGTTTCCTTTGCCCGTCGAATCGTCCGGACGGCGCAGTACATTCCCAGGAAAATATAAGGTGCCATCAAAATCATAAAGAAGGGAAACTCCTGCATATTCTGAATATGCCACTGCATTTCCGCCTCATATACATCCTCTCCCAACACTTCGTGAAGCAACAGGGATTCGCTGTAACTTTCTCCGTCCACAGAAACAGATTTTGCCAGTTCCACAAGACTTTCATACTCTTCCCGGGTCCCGGTGTGACTGAAAAATTCAAAATATAAAAACAAGGCGCTGACAGATAAAAATGTCACCAAAAGAAGCAGCAAATACTTTTTCTGCCGTTCTTTATTCTTCCATGTCTCATACAATAAAATCACCAGAATCAGATTAAAATTGGTAAAAACAAATCCCTGATGCAGACACACACTTATGATGGAAAATGGCAGTACCAAAAATGCAAACTTCTCACTCCTTAAGGCAAAGATCATGAAAAACATCAAAAGATACAAGTACAGATCCAACCTGCCGAACATTTCATCTCCCAGAAAAGAAGGCACCAGAAAAATCACCAGAAAGAAGCAAAGGGCCATTCTTCGGTTTGTGTAGAAGAAGCCGGAAACGGATTTTACAATCAGACAAAACACCAATAGAAACAAAAGCAAGGTAGCGGCCCAGGTTACAGCATAAATGGCAGAATAGCTCATCACCCACTCTCCCAGCAATGCACTAAGTTCACTCCAAACGCTTCCCAAAAGCCCCCGGGAAACAAATCCCCTGCTGTAATTTAATACAAAGGGCGTGGTGTTATATCCACTGACATAGGTTCCTCTTCCATAACGAATCAAAAAAAGAAACATCAGAAACACCATTCCCAAAAGGAATCCGGTATGTTCTTTTTTGCGAAAAACTTCCTTCATAAACCTCTTCCCCTACAGCAGCATTTGATCCATCCAGCGGGATCCTAAAATATATGCATAGGCGCCGTAAAAAAGCACCAGATATTTCTTTTCCAAAATCTTCTTATAGAAACCGGCTCCTCCCTGTCGCACCAGTTCAAAGGTGGTGACGGAAATCCCATAGAAAAACACAAAAGACAAAGATACATTAGATAAAAGCAAAATAAACGCCGAAATCAGTGCAAGAACCGCCCTTTTACGCGAAGCCTTCTTCCACCAGAAATAAAAAGCAGGGACCACAAAGGGCAGATATACAATCATGTATTTCACAACTCCCAAATATTCTCCCGGCAAGCGGAAGGCCAAATTCTCATAGACCCCAAACATATTTTGTAAATCCTCATGGGAAAATAGTCGGGCCACACAGAAAATCCCCCATACGGCCATAAGATAGATTGCCGCATTTTCGCCGGGAGAATTTTTCCTTTGGGCGTAAACCATACACGCCCCAAGAAGAGCCAGGATGGCAAGGCGGGCAAAAAAGGAAAACCAGGATGTGTGCATTTCCGTTTCATAATAGGGCAGCATGGCAATAAGGAAAAACAAAAATAACGCTGCAGATTTTTTTATCGTATCCCGGGAAACAAACTCCTCCGTTTGCCGAAAAAGAATTTCCATTCCCAAAACTGCTGC